>JACCDW010137164.1_pt1 | contig 30503 bp, 29 predicted proteins | sample 7449781 | NCBI WGS metagenome assembly JACCDW01 (sample SAMN15323449, study PRJNA562643) | freshwater metagenome | isolation source: river surface water | place: USA:Blue River Watershed | collected 2017-08-18
ACAATGAGGCGGCTGCCGTGTCCAAGACATCGGGCGCGTCCCTACTTCGATCTGGGCTGTTGCACGAGTAGTGCGTTAAGAACATTTATCCAACCGGGTCTTGCAGTACTACTTGGCGGAGGCGCAGGGATTCGAACCCTGGATGCAAGTTTTAGCTCACATACTCCCTTAGCAGGGGAGCCCCTTCAGCCGCTCGGGCACGCCTCCAAACCAAGGCAAGATTCTAGCATGGCTAGCCCCTGCCCTGATAAACAACAGATTAGACCTTCGCCGCTGGCGCCGTCTCGAGCCCAAAGGCCTTGTGCAGCGCACGAACCGCGAGTTCCATGTACTTGTCACTGATCACAACCGAGGTCTTGATTTCGCTCGTGCTGATCATGTGAATATTGATGTTTTCCTGCGCCAGTGTCTTGAACATCAAGCTTGCCACACCCGCGTGCGAACGCATACCGATGCCAACGATCGAAACTTTAGCGACCTTGTCATCCGACAAAACTTCGCGCGGTTTGACCTCGGGTGCGATCTTGTCCTTGATGACAGCCAGCGTACGTGCGAATTCGTTACGGTGAACCGTAAACGAGAAGTCGGTTGTGCCATCCACAGACTGGTTCTGCACGATCATGTCGACATCGATATTGGCATCTGCCACTTGTCCCAAGATTGCAAAGGCAACGCCTGGCTTATCGGGCACGCCAAGCAGGGTCACTTTGGCTTCATCGCGGCTAAAGGCTATGCCTGAAACAACGGCTGCTTCCATTTTTTCATCTTCCTCAAAGGTAATCAGGGTTCCGGAACGCATTTCTTCGTCCAGCGGAATATCTGGGTCGGTCAATGACGACAGCACCCGGGTCGGCACACGATATTTACCGGCAAACTCGACAGAGCGAATCTGCAGCACTTTGGAGCCAAGCGAAGCCATCTCAAGCATTTCTTCAAAAGAAATCACGCTCAAACGTCGCGCATCAGGCTCAACGCGCGGGTCCGTTGTGTAGACACCATCAACGTCGGTGTAAATCAAACACTCATCAGCTTTTAAGGCAGCAGCTACCGCTACGGCCGATGTATCGGAGCCACCACGACCAAGCGTAGTGATGTGCCCATCATCATCGACACCTTGAAAACCCGTCACAACAACGACACGACCGGCATCAAGATCTGCACGGATACGCGTATCGTCAATCGAGGTAATGCGCGCCTTGGTAAAAGACGAGTCAGTGCGCACAGGAACCTGCCAACCCGCGTAGCTGCGTGCTTGTAGGCCCGCCGCTTGCAAGGCAATCGCAAGAAGTCCGCTTGAAGCCTGTTCGCCGGTCGCGGCGATCATATCCAACTCGCGACCATCGGCGGTTTCAGAGAGCTCTTTGGCTAAGCCTAAGAGTCGGTTGGTCTCGCCAGACATTGCTGACGGCACGACAACGACTTGGTGGCCTGCTGCGTGCCATTTAGCGACCCGACGCGCAACGTTTTTGATGCGTTCGACCGAACCCATCGACGTGCCGCCGTACTTATGAACAATGAGTGCCATGATATTTTGAGCAAAAATGCCGTGAGGCAGGAGCAAAGTCCACTATTTTAGCCCGAAGACAAGGAAACCCGCCCCCGCAGGCACTGAACCCGATTCATGCCGTGCTGCCAGAGCAGCTCCCGATCGTGCCCTAAGGCGTGCAATTGGCGCAGTTGGCGCATTAACTCGGCTAACCGGCGCTCGCCGGGCATGGCAACACCCTGCCTGTTGAGCCAGTACCGCAAGACTAATGCCTGACGAGGTTCGCTCAGACCACGCCAACGCTGCAAGCTAAAACTCGAGCCCTCACGATCGGGCTCAAGACCTTGCCAATCCGTGGCAGCCACCTCATCCAAGATTTCTGAAGTCTCTTGCGCTTGCTTTGCGTGTCTGGTCAAGGTTTGGCGCCAAGCAGGCCAACGAACATCCAGCACCGGAATAAGCTCTGCGCGCAAGGCCCCACGGGCAAATTGCGCATCTAGATTACTGGGGTCTGTAATGGGCTCCCATCCCGATCTCTCTGTGTATGCACGCGTCTGAGCCACAAGGGCATCCCGATCAATATCGAGCCAGGGTCGCACGAGCCGCAAACCACCCCGCAACACATCTGCGTGCATGGCCCCTAACCCCAACACACCCGCTCCCCGCAGTAACCGTAGCAATACCGTCTCAGCCTGATCCTGTCGATGATGCGCGAGCAGAATCGTCTTTACCTCCTGGACAGTCGCAAGGTCAGCAAGCGCCAGGTACCGCGCGCTTCTTGCTGCAGCTTCAATGCCCAAACCAGAATATTGCTCTACCGCCACGCGGCGCAAGGACAAAGGAACACCTAAGTCATCTGCAAAGACTTGTACGTGCGCAGCCCACGCGTCGGCTTGCGCGTATAACCCGTGATGAATATGAAAAAAATGTAAAGGGCGCTGTGTCTCGTCGCAGACTTGTTTGGCTACAAGCGCTAGCGCAACTGAGTCGATACCACCGCTTAAGGCAATCGCAACAGGCGCACGAGGTGGCAGCGCTGCGAGTGATCTAACCAACGCTGTGTAAAGCGCATGGCCTTGCTCAGGGCTGGCGTCAGGCGTTACTGACAACCAAGCCTCTACGCACGAACCTCTTGAAAGCGACCATAAGAAAGCAGTCGTTCAAGACGATGTTCAATCAGTTGCTCGGGAGTCATGCCCGAGAGTTGACGTAGCGCATCTGCAAGTGAGCGACGCAATAAGCGGGCCATCACACGTGGATCTCGATGCGCGCCCCCAACAGGCTCATTCACAATGCGATCAATCAACCCAAACTCTTTCAACCGATCTGCCGTGATAGCCAACGCGGCTGCAGCCTCTGACGCTTTGTCAGCGCTGCGCCAGAGAATCGACGCACAACCTTCCGGTGAAATAACGGAGTACGTGGAGTACTGCAACATCATCACCACGTTACCGACGGCGATCGCCAACGCGCCACCCGAACCACCCTCTCCAATAATCGTCGAGATAATGGGCACACGCAGTTCTGCCATGGCATACAAGTTATGACCGATCGCTTCTGATTGCCCACGCTCTTCCGCACCAATGCCGGGATACGCGCCAGGTGTATCCACAAACGTAAACACAGGCAAATTGAATTTCTCGGCGAGTCGCATCAAGCGCATTGCTTTGCGATAGCCCTCGGGGCGCGGCATACCGAAGTTGCGCGCTGCACGTTCTTTCGTATCACGACCCTTTTGATGACCAATAACCATGCAGGGGGCACCGTTGAAACGCGCCATGCCGCCGACGATTGACAGGTCATCCGCATACATACGATCGCCATGCAATTCGTGAAAATCAGTAAAGATCTCACGCACGTAATCCAACGTGTACGGGCGCTGCGGATGACGCGCGACCATCGACGTCTGCCAGGGCGTGAGCTTGGCATAGATCTCTTTGGCCAAGGTCTGGCTTTTTTGTTGCAAGCGATTGATCTCATCCGAGATATCAACGGCCGAGTCCGCTTGCACATAGCGCAACTGCTCGATCTTGCCTTCCAATTCACCGATCGGCTGTTCGAACTCTAAAAAAGTATTACGCATATTTCTTCGACTCTTTGAGCAATGACGCTAAATCAATATTCCACGGGGACGGGGTCTAGACTACGCCACAAATACCACGTTGCTACGGTAGACCAAGGCTGCCATCCCTGCGCAACCTCTCTGGCCTCAAACCGAGACACTGGCTCGCCACTGAAGTAGTGTAACGAGATTGCTTTGAGCAAACCCGCATCGTCGAGCGGTAAAACGTCTGGCCGTTGCAAATTAAAAATCAAAAACATCTCAGCCGTCCATCGGCCGATACCGCGAATCGCTGTCAATTCGGCAATGACTGACTCATCATCCATCGCGGCCCATTTTTTGGGGTGCACCAACTGTTCAGAAAAGTGCGTGGACAAGTCCAGAATGTACTCGGCCTTGCGACCGGATAAGCCTGCTGCCCGCAATCTCTCGACGCCGGCGTTTTGAACCGACGCAGGCGTCGGACGCTTCCCGCATTCGAGCAATAGACGCTGCCAAACGGACTCCGCCGCTTTGACCGAAATCTGTTGGCCCACAATCGAGCGGGCCAAGGTCATGAAAGGATTGCCGCGCGAGACTAAGCTTATATTTGGAAACTTCGGAATCAGCTTTTTCATGATCCGATCACGCCGCATCAGATGCGCAACAGCTGCATCCCAATAGTCTGGCTTAATCGTTGCTGCGACGGTGTGAGGCATATCAAAAACCTTAGGCGCGACGCCACTGTGTCAAACCACCGGGCTTGTCATCAAGCTCGACCCCTGCAGCTTTCAGTGTTGCACGAATTTGGTCTGCACCAGCAAAGTTTTTAGCCTTTTTTGCCTCTGCACGGGCGGCGATCAATGTCTCAATCTCCGATTCCGGCATCAAGGCACCCCCCACCGCACCTTGCCCTGCGGAAGCCTCCTCAATAGCGCGACGCGTGTAACGGGTCGCACTTTGAAAATAAACTGCTGGATCCTGTTGCAAGAGACCCAGCACACCTGCGAGTGCCTTTAACTGCGCGCAAAGCGTAGTGTCTTGCGTGCGATTGACCTGGCTCGCTAAATCAAACAAAGCGGCGACTGCGCCAGCCGTATTGAAATCATCGTCCATCGCTTCACGAAACGCGATCGCCTGAGGAGTGGCCCAATCAACCTGCGCAGCGGGACCAGACGGCGTGTTTTGCACCGTTTGATACAGACGGTCCAGCGAGAGCTGCGCGTCGATCAAATTGTCCGGTGCGTAGTTTTGTGCGCTACGGTAATGATTACGCACAATAAAAAAGCGCAGCATCTCGGCTTCGCGCGGATTCACGTCGTAGTCCGACGACTCACCAACTCCCTCTGAAGCGCTGTCCTTACCGATCGTTTGACGGATTGTTTTGAAGTTACCCAAGGACTTGGACATTTTGTCCGAATCAACCATCAGCGGACCGCAGTGCATCCATGTGTTGGCGAGTGTGCCCCCAAAAGCGCCTTCGGTCTGGGCAATCTCGTTTTCATGATGCGGAAACTTAAGATCAGGACCCCCGCCGTGAATATCCAAAGGCACGCCTAAGAGTGCCTTACTCATTGCAGAACACTCGATATGCCAGCCGGGACGGCCCCAGCCATAAGGCGACTCCCAACGGGTATCGGCTGGCTCATGCTCTTTGGCGGATTTCCACAGCACAAAATCCAACGGGTCGCGCTTTGAAGAAACCACAGCGACCCGCTCACCGGCACGCAGATCATCAAGCGACTTGCCGGACAATTTACCGTAATCCGGAAAGCCACGGACCGCAAAGTTTACGTCGCCGTCCTCAGCCTGATAGGCCAAACCGTTCTGTTCCAGCTGCTTAATAATGCCGAGCATGTCACCGACGTACTCGGTGGCACATGGCTGATGGTCGGGGGCCTGCACGCCGAGCGCCCGCTCGTCCGCGTGCATCGCCTCAATAAAAAACTCGGTGACCTCAGCGATACGACGATTGCTCTGAACGGCGCGTTTGATGATTTTGTCATCAATATCGGTGATGTTGCGCACGTAGGTGACCGTCAAGCCGGAGGCTCTCAACCAGCGCTGCACTACATCAAAGCTCACCAACATCCTTGCGTGCCCCAAATGACAGTAGTCATAAACCGTCATTCCACACACATACAGCCCAGCCTGACCAGCCTTGAGCGGGACAAAGGGTCTTTTGGTTCTGGAGAGCGAGTCGTAGATCTGGAGCATGCGGTAGGGATAAAAAGGAGCTTTCGGGCCAATACAGGCAAAATACAACGTCTTGCGTTTGGCAACCTAAAAGCAGAGCTAAAATGCGGATCGTCAAGTATAGCAATTGAGGATTGTCCACCTTGAACCTGCCCAAAAGCATTGCGTCCGTTTTAGCCGCTACCTGCCTGGCGGCGGCATGGCCCATGCACGCGCAGGCTCAGGCAAACTATCCAGGAAACCCGGCGCGTACCATCAATCCGCTCGCCAACGATCCAGTAGACGCCAATACTCGCCAAACACCCCGCCAACAGCTGCCCTCCGCAGTGCCGGGCTCGGGGCCCGAGTTAATTATTGGCGACAAGCCGCCCGAAGGTGGCTGGGACGGTCTTGCCAAGTTACTCGATGCAATTGCTCCCGGCATTGACACGAGAATCCCCTTGAGCCCGGCCGAGATCAGCCAGCGTATTGAGGGTTTGATTCGTACGGGTCGACTCAAAGAGGCTTTGGCTGCTGTCGAAAAACGCCAAGCAGTAGAAGCAAATCGCCACACGCCCGGCACAGATGTCCAACTAATGTTCTTACATGCTCGCCTACTGACCGAGCTAGGCCGACTCCCGGAAGCTGAGGCGATCTATCAACGCATGACCATGCGCTTCCCTGAGCTACCCGAGCCTTGGAATAATCTGGCAGATCTATATGTCAAACGTGATGAGCTCGAACAGGCTCGACGCGCATTAGAAATGTCGATCATGATTAATCCCAACTCCTCAATGACACAAGCCAATCTGGGCGATGTACAACTCATTCTTGCTCTCCGAGCCTACGAACGTGCGGTGAAGGCCGGCGCAACCGACTTACGACCACGCATCCGGTCAGTCACAGACATTATTGAGTCAACAAAAAAATGATCACCTCATCTAATTTGCGGCACGCACTACGTACCCTGGCATTCGCAGGACTCCTTCCCTTCTTATTTTTGACCGCCCAAGCGGCACCTCCCTCAACCACGAACCAAAAACAAGGCGTAACCATGAGCACCAACCCACGCGTCAAAATGACCACAAACCACGGCGACATCATCATCTCTTTAGATGCAGCCAAAGCACCAAAAACCGTTGCCAACTTTCTGGCCTACGTTAATGATGGTTTTTTTGATGGCACAATTTTTCATCGCGTGATTGATGGCTTCATGATTCAAGGCGGCGGCTTCGAGCCAGGTCTGAAGCAAAAGCCAACCAAAGCACCTGTTGAAAACGAAGCCAACAATGGCCTCAAAAACAACAAGTACACCTTGGCAATGGCGCGCACCCAAGATCCGCACTCCGCGACTGCTCAATTCTTTATCAACGTCGCCAATAACGACTTCCTGAACCACACCGCCCCCACAGCGCAAGGCTGGGGCTACGCTGTCTTCGGTGAAGTGGTCGAAGGCAAAGATGTTGTGGACAAAATGAAAGGTGTCGCGACTGGTAACAGCGGCTTTCACCAGAACGTTCCAACGACAGACGTGATCATTACCAAGGCAGCCGTCATTGAATAAGATTGCATTAAACGGGCCTGTATGGCTCGCCTCCGATGTCCACCTTGGTCAACATACCATCGGGACATCCGAAGCATTTCGTGATTTTTTAAAACTCGCGTCCAAAGAGGCATCGGCGCTTTTATTGCCCGGCGACATCTTTGATGCGTGGATTGGCGATGACGTTGCTGTCGTGGCACCGCCGTGGTTAGCCCTCGACCTGATGGCAATCAAAGCCTGCGCAGCGAAAATCCCGGTCTGGCTTGGTCGGGGTAACCGCGACTTCCTGATGGGCGAGGCCCTTACAGCTGGGCTCGGTGCGAATCTGCTTCCAGAACAAGTCTTGGTCACGATTGCAGGCCGCACGATGCTCTTGAGTCACGGCGATGAATACTGCACGGACGATGTCGCCTACCAGCAGTTTCGTTCGATGGTGCGCAACCCAGCCTGGCAAAGCGGCTTTTTAGCGAAAAGTATTCCTGAACGCCTAACTTTGGCAGCACAAGCGCGCGGAGAAAGTATGGTCGCCAATCAAACCAAATCAAGCGAAATCATGGACGTCAACGCAGACGCCGTAGCCGCTGCGATTCGAACTCACAACGTGTCACTGATTGTGCATGGTCACACACACCGTCCAGGCCGTAACGTCCTGACCGTTGATGGCAATCGCTGTGAACGTTGGGTGCTGCCTGACTGGGATTGCGATATTTCGGAAGAAAACCGTAAGCCGCGTGGCGGCTGGATGGTAATCGATGAGGATGGCCTGACTCTGTTTGACCTGACCCCACGTTAGTCAGTTGAACCTTCCGACGAGGGGTTAAGTTTTGTAATACGCACCTGGGCGATACGTCGCCCTTCTATGCGTAAGACTTCAAACTTAAAGCGCGCATGTGCCGCCTCAAACTCACACTGGTCGCCACGTGACGGGAGCTGACCGAAACGCGACAACAAATAACCTGCCAACGTCGTGAAATCCTCGTCCTCGTCGACGAGCCCTTCTGTATCAAGCACCTGCTCTAATTGGTGCAAGTCGGCAGCACCATCAACTTCCCATTCATTCTCGCCCGTTGCAACGATGTCGGGGGTTTCGTCCTCGTCAGGGAACTCTCCTGCGATCGCTTCAAAGACATCGATCGGCGTAACTAACCCCTGTATCGTCCCGAACTCATCAGCCACCAGCACGAGTTGCCCACGCGACCGCTTAAGAGTGTCCATCAATCGAATAATGCTGATGGTGTCATGCACGATGATTGGCTCGCGCAGGCTCGCGCGACGCACGTTGCCATGTGTCAAAAGATCCGCAATCATTTCTTTCGCACGGCCTATTCCCAACACATCGTCGACCGAGCCACGGCAAACAGGGAAGAAACTGTGTGGAACCTCGGCGATTTGTTTTTGAATCAACTGAGGGTCATCGTCAAGATTAATCCAGGAAATCTCGGTGCGAGGCGTCATCACGGAGTGAATAGTGCGCTCTGCTAGCGTCAACACGCCGCTCACCATATTGCGCTCTTCCACCCCAAAGGTAACCGGAGCATCTTCATTCTGAGCGCTCGGTGCTTGCACCACGACATCTTCCGGCAAGGGCTTACCCAACATGCGCAGCACAGCCTCGGCCGTGCGTTCTCGCATGGGCCGCTTGGACTCAAGCTTTAAGCCATTGTGACGCGCGAACTGGTTCAGAATTTCTATCAGCACAGAAAAACCAATCGCAGCATACAAGTAGCCCTTAGGTATCTTGAAGCCAAAGCCTTCGCCCACAAGCGAAAATCCGATCATCAAGAGAAAGCCAAGGCAAAGCACCACAACTGTCGGGTGCGCATTCACAAACTTGGTCAAGGGCTTGGAGGCGATCAACATGATTAAGACCGCGATCACCACCGCGGTCATCATGACAGCCAGACTGTCGACCATGCCAACAGCCGTGATCACCGCATCCAGGGAGAAGACTGCGTCCAGCACGACGATCTGTGTCACGATGACCCAGAAACTCGCATACACGCGTGCGGTCGTTGCCTGCTGACGATTACCTTCTAAGCGCTCATGCAATTCAAGTGTTGCTTTGAAGAGCAGGAAAAAACCACCCACGATCAAAATCAGGTCTCGTCCGGACAAACTAATCGGACCCACCACAAGCCAAGGTTCGGTTAGCTGCACAAGCCAGGACATCCCGGCCAGCAAGCCCAATCGCATGATGAGCGCGAGCGAAAGACCGATGATGCGCGCACGCTCTCTCTCAGCCGGCGGTAGTTTGTCGGCAAGAATCGCAATAAAAATCAGGTTATCGATACCGAGAACGATCTCGAGTATGACAAGTGTTAACAAGCCGACCCAAATAGTAGGGTCAAGCAGCCACTCCATGGAGGGCTCCGAGAGTTTCTAACCCGTCAATAGTAGCCGATATTAAGGATCCGCCGCAGCGAGACGGGGCCCGTGCGGCGGAATTTGCTCCCGACTATTTCGCGCGCTCGCCCTGCACCATGCCAAGCATTTGCGTAAAAATCTTGGGCGTCGCAGCGATAACATTGCCGGACTCCATCCAGGACTGTTCGCCCTCGAGATCGCCAATCAAGCCACCGGCTTCCAATACCATCAAACTTGCCGCAGCCATATCCCATTGCTTTAAGCCAAGACCGCAGAAGCCATCTAAACGCCCAACTGCTACGTAGGCCAAGTCTAAGACCGCAGAGCCTGTGCGACGGACACCCGCACAGCCACGCGCCATTTCTAAAAAGCGCGGTGCTGAGGTTTCGTCCGGCCCGACAGAACCGGGCCAACGGGCACCTAACAACGCATCAGGAAACTTCAGCTGCGAGGATACGCGCATGCGACGGTCGTTTAAGAAGGCACCACCTCCACGACTGGCCGTAAACAATTCATTGCGGACCGGGTCGTAGATAACAGCGTGATTGATTTGACCGCGCTGGCGCAAAGCAATAGAGATCGCGTAATGCGGAAAACCATGGATGAAATTCGTGGTGCCATCCAAGGGGTCAATCACCCACTCGTTGGCCGCAAGCTCACCCTCAGCCGTGTGACCAAGGACACCGGACTCTTCAGCCATAAAAGTGTGGTCAGGATACGCGGTGCTAAGGACCTCGATAATTGCACTTTCGGCGCCACGATCGACTTCCGTGACATAATCGCGGGGCCCTTTACGAGCCACTTGTAGGCGCTCGAGATCAAGGCTCGCGCGGTTAATAATCGATCCGGCTCGCCGGGCCGCCTTGATGGCGGTATTAAGCATCGGGTGCATATGCGTGTCTATTTTTTAATAAGCTAAAGCGGGATTTTAAATGACTCCTGATTTTTCCCGTGTTCGCTTCATAATGACTGAGCCGAGCCACCCCGGAAACGTCGGCTCGGCGGCCCGTGCGATCAAAACCATGGGTTTTGACGATCTGACGCTGGTTTCCCCTAAAACCGAGCAAATCACGACTCAACCTGAAGCGATTGCGCTTGCAAGCGGAGCAAGTGATGTACTGGCCACCGCACAGACCTTTGACAGCCTCCAGCAGGCGCTCGCACCCGTGACCCTAGCCTTCGCACTGACTGCTCGCGATCGAGAGCTGGGGCCACCTGTTTGCGACATCAGACAAGCCGCCCACTTAGCTAAGTTACACCTAGCGCAGCACCCCGATGCGCGCGTCGCGTTGGTCGTCGGCACCGAACGGTCGGGCCTAACTAACGAGCACATCGAACTCTGTCACCGAGTGTGTCATATTCCCGCCAATCCAGCCTACAGCTCACTAAATGTCTCTCAGGCCCTGCAGCTAGGCGCCTGGGAAATGCGCTATGCACTCCTTCACACAGAAAGCAGCTCCGATACCCTACCAATATCCACCGCCAGCGCCCGTGCGGCCAAAGGCCGCGGTAGCCAGCCTGCCAGCGGACAAGCTGTGCAAGCCCTGCTCGCACACTGGCAAGAGGCACTTGAAGCTGTGGGCTTTTTAGACCCTGCGCATCCTAAGAAACTCATGCCTCGCATGCGGCACCTGTTTAATCGCGGCGACCTCACCCAAGACGAAGTGGATATGTGGCGAGGTGTGTGCACCGCGATGATCGCGACAGCGCGTGGTGCCAAACATGGCAACCCTTCACGCTAGGCGGGTTAATTCAATAGCAGGGTGAGATTTACGCTAAGCTTTATCCATCATGTTTAACTCTTTGCGCGAAAACGTCGCTTGCATTCTCGAAAGAGACCCTGCTGCACGCAGCAAGTTAGAGGTTCTAACTTGCTATCCCGGTCTCCACGCCATCATGGCGCACAAACTCGCGCATCGCTTGTGGCAAGCTCAATTTTTCTGGCTTGGACGGATGGTGTCACACCTGAGTCGCATGCTCACAGGGATTGAAATTCATCCTGGTGCAACCATCGGTCGACGGGTATTTATCGACCACGGCTTTGGTGTCGTGATTGGCGAGACCTCAGAGATCGGTGACGACTGTACGATTTATCAAGGAGTCACACTCGGGGGAACCCGTCTATACAAGGGTGCCAAACGACACCCAACGCTTGGCAAAGGCGTTGTCGTGGGTGCAGGCGCTCAGGTGCTTGGCGGTTTTACAGTGGGTGATGGAGCACGCATCGGATCAAATGCCGTTGTCGTCAAACCAGTCCCTGCCGGCGCTACCGCCGTCGGCAACCCAGCCCGCATTATTGAAGTAGGCCAAACAAACGCGACCGAACCAACTGTGGATGCGACGCCAAGCGCCGCAACATCCACCAAAATCTCTCCATGTGATTCAGATTGGGATGCTGCGCCTATTCAAGCGATGCTCGACAAAGGTCCTGCCAAGACACCTGCTTCTGAAGGAACGGGTTTTTCCGCCTATGCCGTTGACCCAGCCGCAGCAGACCCACTCGTCAAAGCCTTGCATGAACTGATCACGCACGTATCAAAGCAGGATGCGCGCATTGCGCACCTCTGCCAGACAATTGAATCGATGGGATCTAAAGTCGAAGGTCAGGCAGCCAAGCTAGACGCTCAGCGCCTGAACAAACTTGTGGACGAATAGCGCTTTAAAACAATTGCTTTAAAAAACCAGAGCTAAGCCAGTCATCCGTCGCAACTCGTCTTGACCGGCGCCAGAGACATCGTCGACCACACGCACAACACCACCCGGCTCAATCTGAAAGACGGCAACATCAGTGTAGACGCGTGATACGCAGCGTAACCCTGTCAGAGGATAGGTGCACTTTTCAACGAGCTTGCTCTCACCCTCTTTGGTGAGCAGCTCCATCATCACAAAGACGTCTCTCGCCCCTGCAGCTAAGTCCATCGCTCCACCCACCGCGGGAATCGCCCCGGGTTCGCCAGTCGACCAGTTTGCCAAATCGCCATTGCGTGCGACTTGAAAGGCCCCGAGCACACAGATATCAAGATGGCCCCCGCGCATCATCGCAAAGGAATCCGCGTGATGAAAATAGCTTCCACCCGGCAACAAGGTCACAGGCTGCTTACCCGCGTTGATAAGATCGAAATCCTCTTCGCCTGGAGCCGGCGCGGGTCCCATGCCCAAGACGCCATTTTCACTCTGCAAAAAGATATCTTTATCTTTCGGCAAATAGTTCGCGACCTTCGTAGGCAAACCAATGCCTAGATTAACGATCGCACCTTCAGGGATATCTCGTGCAACGCGTGCTGCGATTTCGTCTCGTGAAATTCGTTTCATTATTTTGCCCCACCCACAATTTTTACAACGCGCTTAACGTACACACCCGGTGTCACGATCGCCTCTGGATCCAATTCACCCAGTTCAACAATTTCACTGACTTGCGCGATAGTGAGTTTTGCAGCTGTCGCCATCACAGGACCAAAATTTCGAGCGGTCTTGCGGTAGACCAAATTGCCCCAGCGATCCGCACGATGGGCTTTGATAATAGCTACGTCTGCCTTAATCGGCGCCTCAAGGATGTAATCATCGCCGTCGATATGACGCACTTCCTTGCCCTCGGCCAACTCTGTTCCCACGGCTGTGCGTGTAAAAAAACCACCAATTCCCGCACCGCCGGCACGAATACGTTCGGCAAGTGTTCCCTGCGGAACAAGTTCTAACTCAAGTTTGCCCGCCCGGTAGAGTCGATCAAACACATACGAATCCGCCTGGCGCGGAAATGAACAAACGACTTTACGCACCTGACCGGCCGCCAGAAGCGCCGCGATGCCTGTGTCGCCAGAGCCCGCGTTGTTACAGACAATCGTCAGTTCCCGAGCGCCCTGAGCGATGAGGCCATCAATCAGTTCATGCGGCTGACCCGCACCACCAAAACCCCCAATCAGAACCACCGCCCCATCCTGAATACCCGCCATGGCCGCAGCTAAGTCGGGAACGATCTTTGAAATCATGATTTTTTACCTTGTTACCAGATGTCGCATTTGCGATCGATTCATACACGATTATAGAGAAGTCCGTTGCACCAAAAAGCAATCGCCCGGTATCTGAGCCAAACTACGCCGCGTGCCTTACACTTGCCCTATTCGTTCGCACGCCCTCGCTATACATTCCATGCAAGAAAACGATCCTAAGCCGGCCTCCATCGAACAGCACACCCCGATGATGCAACAGTATCTGCGCCTCAAAGCCGAGGCGGGACCGCTGCTGCTGCTCTACCGGATGGGCGACTTCTATGAAATGTTCTATGACGATGCTGAGCGCGGCGCGCGGCTGCTTAACCTGACGCTCACTAGGCGAGGTTCTTCAAACGGATCTCCCATCCCGATGGCGGGAGTACCTTTTCATGCTGCAGAGCAATACTTGGCGAAGCTGGTTGCGGCAGGCGTGTCGGTCGCGATCTGCGAGCAAATTGGCGATCCAGCCACAAGCAAAGGACCCGTCGAGCGCAAGATCGTACGAATCGTCACCCCAGGCACGTTAACGGACGAAGCACTATTGCCCGCTAAAGCAGACCGTTGTGTGGCTGCCGTCTTTGTTCCAACTAAATCTAATAAATCCGGTCGTGCAGGGATCGCTTGGTTAAACCTTGCAAGCGGCGAATTCAAGATCTCGGAATGCGCTGCTGAAGCGCTGGATTCTGAACTGCATCGAATCGAGCCCGCTGAAGTCATCTTCGCAGAAGATTCCCAGCCAAGTTTCACACTTTCTTGTGCGACGACGCGTGTGCCTTCTTGGCACTTCGAAGCCGAACAGGCGCAAGCGCATTTGCTTAAGCATTTCAATACCCAGTCTTTGTCTGGCTTTGATATTGATGACTTGCCAATCGCGATTTGTGCGGCGGGCGCCCTATTACGCTATGCGGGCCGCACGCAAACACAAACCCTATCGCATATTCAAACGCTGAGTGCAGATAGAGCTAGTCAGTATGTCTTGATGGATCCTGCAACGCGCAGAAACTTAGAATTGACACGCACCATCTCTGGAGAAGAAGCACCAACCTTGCTCTCCATCGTAGACGGTTGCTGCACGCCAATGGGCAGCCGCTTACTTAGACGATGGATACACCATCCTCTGCGCGACAACGCACCCGTGCTCGCGCGGCAAGCGGCGATCTCGGCGCTACTAGGCACTAATCAAACACGTGGCGAACTGTTGCATGCCATCCCACTGCTCCAATCACTACGCACCGCGCTGGACAAGCTTCCTGACCTTGAGCGGATCGCAACACGTATCGCACTGCTTTCTGTGCGACCACGTGAACTAGCCAGTCTGCGCGATGCCTTAGGTGCCTTACCGGATCTCGAAAACCTGCTCACAGACGCTGCACAGCAATCTGAACGACTACAGGCACTCGCGACACATCTGCGTCCACCGGATGGTCTGCATGCCTTATTAGCCCGTGCAATTGCGCAAGAGCCGGCAGCGCAGGTGCGTGACGGCGGCGTTATCGCTCCTGGCATGGATGCCGAACTCGACGAGTTGCGCTCCATCTCCACCGACAATGGCACATACTTGCTCGAGCTCGAAGCACGCGAGCGCGCCCGAACGGGGATTTCAACCTTACGCGTCGAGTTCAATCGCGTTCACGGTTTCTTTATTGAAGTCTCTCGTGCGCAGTCAGAAAAAGTCCCGGAAGATTACCGCCGGCGTCAAACATTAAAAAATGCCGAGCGTTACATCACACCAGAACTGAAAGTCTGGGAAGACAAAGTCTTATCGGCCCAAGATCGCTCGCTCGCACGCGAGAAGTGGCTCTTTGAGCAATTGTTAGAGCAGCTTCTGCCAAGCGTGAATGCCCTAGCAGCTTGTGCCAGCGCTTGTGCGGAACTAGACACGCTCGTGGCGCTCGCGCATCATGCTCAATTACACGAGTGGGTAGCTCCACAACTCCTCGAGCATGCCGCAATTGATATGGAGTCTGGTCGCCATCCCGTTGTAGAACGATCGATCGAGCGCTTTACGCCCAACAGCTGTGTACTGAATGCGCAGCGCTCGTTACTTGTCATCACGGGCCCCAATATGGGCGGCAAGTCGACTTACATGCGTCAGGTTGCCCTCATTGCTCTGTTAGCACGCATTGGCAGTTTTGTTCCTGCGCGCCGGGCTGCGATTGGTCCGTTGGATCGAATCTTCACTCGTATCGGTGCGGCAGACGACCTCGCTGGAGGTCGCTCGACCTTCATGATGGAGATGACAGAAGCCGCAGCAATCCTTGCCTCGAGCACCTCGCAAAGCCTTGTGTTGATGGATGAGATTGGTCGTGGCACCTCGACTTACGATGGTCTAGCCCTTGCCTGGTCGATTGCTCAAAGGCTCGTCACACATAACCGCGCGTTGACATTGTTTGCGACGCACTATTTCGAAATCACACGGATGCCTGCTGAGCAGTCAAACACGGCAAACGTTCACCTAGCCGCGGCGGAATCACCGACAGGCATTGTCTTCTTACATGAAGTCAAAGATGGTCCAGCAAGTCGCAGCTACGGCATTCAGGTTGCGCAACGTGCAGGCGTCCCAGCTGCAGTGATACGCCATGCAACGCGTGAACTCGAGCGACTCGAGTCGCAAGGAGCGCCGACACCACAGCTCGGGCTTTTTGCTCAAGCCAATGAGCCTGCGGAGCTACTCGCCGAGGCGGCGCAAGACCAAGCCGCACAGGAACTGTTGCGTCAAACTCTTGCTGAACTAGATCCAGACACACTAAGCCCGCGCGAAGCACTGGATGCGCTATATCAATTAAAAAATCTATTGCCGTAGGTTCTCACCATGCATCCTGATAAGCCGCTCGACCTATTGGGAGGTCTCACCCCCTCCAAATTCATGCGAGAGTACTGGCAGCGCAAACCCTTGCTCATTAAGCAGGCCTTTCAAAACTTTCGTCCTCCGATAGGCGCTCCCGCACTTAAAAAGATGAGCCGACGCGATGACGTCGAATCACGCTTGGTGTGGAAGGAAAAAAAGACCTGGCAAATGGAACGTGGGCCTTTTGCTCGCTTACCCAAATCATCTGAACCGAACTGGTCGTTACTCGTGCAAAGCGTTGATATCCATGACGATGCAGCCTGTGCTTTGATGAACCAGTTTCGTTTCGTGCCAGATGCGCGACTCGATGACCTGATGATTAGTCTCGCAACGATTGGCGGTGGCGTCGGCCCCCACTTTGATAGCTATGATGTTTTTTTGCTGCAAGGTCAAGGGCGCCGCCGCTGGAGCTTTGGGCAGCAAAAAGATTTGACTTTAATCGACGGTCTGTCACTGAAGATCTTAAAGAATTTCAAACCTGATGAGACATTTATCCTAGAGCCGGGTGACATGCTCTACCTGCCACCCCAAGCGGCACATGATGGGGTCGCCCTGGATAATGACTGCATGACGATTTCGATTGGATTCCGAGCGCCCGATGAAGCGGCGCTTGCGCGCGGCATGCTCGAAGCCGCTGCAGATCAAATCGTTGCGCGGAGCGGGTTAGCCTCTGGGCCCTATGGCGAACCCCCACTTACCGGGCCCGCTCTAGATAAGCTCTACCGTGACCCATCACAACCTGCAGTTGCGCATCCCGCTGAAATACCCACACGTCTTCGCGATGCAGCGGTGCGTGCAGTCAGGAAAATTAGATTTGATGAAATACTAGCCACACGTTTTCTAGGCTGTTGGCTGACAGAACCGAACCAAGCTGCTGTGTTTGATGACGACACCGACTCGGAAGACTGGGATGACGATACGCCCTACACGCACTGGGTGTTGGACCGTCGCACGCGCATGCTCTATCGCGACCAACAATTATTTATTAATGGTGAAGTCGCCAATGTCCGTGCAGAGCCGGGATTGCGTTTACTAGCAGACGCGCGCGAACTAGCAGGAGATTGCGCCGCAGCCAAGCGGCTCTCAACACAAGCGCGCGAGGCATTAGCCGATTGGCTGGACGACGGCTGGATTAAGTTAGCTCGAAAACCTTGAGCCGTTTTAATCGGTTTTAAGACAACCCGCCTTTTCAATAAAACGAATCACTTCGTCTAAGCCATCGCCCGACTTTAGGTTTGTCATCACCCAAGGGCGATCGGCACGCATGCGTGCTGTGTCATGCCGCATAACCTCAAGATTTGCACCCACGTAAGGCGCAAGATCCGTCTTGTTGATCACGAGCAAATCACTACGCGTGATGCCTGGACCACCCTTGCGGGGGATTTTTTCTCCTCCCGCTACGTCGATCACATAGATTGTCAGGTCGGATAGGTCGGGACTAAACGTCGCAGCAAGGTTGTCACCACCAGACTCTATAAAAATGAGGTCGAGGTCAGGAAACCTCTTTTGCATACGATCGATTGCTTCAAGATTGATCGAGGCATCTTCACGTATCGCTGTATGCGGACACCCACCGGTTTCAACACCCATGATGCGATCTGCGGAAAGTGCTTCTGCGGCGACGAGCAAGCGCTCATCTTCTTTGGTGTAAATATCATTCGTCACAACGGCCAATTTGTACTGGTCGCGCATCCGTTTACACAAGACCTCGACAAGAGTCGTCTTGCCAGAGCCGACCGGACCGCCGATACCAACACGCAGGGGGTTAGAGCTTTGCATGAATATTCCTTATTCCTTTAACTTCTAAACAATCGACTGTACTGCGTCTCGTGTCTTGCGCTGATGATTGCCAAGCCAAACGCTGCCGAACCAGACTCTTCTGGTGGGACGCTTTCCGCAGTCTGCATTGCAACAATGATGTCAGCTTTTAAGCGATGCAAAAGAGTCTGGCCTTCAATTTGCCCAAGCGGAATTGATTTGACGGCTGCGAGCACTTGATTTTCAACCCAACTCCATAGGTAAGCAGACAATGCAAGATCGCGACTAACGCCCGACACAGCAGCAAGTGCTGCATAGGCTGAGGGATACACCCAGACAATCTCATTGAGCGCCGCTAAAGACTGCCCTTGTGGCCATTGTGCAAACAGCTTTGCCATCGAGTGACCCATCTGCACCGACTCGAGCCTGAACTCATGCGTCTCGCGAAGTGCATGCAAATACCCATTCACCTCAACGACGCGTGTCCAATCCTGTTTGTCGGCAGCACCGTAGCAGGCTAGCCACCAAGGCAATTCCTGCCTTGCCAGGTTGAGTATCAACCCGTCACGGATCCAATGGTATGCAGTCTCCATATCTGTGACCCAGCGATCTTCGATCGCCTGCTCTAGGCCCTGAGAGTAGGCAAAACCACCGACTGGCAGCGCAGGGCTTGCCAGATGCAGTGCGCCCAGAATGGCGTCAGCGTCTGTTGCGTGCATGGGCTGCAATCGAAAGCTCCTCCCCGAGATTACCCATCGCCTGATCGTGCGCCTCTAAGCCGCACTCGTCCGGATGAGAATGATGGTGGTGCCCTCCACCTCCGTGGCCGCTAGCATAGGCACCGCCTTCTGGAATAAAAGGCTCTTGCACCAGCGTCACAACACCACCAAGACCCCGGACCATCTCCGCCAGCACAGCATCTGGCTCGATCAGAACTGCATCCGTCTTAAGCATTGCACGCACATGCCGGTTAGCAAGGTGATAGACCAAACGCATCAACTCATACATGTTGCCCGCTTTAATCTGCATGAGCTCCTGTACAGCCGCCTGCACTAAAACTCGCTCACCTTGCTCGCCGCACAGGACATCGCCGTGCTGCATCTGCTCACCTCGAGCCAGAATCACAGCGACGGCGCGCCCATTGGGCAGCATCGCAGCGAGCCTAGAGCGCTGCCTGTCTTCTAGCGACAGAGACAGCACAGGCCAAGGTTGTGGCCATGCACCAGGCCCTTGCATCAATGTAGGGTCGCCGCCAGAGCGCTTAGTCTTTAACGTAATGGCCATCCCACCCCCTCAAAACAGAAAGTAGCGCTGCGCCATTGGCAGCACTTTCGCGGGAGGGCAATCCAACAACACACCGTCCGCGTAGACTTTGTAGTTCTCCGGACTCACCGTGATTTTTGGCATAGCCGCATTCAGCTTCATGTCCGATTTCGTTATAGTTCGAATCCCTTGCACTGTCGCAATCTGTCGGCGCAAGCCAAGCTCGGCAGGCAAGCCTCTATGCACCGCAGCACCCGACAGAAAAGTAATGCAACTCGTTGCGATTGCACTATGCGCCGCACCAAACTGAGGACGGAAATGAACCGGCTGAGGCGTAGGGATCGACGCATTGGGATCGCCCATCGCCGCCATGGCGATCTGGCCGCCCTTGATCACGGTCGATGGCTTCACGCCGAAAAACGCAGGGCGCCATAAAACCAAATCTGCCCACTTGCCTACTTCGATTGAACCGATTTCATGCGCCATGCCATGTGTAATGGCAGGATTAATCGTATATTTCGCGATGTAGCGTTTAATCCGCGCGTTATCGCTTGTCGAGGGATCCGAGAATCCTGCTTCGCTTAACGAGCCACGCTGCTCGCGCATTTTATGAGCAGTCTGCCAGGTACGCATGATGACTTCACCGACACGACCCATCGCTTGACTGTCTGACGAGATCATTGAGAAAGCACCAATGTCATGCAGAATATCTTCAGCGGCAATGGTCTCACGACGGATACGACTTTCGGCGAACGCAATGTCCTCGGCAATCGATGCATCGAGATGATGGCAAACCATCAACATGTCCAAATGCTCATCCAAGGTATTGATCGTGAACGGACGCGTTGGGTTGGTCGAGGACGGCAAGACATTGCTCTCACCACAAACTCGAATGATGTCCGGCGCGTGTCCGCCGCCAGCACCCTCAGTGTGGTAAGTGTGAATCACACGGCCGTTGATTGCATCCAGTGTTGCCTCAACAAAGCCCGACTCGTTCAACGTATCCGTATGAATCGCCACTTGCGTGTCGGTCTCGTCGGCAACGGTCAGACAATTATCGATTGCGGCGGGTGTACTACCCCAGTCCTCATGCAACTTCAAACCGACAGCACCCGCTTCAATCTGTTCGTGTAAAGGACCAGGTACCGACACATTGCCTTTGCCCAGCAGCCCAATGTTGATTGGATAGGACTCCATCGCTTGCAGCATACGGGCAAGATGCCAGGGACCCGGAGTCACTGTTGTTGCGAAAGTTCCTGTTGCCGGACCCGTTCCACCTCCAATCATGGTGGTCACACCAGAGCTCAAGGCCTCTTCGATTTGCTGCGGGCAGATCAAGTGGATGTGGCTATCGATCCCCCCTGCGGTCACGATCATGCCTTCAGCAGCTATCACCTCTGTTGCAGGCCCAACCACAATCGTTACGCCGGGCTGAATGTCAGGGTTACCCGCTTTGCCAATACCAGCAATACGTCCGTTCTTGATACCGATATCGGCTTTAACAATGCCCCAGTAGTCAATGATCAAGGCGTTCGTGAGAACCGTATCCACACAGTCTTTACTCATGCGTTGCGACTGCCCCATCCCATCACGAATGACCTTGCCACCACCGAATTTGACTTCTTCACCATAGATTGTGAAGTCCTTCTCTACCATGGCAAAGAGTGCCGTATCGGCCAGTCGTACGCGATCCCCTGTAGTGGGTCCAAACATCTCGGCATAAGCCTGCTTCGAAATTTTCATTTATCTAGCGCCCCCATGACCGCACCCGTAAATCCATACACAATACGATCCCCACCAAGCGCAACCAATTCGACTTCACGCTCTTGCCCGGGCTCGAAACGCACTGCAGTCCCTGCTGGAATATTCAAGCGAAAGCCACGGGCGGCTTGTCGATCAAAACGCAAGGCGGCATTGGTTTCAGCGAAGTGGTAATGCGAGCCAATCTGGACAGGACGATCACCGGTGTTGGCAACCGTCACTTTGCAGGTCGCGCGTCCTACATTCATTTCGATTTCGCCATCTGCCACAAGCATTTGGCCTGGAATCATTGGAGTTGTGGTCATCGCGGTTGCCTATTGAATCGGTTGATGAACGGTGACGAGCTTCGTGCCATCAGGAAACGTCGCTTCGACTTGTATATCTGGAATCATTTCGGCAACGCCTTCCATGACATCAGCACGCGTCAGGATTTTTCTGCCGGCACTCATCAGCTCTGCTACGGTTTGTCCATCACGCGCACCTTCCATAATCGCTGCTGTAATTAATGCGATTGCTTCGGGAACGTTGAGCTTCAGCCCACGCGCACGCCGCCGCTCCGCAAGCAAAGCAGCAGTAAAAATCAGCAACTTGTCTTTTTCTCTGGGAGTTAAATCCATCATGACCTCGACACAACAATTAGATTGCGATTAAGTAGCCCATAGGCGTGGGGCTACAGCTTTACGCTCAAGAACAATCGGCCGCAGACTCGTCCACGCCGCTTCTAACAAAATTTTTATATCCATCGCAGGAGCCAGAATACGGCCCACGACCACCCTCGGATGCAACACAGTCCAGGCAACACCGCTTACCTCTTGCCGCAAAGTTTGCACGGTCGCTTCGCCCCACTCCTTATGACCAGGCATGACAGCCCAACAGGTCGCAAAAGCGAAGTGACCGCGTAGTCCAATGGGTGATATAAACAAGGGATCGCTTCCCTGCAGTGTCATTCGATCGAGCCAAACTAATTCTCCGTCGACATCCAAGCTTAGAGTCTGCTTAAAGCTTCCGTCTACGAAGCTTTCGCCCGATGCCTGACGGCCGAAGATCAAGTGATCCCACCCAATCATGGCGCCTTTATCAGAGACTCGAATATAGATATCTGATGCCACATTCGCACGATTAAAAACGATTGTCTCTTGAGGTAACCACTCAAAAGAACCATCGAGCCCCATATCGATATGCTGCGAAGCCAACGTGTCCGAATCTGCCCCGTACCATTTCGCTGCAGAAGGGGTGGTGACTAAACCGTGCGTACCCGCTTCGCACACGATGTTGACCTCGAGCCGATCTCCTGCCGCAATACCACCTGGTGGATGCACAATGATCGCATGGCAAGGAGACGCCCCTTCTGGATACAACGCCTTTTGAATACGGAGAGGACCAACATGCTTGTGGTGTAGACGTGTTTTGCCAAGCTCGGGTGCTGGAGCAAGACTGAAATCCAACTCTAAACGAGCCTGCCATGTGGACCAAAAAGCATCGTCCCTCATTGGATGAGCTCGCTCGGGCCAGCGCAATTGTTCATTAGGGTGCATAACGGATACATAAGCAAGTATGATGCCCGAAAGCATACCCAAACGGGCAGGATAAGAACCACTTTCTGTCGCTCTAAAACGCCTCGCCCTCGGCTGAGCTGCACCAAAATAGCTCATTTAATGACCTAGATTGGTGCATAAATATTGATTCACACGACAATGTCCAAACCCGACACAGAAGACAAGCACACCGGACTACAAACAACACCCAGCTCCATCAGCCGGAGTGAGGCCTTCTGGTTTTGGTTCAAACTCGGATTTTTGAGTTTTGGCGGACCCGCAGGGCAAATCGCCATGATGCATAGCGAGCTAGTCGACAAACGTCGCTGGATTTCTGACAAGCGTTTTCTGCATGCTCTAAATTTTTGTATGGTGCTTCCAGGACCAGAGGCTCAACAACTTGCCACCTATTTAGGATGGCTGATGCATCGCACGTGGGGTGGCATTGTCGCTGGTGTGCTTTTCATCTTCCCATCACTGATCTTGATAGTGTTTTTATCTTGGATCTATATGGCCTACGGGGACACGAAGATCGTGTCTGGTCTATTTTATGGAATCAAACCGGCGATCACAGTTCTTGTGATCCAGGCAAGTTATCGCATTGGCTCACGCACACTGCACAACCCTTGGCTCTGGACGATTGCGGTTCTATCTTTTTTAGCGCTGTTTGTCTTTGACTTACCATTCCCGTTGATCATCGCGGTTGCAGCGTTGATTGGCTGGCTTGGCGGCAAACGATCGCCTAAAAACTTTTCTACTGGCCACGCAAACACAGCACATAAACAATCTTCATCGACCGCAATCATCGACGATCACAGCCCACAATCTCCGCACACGCTGTTCAGCTATCGCAGGCTATCTCTGATTCTGAGTGCTGCAGCTGTGCTCTGGTGCGTACCGATGCTTGTAATGATTATGTTTTGGGGCTGGCATCACACCATCACACAGATGGCCTGGTTTTTTACCAAGGCTGCGTTGCTGACCTTCGGTGGCGCCTATGCAGTATTGCCCTACGTCTATCAGGCAGCGGTTGAAACCTTCGCTTGGCTTACTCCGACTCAAATGATTGATGGTTTGGCACTCGGAGAAACCACCCCTGGGCCGCTCATTATGATCGTGGCCTTCGTAGGTTTTGTAGGTGCCTTTGCACAAAGCGCTCTAGGAGCGGATCACGCGGTACTGTCTGGCGTCGTCGCCGCTTGCATTGTGACCTGGTTTACGTTTCTGCCTTCGTTTATTTTCATCTTAGCTGGCGGTCCGTTCATCGAGAGCACGCACGGCAAACTAGCGTTTACGGCCGCGCTAACAGGCGTCACAGCTGCCGTAGTCGGCGTGATTGCAAACCTTGCTCTGTTTTTTGCGATGCACGTAGGCTGGCCCAATGGTTGGGCTGGCGGGCTAGACCTGAAGGTCATTGGAATCGCCGCGGCCGCGGCCGCAGCGATCTTTATCTACAAGCGAAGTGCTATTGAAACGATTATTGGTGCAGGATTACTAGGTTACTTTTTAGCGACCTAGTAAGGCTTATCGTTCACGTAAATGGCAAGCCACCATGCGACCTGAGCCTAAGATAGTTTGCTTAGGCTCTTCGGTTTTGCATTTCGCAATTGCATCCGGGCAACGGGTGTGAAAATGACAACCACTTGGACGTTTCACCGGACTAGGGACATCACCCTGCAACACGATACGGTTTGTTTTCTTTTGTGGGTCAGGTACAGGCACCGCGGATAACAAAGCAGTCGTATAAGGATGTTGAGGATCGGAGAACAACTCTTTGCGATCCGCCAGCTCCACAATCTTTCCGAGATACATGACTGCCACACGATGTGTCATGTGCTCAACGATCGCCAAATCATGGCTGATAAAGAGCAAGGCTAGACCGAGTTCTTTTTGTAGATCTTGCAATAAGTTAACGATCTGCGCCTTCACCGAAACGTCCAGTGCAGAAACAGCCTCATCGCAAATAATCAGATCAGGCTCTGCAGCCAACGCACGCGCAATACAGATTCGTTGACGCTGCCCGCCTGAAAACTCATGGGGCCAGCGCGCACCCGCATCTTTCGGTAGGCGCACTTTTTCGAGGAGCTTTACAACACGCTCTTCGATCTCTTGTTCAGACTGACACAATCCAAAGTTACGAATAGGCTCGGCAATGATGTCGTGCACCCGCATACGAGGATTCAGACTCGAGAACGGATCCTGGAAAATAACCTGAATCCGTTTACGCAATGGTCGCAATGCGCTTGGGCTCAAGGAGTCGATTCGAACACCGTCAAGCAACACCTCGCCTGATGTCAAATCAAACAAGCGCAGAATCGAACGGCCAACTGTTGATTTCCCGCAACCAGACTCGCCGACCAACGCCAGAGTCTCCCCCTTTTTAATAGAGAACGAAACGCCGTCAACGGCATGAACGTTACCCGTGACTTTGCCAAATAGCCCAGTCTTGATGGGAAAAAACTTTTGAAGCTTGCGAACTTCTAACAACGGCACAGTGGAGGACATGGACATGCTAGTAACCTGATTCGTATTAGTCATTGGCGAAGGCAATCTCACCTGCAAAGTGACAAGCGACCTGATGGCCGTTGTCGCGCATTTGCATCGCAGGGGCGATCTCGTGACAAGGCTCTTTCGCCAAGGGGCAGCGCGACGCAAAGACACAGCCCTTTATCTTTTGCTTCAAGCTTGGAACCAAACCGGGGATTTCCTTCAAGCGTGTGGAATGCCCATCAAGAGAGGCGCCTAGCTTCGGTACCGCTCCAAGCAAACCCTGTGTGTATGGGTGCAGCGGCTTAGCAAAGAGCTCTCCTACCGGAGCCTCTTCCACTTTCCGACCTGCGTACATCACCATCACGCGTTCGGCGACTTCTGCAACCACGCCTAAATCGTGCGTGATCAGTACGATCGCAGCACCAATTTTATTTTTCAGATCAGCCATCAAATCTAGGATCTGAGCTTGAATCGTAACGTCCAAGGCTGTCGTAGGCTCATCCGCAATCAATAATTTAGGGTTGCAAGCGAGTGCCATTGCAATCATGACACGTTGACGCATGCCACCAGAGAGTTGGTGCGGATATTCATTCAACCGACGCTGCCCTTCGGCGATACCAACCAAGTCCATAAGTTCGGATGCGCGCGCCATAGCTTGCTCTTGCGTGATGTCCTGATGCAAGCGCAACGTTTCACACAACTGACGCTTGATCGGCAACACAGGATTCAAGCTGGTCATCGGCTCTTGGAAAATCATGGAAATTGCATCGCCTCGGATAGCGCGCATTTCCTTGTCCGACATTTTCAGTAAGTCTTTTCCTTGAAAACGAATCGAACCCGCAATTTTTCCAGGAGGCTCCGGAATCAGGCGCAGAATAGACATCGCCGTCACAGATTTACCGCAACCGGACTCACCTACGATCGCGAGCGTCTCGCCTTCGTTTACGACAAAACTCACACCATCAACTGCTCGGTTCACACCATCAGGGGTGCGAAAGTGTGTCTGAAGATTTTCAACTTCTAATAAGGCCAAGAGATATCTCCAATCAGCTTGTTTTCGACTTGCGTGGATCCAGCACATCACGGAAACCATCACCCATCAGGTTGACGGCCAAAACAGTGAGAGACAGGAAAACCGCAGGGAAAAAGATGATGTAAGGCTTAATCTGGAACAAGGTACGGCCATCAGCCATGATATTGCCCCAAGAAGGAATGATCGGTGGAACACCAGCGCCGATAAACGACAAAATAGATTCCGTGATCATGGCCGACGCGCAGATGTAGGTCGCTTGCACGGTCAGCGGTGCTAATGTATTAGGCAGAATATGCCGCCAAATCAACATCGGCATACGACAACCACACGAGATCGCGGCGTCCACATACGCTTGCTCACGAAGTGACAGCACCACTCCGCGCACTAGCCGAGATACACGTGGAATTTCAGCGATCGTGATCGCAATGATCACGTTCTCTACACTCGCACGCGTCAAGGCCATCAACGCAATTGCGAGCAAGATCGGAGGAATGGACATCAATCCGTCCATGATGCGCATGATCACCGAGTCAGCACGACGGAACGTGCCTGAAATCAAGCCGATGCAAAGACCAAAGACGGAAGCGAGCAAGGCAACAGAAAAACCGATGATTAGGGAAACGCGGGCCCCGTAAAGGACGCGTGAATAAATATCACGACCAAAGGCGTCCGTACCGAACCAATACTCAGCGGAAGGCTCGAGGTTTCGCTTTCTAGGCGCAAGCTCTGTGGGGTCCACGGTTCCCAGCCAAGGTGCAGCAACTGCGATGAACAACATCACAAGCAGCAAACCAGCACCAAAGGTAATCGTGGGGTTATTTAGCAGGAACCCAGTCCAGCCTTTGCGTTGTCGGCGCGGCTTTAAGAGGTCCGGTAAAGCGGGGGCAGCAGCAAAACTAGTCATTAATAACGTATCCTAGGATCGACGATCGTATAGATCACATCAACACAAAGGTTGACCAACACATACACAAAACTGAAGACAACAACTAATCCTTGGATCAGCGGGTAGTCACGACGGACAATCGCGTCGATCGTTAAACGGCCCAATCCAGGGATCGCGAAAACACTCTCGGTGACGACCGCACCACCGATGAGCAGCGCGATACCGATACCAATCACAGTGACAACTGGCACTGCTGCGTTTTTGAGCGCATGCAAAAACAAAATTCCCATCTGTCCCATACCCTTTGCTTTCGCAGTGCGAATGTAGTCTTGGGACAAGACCTCAAGCATCGTGGCGCGTGTGATGCGGGCAATCAATGCTATGTAGACAAAGCCTAAGGCAATCGCAGGCAGAACAAGATGTTCGAACCAAACGCCAAAGCCTTTTTTATAGGAGACGTAGCCCTGAACGGGAAACCAGTCCAACTCCAGAGACAAAAAGAAACTCAGCAGATAACCAACAACAAACACGGGCACTGAGAACCCGATCACCGAGATCGCCATAATCCCGCGGTCGATCCAAGTTCCAGCTTTCCATGCAGCCAAGACACCGATTGGCACCGCAATGGTGACGGCAAGAGTCAACGTGAGCAACATTAACGAAAGCGTAGGTTCAACCCGCTGTCCAATCAGTTCAATGACCGGCATACCGGTAAACATGGACGTACCTAGGTCACCCTGGAGTAAATTAAAAAACCATTCAGAAAATCGCACAAGGAATGGTCGGTCGAGTCCTAAGCTTGCACGAATTTTTTCGACATCGGCGGGGCTTGCTTGATCGCCAGCGATCACGGCAGCCGGATCGCCGGGAGCGATATAAAGCAAACTAAATACAAAAAATGCCACGACTAGCATGACTGGAATGGTCGCGAGTACCCTTCCAAATATATAGCTAAACATATTGATTGTTTATCCGTGCTTCTAGATTGGATTCACTGTGGCGAATCAAATGGGTCGATACCCAAGAAGATATCGACCCTAAACGACTCAGTCCTAACTTAGGCTTTCTTCACACCGGTGAACCATGGCAATGGGCCAGAGGTGATACCACTCAGGTTTTTACGCCAAGCCTGGTATGAAAGGAAGAAGCCTGTGGGAATGTACACAACTTCTTCCATCGCTGCCTTGTTGATGTCCTCAAATGACTTTTTCTCAGCTTCGAGAGTTGAGGCATCAAACCAAGCATCCACACCTTTTTCAACAGCTGGGACGTTTGGCCAGCCAAACCAAGCCTTATCGCCGTTTGCACGTACGCCAACGTTACCCGCGAGTGTTGCAGCATCAGCGCCAGCGTGCCAGGTATGGAACATGCCCCAACCGCCTTTACCAGGCTCGTTCTTCGAAGCACGTCGCTGACCCACAGTACCCCAGTCAGTTGCAACGAAATCGACGTTCATGCCCAAACGCTTGAGCACGTCTGCAGTGATCTCGCCCATACCTTTGGTAATTGCCTGGTCTTGTGCAACCAAACATGTCACGGGTTGGCCTTTGTAGCCCGACTCAGCCAACAGCTTCTTGGCAGCTTCCATTTGAGGACCCTTCTTCAGCACCTCACCACCGGCCTCTGTGTACAGAGGGGTATCAGGTGTAAAGAAGCTAGCAGATTTCTTCCACAGCTTGGTATCCGATCCGACGATCGCACGCATGTAGTCCTCTTGGCTAATTGCCATTTGAACAGCGCGGCGCACCTTCACATTATCAAACGGAGGATGAATGTGATTGAGACGGAACGAACCAATGTTGCCGAGCGGGTCAGCAATATCGACCTCGATATTGCGGTTACGACGCAGGAGAGGGATCAAGTCAGGCAGTGGGGTTTCCCACCAATCGATCTCACCGCTCTGTAGCGCAGCCGAGGCAGTCGCGGGATCAGGCATGATGATCCACTCAATTCGGTCAAAGTGAATAACCTTGCCACCCGACATCCAGTTGGTAGGCTCATTGCGTGGCTGGTAATCGGCAAAGCGCTCGAACACAGCCAATGCGCCTGGCTTCCACTCGTTACGCGCAAAGCGCATTGGACCCGAACCCACGTACTCTTCGATCTGCTTGAATGGGTCAGTCTTAGCAATACGCTCAGGCATGATGAAGCAAATTGGCGTGCCGACTTTACCGAGTGCAAACAGCATCTTAGGATATGGTTTGGACAGGACCCATTTGAAAGTCGTGTCGTTGACGGCCACGAGCTCCTTTTGAATTGCCTTGATCATCAGGCCCATTGGGTCGCGGGCTGACCAGCGCGTGATACTGGCCACACAGTCCACTGCTCGCACAGGCGAACCATCATGGAACTTCAGACCAGGACGCAGCTTAAAGGTCCATGTCAAGCCATCGGCCGACATTTCTTCGCTCTCAACCATCTGGCGTTTCGGTTGAAGCTTGTTGTCAATACCGTACAGGGTGTCCCACACGAGCTGGGATGCATTACGCACAACGTACTGCGTGCCCCAAATTGGGTCAAAGTTAGCTAAGTTGGCTTGCGGAACGAACTTCAAAACCTTGGAAGAGGACTGCGAAAAAGCTGGTGCACCAACAACGCCAGTCGCTGCCACGCCTAAGCCAGCCGCGCCTTTCAGTAAATCACGTCGATTGAGTTTCATGTATGACTCCAAATAAATTAAAACGTGCAATATCTTGAAAGCAATAACCGTGCCACAAAAACTACCAGACCCACTCGAGCTTAACTTAACTGAGACTAAGCCCAGTCGCTGTGGCATTTGCCAACATCGCAATAAGAAAAACCGTGAAGAGACTGCGAGTTTGTACCATAATGGTGCCATCGAAAACATTCAAGTAATCCCTCATGAACTGTGATCTCCTTCTAAAGAACGGCATTGTTATTGATGGTTCGGGTAAACCCCGATATCGCGCTGATGTAGCCATTAAAGACGGCAAAATTGCCGCGATCGGCTTAAACCTCCAGGTTCAAGCGAGTACAACCGTCGACGTAAATGGCGCATCAATCGCCCCGGGATTTATTGACGTACACACGCACGATGACCGTCTCGTGTTGGCAGATCCGTCCATGGAACCAAAAATAAGCCAAGGTGCCACAACCGTCATCACAGGTAACTGCGGTATTAGCCTGGCGCCCCTCGGTGGAACAGATCCCATTCCACCCATCAACTTGGTTGCCAACGACAACCCAAACCAGCGTTTTGGCACGTTTAAAGAATATTTTGAAGCACTAGAAAAAACGCCCTCTTCGATGAATGTCGCCTCGCTCGCCGGACACACCACAATGCGTACCGTCACGATGCAAGACATTAGTC
>JACCDW011576844.1_pt1 | contig 30483 bp, 26 predicted proteins | sample 7449781 | NCBI WGS metagenome assembly JACCDW01 (sample SAMN15323449, study PRJNA562643) | freshwater metagenome | isolation source: river surface water | place: USA:Blue River Watershed | collected 2017-08-18
GAAGTAATTAATGCTTTTTTTGATGCAGGTTATTTCCATCGCGAGATGATTGGGATGCGTGGAGATCTTAGATTCCATAAAGAGGAATATGAAAAAGCGTTAGCTGATTATGCCCGCGCTGCTCTTTCCAGCATGGGCGATGTCTATTTTTATGCTAAAGCGGCTCTTTGTTTAAGTCAATTACATCTGTATGCAGAGGAAGTGGATTTACGTAAGCAAATCTTACAATTTATTGTTGGCCCTATTCAAAATAACTCTGAACGAGCAGATGCATATATGCGTTTAGGTTTGGCCCAAATTCAGTCAGGGGAATTTGATGACGCAGAGGAGAGTATCAATGAATCATTGAAACAAGATGACAAGTTAGGCCTAAGTTATTTTTACAGATCTTTAATACGTGTAAAATCCAAGAATTTTGAGGATGGTTGTCTTGATCTGAATAAAGCAAAGCAACTTTTGCCAAATGAGTCAGAACGTTTTGATGGTTTTTATGTAGATGATGAGTTTGAAGAATTTATGGATTATTGTAACCCCAATCCTTAAATTCGAATCTATGGAAAATCATAAAATCAACTTGTTGCCACCTTTTGAGTTTTTTAAATCAGGTTCACCTTTCAATTTTTATAGTACTTGGAAGTGGGAGAGATTAGGAAAACCTCGTAATGAAAATATACTTCTCAATGTAGGTACAGAGTTTAATTTTCCCCCATATTGGAATGAAGAAAACTATATTGAAAATCATATTACCCTAGCCAATAAAATAAATTCCTCGGTTCTATTTAATTCTATCCCCAAGCCTAAAATGAAGGACATTTTAACGTGTTTAATTTTAGAAGAAAGTACCAATCAAGAATTTGAATACTGCTTTCGTTACGATGGCACGAGCTGGATCCCATCATCCTTAGCAAATTACGATAGATTCTATCATGTAACTAGAAAAATTGCTTCTGGTATGATTAATAAGGATAATTAGAAAAGTCTACGACACATTAGGTCACTTCTATCCGTACTGACTTGAGATGACAAAGCCACGCGAAAGCTTTGGATTATGATCCATTTTTCGCATTTAAATCATATTGGGGGAGACTTAGATGTCAGGGGACACCAAGCCGTCAACGAGACTAATTTTCCAAATTTACGCGTGGTATTAGGGGATATGATCCTCATAGATTCAGGTTTTACACGTTTGCCACCCAAACTTAATCATGTAGGCGGTCGCGTTATCGTCACACAAGATGCACCCTTGTCTTTAATTCAAGATATTAAGCAAGCTGTTGAGAATGGGGTTGTTAAAGTTGGTATTCTCTACATGGATTAAATTATTAGGCGTGTAAATCCTTGTCCCGACTAATCGACATAATTAAGCCCATACTGATGGCTGTAAAAATCAAGGAAGTTCCACCCGCAGAAATCATGGGCATCGGTTGGCCCGTCACCGGAATAGCTCCCACCGAAACAAACATATTAATGAAAGCTTGCACGACGATTGAAAAAGATAGTCCCGCGGAGAGTAATCCTCCCAATGGTTTGGCGCTGAACTGAATGACTCGAATGCCGCGCATTAATAACCATAAGTAAACAAATGGAAGAAATAAGCCCATGATGAGTCCATACTCTTCTAAGACCGTGGCATAAATAAAGTCTGAATCCGCTTGTGATAATAAATACCGAAACTGTGATTTTCCAGGTCCCAAGGGTTGTAGGGCACCTGTGGCAATTGCCATTTGACTTTGATGCAACTGATAATTTTCTGCATCATCTTTCTCGGAGAGTTCCTGCTTTCCTGATTCATGTTGCATCGTACGCTTAAGGTATGATTTGATGCGGTTTTGAACCGTTTCGGCCCGTTGGCCTATACCCAATACCACCACTGAAAATCCTAGGCCCACTAATACCCCGACCACAATGCCAATGGATCTCCAAGGGACGCGGCCAAATAACATAAGTACAAAACTTGTCCCACCTATCAAGATGCTAGTAGAGAAATTGGATAGCATGATGAGGAAACACGTAATTCCTACTTGGATTAAAATAATCACCAAAGTCCATGTGGTATATTCTTTTAAGCCACTTTGCTTCGTTGCAAAGAGCTTCGAAAGACTGATGATTAAGGCCAATTTAGCCATGTCGGAGGGCATGAAACTGATGGGTCCAATATCGATCCAGCGACTTGCGCCACCTTTGGAGGGTCCAAATACATAGGCAAAGCCGATGAGTAGCCAGGAGGCTAATAGGAAAAGATTGTTCCAGCGCGTTAATTTGACATAATCCTGGCGGGAAATGTAACTCATGATCACTAAGGAGATGACAAGAATGGCACCCGTTTTGATTAAATAGCTAATGGGTTCGAGTGCCCCGCCTAGGTGATACTTGCTCTTGGCTGAAAACTGCACCAAAAAGCCTAGTCCATTAAGAAATAACACAATGCACCAGAGCTGATAATCACCTGCCATGAGGGATCGGAGGTAGGCGGTTTTGGAGATAGGTTCTGGTTGTTTCATGGTTGCTTTCGGATTCATTTTTCGAAGTTGGCCAATACTTTTGCCAAATAAGGTCACCGCTCGATAATTAGTTGCGTCATATAGAGTCAAGCGTCATTTGGCAATTGAAAAAAATCATAGCTTTAGTCCAACAAAGTCACACTATGCATAATCAGCACCGAATTCTTCGTGTTTTCAAGCTAATTACCCTGCTGAAAACCTTTCCTGCCAAAACGATTCGTCGGCTTGCCCAGTCACTCGAGATATCTGAACGTTCAACGTACCGGTATTTGGATTTATTGGAGGAGTTGGGTTTTGATGTAAAAAAAGATCTACACAATAAATTTTCACTTGGAGGAGATCAGATTGTGGACCCTTTTACCAAAGAGGAGTCACAGTTGATCCATGAAGTACTCTCTGTTTCCGTTAAAAATAACCCGCTCGTTACTTCCATCAAGTCAAAATTGCCTTCGATGGAAGCGGGGAATATTTTATCTAACAACATTGTATCTGGGCATTTGGCGAAGCTTGTCGCTCAAATCAATGAGGCAATTGCTAGTCAAAAGCAAATAAACCTACTTAAATACCAGTCGGCAAGCTCCGAATCAGTCTCAGATCGTCTGGTTGAGCCTATAGGCTTTACGGCCAACTATCAATATCTATGTGCTTTTGAGGTGGAGTCCCAGCAGAACAAGTATTTTAAATTGGAGCGTATGGGAGATATTGACTTGTTGGATCGTGACATTCAGTTCGCATCCCATCATAAGTTGCTTAATCCAGATGTATTTGGTTTTAATGCGGGAGGGGAAGAGATTCCGGTCAAATTAATCTTATCCATGCGGGCGCAGTTGTGGCTTCGGGATGATTATCCGGATACGGCCAAGTATTTGACAGCCAATGAGGACGGGACGTGGTTGCTCGATGTGCTTGTTCACCACATGGATCCGGTACATCGGATCATCCGAAGTATGCCTGGTGAGGTGACCTTAATTCAATCTTAGATGAAAACGATTCTCGATATTCTGACAGCGGATAGCCAAGCGCTGATACATTATCATTTTCCTGCCCTAAAACACGGGTTTCAGACGTGTTGGTACCCATCTGCCTACCGAGACCTACGGCCATTGCATTACTGGAAAGAGGCTCCAGATCACTTGTATGTCTATACCGATGTACTTGCTGTAAAATCGCACTTTGAATTTGGTAAGCCAAATCCATTTTTTCAAAAGGGTCCATTTGCTGGCACAGATTCGATTGAAGTAAAGGGATATTCCGTGCTTGATTTACGGGAAGTTTGCTGGAATCCGAATCAGGTTATTTTGAATTTTCGATTAGATCTTTCGCATGAGGCGAAGTTTTACTTGATTCATTTACAGTTAAATGGAAGGGATATTCCCTTGATTTACCTTTCATTTGAGAACACCAACTTCTTCTATGACTATATCTTACATGATGAGATACGCATTGATAAACTCATTCATGAGAATGATGGAGGGATGTCGCTTGGGGGGAGTAATTACAAGATGGATTACGTCTATTTGTTTTTAGATGAGATGGGGGTGAATGAGATTTTGGTGGATTATTCGTTTGAGGAAAAACGGGATTGGATTGAGTCATTTGGGCGATTTACTCATTTTTCATCTCCTGAAATGCGTATCCCGTATCAATTTGAACGCGTAAATTATGAGCGCGCGCGTGATTCTTATGGCCGTCGGCGTGAATTTGACCAAGCCTTTTTTAATAAGTATAAGCTAGGGACATTTGGGGATGATTATGAAGATCCGGGCAGAAGAAAGAGCCGTCGGGAGGATAATAATGATCCGCGCATTCAAAAACTTTTTACGGATTGGACGCATCATTCATATGACCCAGATAGACCCTATAAACATCGGTATACACGAAAACTAACAGATCTATGATGCAATTTAATCCCCAAACCAAAGAACTCTTTGACGAGGAAGGTCGCTTAATTAAGCGGTTGGAATGTCAATATAATAAGCAATGGAATGAATTTGGCCATTTAGTAGGGACCAAGAATCGCTTGTGTCACCAGTGTGATGCCGAGATTATGGAGACGGTTTATGAAACATCGGATAGCTTACGTGCCCATTTAAAAAAACATCCGAATGCCTGCATTCATATTTTTGTAGGCCAAAAAAACATTAGACTCACACACCATGTTGGGTAAGCCCTTTCGAAACATCGCTACGGTTCGAGATCTCGATCAAGCAAATTCCCTGATTAGTAGTGGGGTGAAATTGTTGTTTAAACACGTAGACCGAAACACGAAGTTTCATACCTATGCGCTATTGCAGGATAAGCGGGGACATACCATTGAGGTTTATAAAGGACGCTTTATCGACAGTTATCTGCAAGAAGGGTATGAGATGATTATTCCGTGGGCGCCCATGGATGTGGATGGAAATCGGTCGGGCTGGGGTGCTTATGTGATACCAGCAGATATTGAAATAGACGAGATTGTTTTTATCCCTGATTTACTTGAAAACCTAAGTGGTCAACGATCTAAACGTAGGCCTAATGCTTTGGCTATTTGGAATGGTGCCGATTTTGATATACAACCGGAGGAACATCAACATTATGTTGGCTAAGCTATGATCCACCTCGAATTTATCAATCTCATCATTCCCAAAGCTATTTTGGAGGCCAAATATGTAGGAGGCTTAGCGCAGTATCGATTGGATATGCCGGCTAACTCGCTAACTGAAGACGAGCACCTGACACGCTTTGGTGCAATGGATTGGAATGTCATTGAAAATGTAACGGAAATGATCAATACGCATGGGCTTGATTTTGCAGCGGGTAGGAGTGATGACTTTACCGTGGTGGAGCCATTACATGGGTTGACGTGGGAGGTGGAGTGGCTAGATGTATCTCGAAATACGTGTTCGTTTACTGGGTAGCGATTCTTTGAGTCTATCACACTCGCTGCAACCACGCACCCATTTAGTGGCGTGTTTTTTGTTTTTTGAGAGCAGGCTGTTAACGTATCAGTATTTTTTCTTCAGTTTATGGAAAAGGATGAAGCTTTTGTTGATGTTTTTCTTTCATAAAATTTCCAGAATTCTAGAGAATCGCGGTTTAGATTGATTAAACAGTGTATTTTTTTGAATTTTTTTAAGACATTTTTTTGTTTTTTAAAGTTCAGTATTTATAATTGGTACTAATTAACTAGATGAATTGGGGAAATTCATCGACTAAACCTTTTAATAAATAATATCTCTATGAAAACAAAATTTTACCCAAGTAAGTTGCTCTACTTGCTGGTCCTTTTGTTATCCTTATCTAGGGTATCATATGGACAGAATCGAACGGTAACTGGAAAAGTTACTGATGAAAAGGGCGAAGCTTTAGTTGGTGCTAGTGTCTTCGTTAAAGATGCTAACAAAGGAGCTTTTGCAAATGCAGAGGGAAAGTATTCCGTCTCCGTTGCTGATGCCTCTACGAAGTTGGTTTTTACTTTTGTAGGGTATGAACCCCGGGAGGTAGTTGTAGGCAATCAGAGTGTCATCAACGTTTCCTTAAATCCAGATGCGAAAAGTTTATCTGAAGTAATCGTCGTAGGTTACGGTGTTCAGAAAAAAGCGACCGTTTCGGGTTCTGTGGTATCTGTTAAAGGTGCTGATTTGCAGAAATCACCCAGTGTTAACTTAAGTAACTCGTTAGCCGGTCGTATGGCGGGGGTTGTGGCCGTTAACCGATCGGGTGAGCCCGGGTATGATGGATCTTCAATTCGTATCCGTGGTGCCAATACCCTAAACAATAACGATGCCCTAATCGTAATTGACGGTATTCCAAATCGTGCCGGTGGTTTAGACCGTATAAACCCAGCAGATATTGAGACCATTTCAGTTTTGAAAGATGCCTCTGCTGCTATTTATGGTGCTCGTGCCGCTAATGGTGTAATTTTGATTACGACTAAAAAGGGAAAATCTGGAAAACCTGAATTGTCTTATTCATTTAATCAGGGTTTTGCAGCGCCAACGGTCGTACCTCGATTAACCAATGCAGCTCAATATGTGAGTATGCTGAACGATTTGGATATTTATCAGTTGCCACCAAGTCAATGGAAAGATGCAACAGCTGCCTATAAGTCCACGGGTGTATTTAACGGAAGAAAAGCTCCTTACAGCCCGACAGACATTCAGAAATATGCAGATGGTTCTGATCCATGGCTTTATCCAAACACGGATTGGTATAAGGCTACGTTAAAACCATGGTCTCCTCAATCTCGTCACAATGTTCAAATGAGTGGAGGAAGTGAAAATATTAGGTATTTAGCTTCCTTAGGATATCAAAATCAAGATGCGTTCTATAAGAACTCAGCTACTGGTTTTGAGCAATATGATTTGCGTTTGAATTTAGACGCGAAGATCAATGAAAATGTAAATTTATCTCTTGGTGTATTGGGTCGTGAGGAGTATCGTAGATTCCCTACACAATCCGCAGGAGCAATTTTCCGTATGCAAATGCGAGGCAAACCTCAGGAGCAGGCTTTTTGGCCAAACGGATTACCAGGTCCCGATATCGAGAACGGTCAAAATCCAGTGGTTATCACCACCAACTTAACGGGATATGATCGTGATAAACAAAGTTATTTTCAAACAAATGGTCAGTTGGACGTCAAAATACCTTGGGTTCAAGGTTTAAAGTTTACGGGAACGGCTGCGATTGATAAGCGCTTCCGTGCAACTAAACGTTGGGAGACACCATGGACGCTTTACCAAAAAGGAAGCGGTTTCGAAGCGGATGGCAAGACACCCAAGTTAGTAGCTAGTAAACGTGGACCTGCTGAGCCGCGTTTGACTTTAGGGGATGAGAATCAATTAAATATTTTATTGGGGGCCATCGCAACATATGAGCGTAAATTTAATGCACATGGCATCACAGTTTTAGCTGGTACCAATCGTGAGACGATCGATGGGGAAAACTTCAATGCCTTCCGCCGTTACTTTATTTCACCTGCATTAGATCAAATATTTGCTGGAGGTGATTTGGAGAAGAACAATGGGGGTGGAGCCTTTGAGCGTGCACGTTTGAATTATTTTGGTCGTGTTGCCTACAACTTCAAAGAGAAGTATTTAGCGGAGTTCTTATGGCGTTATGATGGTTCTGATATTTTCCCTGAGGCTACGCGTTACGGATTTTTCCCTGGCGGTATGTTGGGTTGGGTTATGTCTGAGGAAAACTTCATTAAGGACCAAATACCTGCGATCAATTTCTTGAAATTGAGAGGTTCATGGGGACAAATGGGTAATGACCAAATTGCAACGTATCAGTATTTATCTACGTATGGATTCCGTAGTTACATTATCGGAAACGTAGAAACCAAAACGTTGTTTGAAACCAAAATCCCGAATACCAACATTCAATGGGAGGTGGCTACAAACTCAGATATTGGTTTAGAAGGATCATTATTTAAGGATAAGGTAACTTTTGAATTAGATTATTTCTATAACAAGCGTACCGATATTCTTTGGGTGAAAAACGCATCAGTTCCTCAGTCTACAGGTTTGACTTTACCAGCACAGAATATCGGTGAAGTAGAAAACAAGGGATTTGATTTTACGATCGGATATCGCAATGAAATAGGTGATTTCAAATACAATGTGGGAGTGAACGGTGGTTATGCGAAGAATAAAATTTTATTCTGGGATGAAGCACCGGGCGCACCTGAGTGGCAACGTTCCACTGGCCGTCCTATGAATACCTATGTAGCTTACCAATATGATGGTGTATTCAAAGATCAAGCGGAAATAGATGCGAACACAATTAATTACAAAGCTATTGTGAACACACTTCGTCCGGGAGATATGAAATACAAGGATTGGAATGGTGATGGTAAAATTACACCGGATGACATGGTGCGTAACGACTTTACACAATTGCCATTGTTCCAAGGTGGTTTGAACATTGGGGCAACCTACAAGAATTTTGACTTAACGATTTTATTCCAAGGTGCTGCCGGCGCAATGCAATACATTAGTGCGGGTGAAATGGGAAATATCGGTAACTACATTTCTGATATATATGAGAATCGGTGGACGGTTGAAAATCCTAGCAGTGTGCACCCGCGTATTGCAAATCGGAACGATCAATATTTCTCTGCCAATAATACGTACTGGTTACGTAGCTCAGATTATATTCGTTTGAAAAACTTTGAAGTTGGATACAATATTCCACAAAACATTTTATCAAAAGTTGGGTTAAAAAACTGCCGTTTATATACCAATGGATTGAACATGTTTACGTGGGATAAATTAAAAATATTTGATCCAGAGACCGTGAGCTCGACGGGTCAGTATTATCCACAATCTAAGATTATCAATTTTGGTTTAACAGCAACGTTTTAATTAATAAACAGACAAAACAATGAAAAAAAGGTATTTAATCATTGCGCTATCGGTTGTTGGCACAGTCTTTACGAGCTGTAATGACAATTTTGTCAACACAAGTCCGTTGGATCAGCTTTCGGAATCTGTCGTGTGGACAGATCCAAGTTTGGCTGAGGCATTCGTAACTGAACTCTATGGGGGTTTAGGTAACGGTGGTTTCGACGAACAAATGTTAGCTTCATTAACTGATGAAGCGTCATTTACGCACCCAGGCCGTAATATTACAACGATTACGGAATCACGTTCTAATCCTGCCGATCCAGGTTGGATTAACAATACATTAAGCTGGCAACAAATGTATATTCGTATACGTGCTTGTAACCTTGCTTTAGAAAACTTGAAAAAGGCGACAAATTTCCCTAAAGTGATCGTTGATCGTTTGACAGGGGAAGCTAAGTTCATGCGTGCTTATTACTACCATCAGTTAGTTCGTTACTATGGTGGTGTGCCGTTAGTAGACAAATCGTTCTCATTAGCAGATACGGAATTCTTGTCTAAGCGAAATACGATGAAAGAGTGTATCGCATTCATTGAAAAAGAGTGCGATGAGTCTGCGGCTTTATTAACGGGACTTAATATGGCGGGTGGTCGCGCTTCAAGAGCTTCTGCCTTAGCATTAAAATCACGTATGTTATTATATGCAGCAAGTGATTTGTACGATGCGACAACTGCTAAATCGAAGTCTTCAGCTATGGCATCCTATGCTAATCCTGAATTCTTAGCTTATGTGGATGGTTCACGTGTAGATCGTTGGACGAAGGCACGCGATGCGGCAAAGGCGGTGTTAGATTTGCCAGGTTTGGGAAATAAATTGAATTTGACAGAGCCAGCGTCTAAGGAAGATGGTTCGACAAACTACAATAACAACTCCTTGGCAAGAAATGGAGGCGAAAGAGAATTGATCTTTGCGCGTTATTTCATCAATGCAAAAGCTGAAAATGGAGGTCGAATAGGTTTGTTTAATGGTCCCAATGGATATAATAACTGGGCTGGAAATGCTCCTATTCAAAACTTTGTGGATGACTATGAAATGATGGATGGTACTAAATTCTCCTGGTCTAATCCGCAGCATTCAGCGAATCCATATGTAAACAGAGATCCTCGTTTTTATGTGACGCTGATGTATGATGGTTCTCCTTGGAAGCCACGTTCAGCGAGTGCAGCCCCGAAGGATCCGTTTAACCAAATTCAGACTGGGCAATATGAAATTAGCTCTGGTTCTGGTAAGGTAGCTTATTTCGGATTGGATACACGTAAGAGTTCTATCGAAGACTGGAATGGTTCATACACAGGATATTATTTCCGCAAGTTTACGGATCCAAATCCTGCTATTGTGGATCAAAATACGTGGCAGCAAATTCCTTGGCCATTCTTCCGTTATACGGAGGCTGTGCTGAACTACGTAGAGGCGTGTATTGAATTAGGTCAAGATGCAGAAGCACGTGCTTGGTTGAATAAAGTACGTTTCCGTTCAGGTATGCCTGCTGTAACTGAAAGTGGAGATGCTTTACGTGAGCGTTACCGCAATGAGCGTCGGATCGAAATGGCCTTTGAGGAGCAACGATATCATGATGCGCGTCGCTGGATGATTGCGGCTACGACCTTGGGAAGAAAAGTTCAGGTCATTAATGTGATCGGTACGTTAAAGCCTGGGAAAACGGTGACGCTTTATCGTTATGATCCTACTAGCTATGATTATCAATATAAAGTGGTTCCTATGGATCCAGGTAAAGAAAATCGTGCGTGGGCTGATAAGATGTATTTCTTACCAATCCATCGCGATGAGATGAACCGTAATAAAAATTTGGTTCAGAATCCAGGGTACTAATTGGAATTAAATTTTTTAGGAAATGGTAAAGTTGCATGACTTTACCATTTCCTTTTTTTATTTTAGTTTAAAATTATTTTTGTGCGCTATTCTCTTATCTTTTTCTTCTCGCTAGTCTTTTTCGCGTGTAAAACCGATGAGTCTGCTGATGTCGATACTTCTGAAGTTCAAGTTTTTGAATTAACGGATTCGTCGAAAACCCAAGTTTTGTTTCGGAACAATATTGTCGAAGGGTTAAATACCAACGTACTCATGTACGAATATTTTTATAATGGGGGCGGCGTGGCGACGGGTGACCTCAATGGCGACGGGAAAATTGATTTGTATTTTACGAGTAATATGGAAAATAACCATTTATACCTGAATCAAGGAGGAATGGTTTTCAAAGAAGTAGCGGAAGAAGCCGGTGTGACTGGTCGGCCTGGCCCATGGAAAACAGGCGTAAGCATGGTTGACATAAATGGCGACCAAAAGCTAGATATTTACCTTTGTTATTCAGGTAATTTACCTCCTGAAAAAAAGCGAAATCAATTGTTTATTAACCAAGGGAATAATGCCCAAGGGATACCTACCTTCAGCGAAGAGGCGGCTGCTTATAACTTAGACAGTCCTGCTAATTCTACGCAAGCGGTCTTTTTCGATTATGATCGCGATCAAGACCTTGACATGATTCTTGTGAATCATAATCCGAAGTCACTCCCGGTATTGGATGAATCCAGCACTGCAGATTTATTACGTAGGGAGGATGAAAATAGCGGTATTCAATTTTTTGAGAATCCGGGTTCGGGTAAAAAATTCATTAATAAGACACGGGCCTTAGGTCTACAAAGCTCCGCGCTTTCTTATGGATTAGCCGTGGGAATTTCAGATATCAATTTAGACGGTTGGCCCGATTTTTACGTCTCTAACGATTATACCATACCTGATTATTTATACATTAATCAAGGTGGCAAAGGGTTTAAAAATAAGATTGAATCGAGCATGGGTCATTTTTCGCATTTCTCCATGGGAAATGACATTGCGGATGTCAATAATGATTTGATGCCTGATGTATTTACGTTGGACATGTTGCCTGAGGATAATTTGAGACAAAAATTACTCATGTCGCCAGACAATTATGAAAAATTCAATTTCAATGTACGGGTAGGTTTTGGCCGCCAATACATGCGCAATATGTTGCAAATGAATCAAGGTCGGGAAAGTGGTTCAAACCACGTTAATTTTTCAGAGCAAGGTCAAATGGCGGGTATATCTAATACTGATTGGAGCTGGAGTGCCTTGTTTGCTGATTATGACAATGACGGATGGAAAGATTTATATGTTACGAATGGATACCTGCGTGATTATACAAACTTGGACTTTTTGAAATACATGGGTGATTATGTTCAAAATAATCAGAGCTCTATTCAGCGCGAAAATGTCCTCGAGCTGGTGCAAAAAATGCCTGCATCAAACGTGCATAATTATATGTTTAAAAATCAACCGGGGGATGCATTCAAACCTGTGGCAAGGCAATGGGGACTTGATCGGGCCTCCAATAGTAATGGGGCAGCGTATGCGGATTTAGATCAAGATGGGGATCTAGAAATAATTGTCAATAACATAAATCAGGCCGCTTTCATCTATGAAAATAAGAGTGTACAGTTAAAAAAGGAAACCCATTTTCTTGACCTTGAATTTGTCGGTTCAGGCGCCAATACGCTTGGGCTAGGGGCAAAGGTTTGGGTATTTCAACAAGGTAAATCTCAATTTTTCGAGCAAAATTTATACCGTGGATTTCAATCGAGTGTTTCACCAATTATGCACATTGGTTTAGGTAAAAATGCGGTTATTGACTCGATTCGTGTGGTTTGGAATTCGGGAAAAATGGAGGTTCTAACACAGGTTGCGCATGATAAGCGTTTGCTCATTAAAGAAACCAATGCGAAATCGACGTGGGCATATGCAGAAAAATTGAGTACTATTTTCGCGAAAAACAAGCCTCTTTTCGCCACTAATTTCACTACGTCAGATCTGAATGATTTTAAGCGTCAGACCCAATTGGTTCATCCTATGTCATTTTTTGGTCCTAAAATGATCAGTGGAGATGTTGATCAAAATGGGTTATCGGATATTTTTGTGGGTGCTTCTTCTGGGAATACGTCTTATTTGTATAAACAAGTTAAGGAGGGTTCTTATGTCGCTATACCTCTTACTTTACCTCAAGGAATCGAGGTAGGGGATGCTGAATTTTTGGATGTTGATGGCGATAAAGATATCGACTTATATGTGGCTGCGGGTGGATATGGGAATTTCGAGGCGGCGGATGCTTTAATGCAGGATCATTTATTTCTGAATGATGGCCAAGGGAAGTTTAGTGAAAGTAGTTTACCTGCTCTTGTGGGGAGTAAATCATGTATCCAACAAGTGGATTTAAATGGAGATCGATTGCCAGATTTATTTATTGGAGGGCGCGTAATTCCTGGGCAATACCCGAATGTCCCTTCAAGTTTCGTTTTACAGAATGCTGGCCAAGGGAAATTCATCGATGTATCAAGTAAATTTCCTGGACTTCAGCACATAGGGATGGTTTCTGATGCGGCGAGTGCAGATTTGAATCTGGATGGGAGAGCTGAATTAATCATAGTAGGGGAGTTCATGCCGGTGCATATATTTTCAATTCAAGCAAGTCAGGCTTCGGATGTTACAGCAAGTTATTTTACCAAATCCCCACATGGATTTTGGAATAAGATTTTAGTGGCGGATTTAAATCAGGATGGGAAACCTGAGGTATTGCTTGGGAATGTTGGTACGAATACGCCTTGGCGCGCATCGGAAAAAGAGCCTTTGGAATTATATGGAAAGGATATCGACGGAAATGGGTCCGTTGACCCAATTTTGACTAATTATGTACAAGGGAAAAAGGTTCCGTTTATGACGCGGGATGAATTATTAGATCAAATCAGCCTGATGCGTACGCGCTTTACGGATTATCAGAGTTTCGCAGAGTCTGAATTTAAGGACGTGTTTACCGAGGATGAATTAAAAGATGCGCCTATTTTTCAAGTGAATCAGTTGAAAACAACCTTGTTTAGTTTGGGAAAATCAGGGAAATTTGAAAATATTACCTTGCCTCATGAGGTGCAGCAATCCCCTGTATTTACCATGAATGTGATGGACTTTAATGGAGATGGTAAGCAAGACCTATTATTGTGCGGAAATATGGTACAATCTAAATTGCGCATTGGGCGTATGGATGCTAATTATGGTCTTTTGCTTCAAGGAAATGGCCAATTAGCTTTCCGCACATTTCCACAGAAACGAACTGGTCTATGGTTGAAAGGAGATGTTCGGTCGGTTCTTTTCGATGGAAAATCTTGGCTTTTTGGAATTAATCAAGTAGGCATTCAATCCTATAAAATTCAGTAAGATGCGTAAACTGATTATCTTTTTCTTGTTCGCTTTTCTTGGGTGGTCTTGTCAAAAGTCTAGGCCGGTCGAAGTCTCTGGGGCAGAAATCGATAAAGTTATCGGTCAAATGACGGAGTTGATGATTCATGATGTTTCTAATCCCCCTTTGGCCATGCGTTTTTATTCCTATGCGTGCGTGGGGGCCTATTCCGTATATGCCAGCTATGATTCAAAATCCCCTCAAATTCTTAAAAATTTAACTGATTTTCCAAGTTTACCTCCGCTAGATTTTTCGCAGGCAGATCCGGCCTTGGCTTCCATTTTTACGATGATGGATATTTCATCTCGGATGCAGCCATCTGGTGGCATGATGAAAGCTTGGAAAGAAACCTATGTTGATTCCTTAGTGAAAGCGGGATTTGATAAACAAAGAATCAGCGGATCGCAGACTATTGCGAATGCAGTTGTGCCTATTGTTATCGCGTATGCAAAGGCTGATCGATATAATAAAATAAGTAATTTCCCACGGTATACGCCTAAAAAGTCAGAAGGTACCTGGTATCCAACGCCTCCGGGTTATTTTGCAGCTGTAGAGCCTTACTTTTCATCTATTCGGCCTTTTGCAATTGTAGATTCGGCGTTAGATTCATTGGAAATCATGGCACCTGTTGCATATTCCACTGCTAAAAATTCGAATTTTGAGCAAGCTGCGCGGGAAGTTTACTTGGCGGGAAAATTAAAAGACGAGCAAAAAATTGCTGCATTTTGGGATTGTAATCCGTTTGCTTTGTCGGAAAACGGCCATTTATTGATCGGAGTTAAAAAAATATCACCTGGTGCGCATTGGATGGGAATTGCGGGTATAGCTTGTGCTCAAAAAAAATTAGCATTTGGGTCTAGTTTATTGGTAAGGACGGTGTTGTCTATCGGCTTGATGGATGCCTTTTGGATTTGTTGGCGAGAGAAATATCATTCCAATCGGATTCGCCCGGAAACGGCTGTTCGGAAGTTAATTGACCCTACATGGAAGCCATTTTTGCAAACGCCACCATTTCCTGAATATCCTAGTGGGCATTCAACTGTTTCAACGACTGCCGCTATCCTTTTAACTAAACTTATTGGCGATAATGTAGCTTATACGGATACTGTCGAGATGCGTTATGGAATCGAATCTCGTTCGTTTAAGTCCTTTTATCAGGCGGCTGAAGAGGCTAGTATATCCCGGTTTTATGGCGGAATTCATTTCAAAGATGGAATCATAGCTGGCCAGGAGCAGGGGCATAAACTTGGGAAATACCTACTAAACAAATTTAATTTATGATCAAGTACACCGTTATTGCAATACTCCTCTGTTTTGTGGCAAAGGCCCAACATACCTCAGAAGAAAAGTGGGAATCCTTGTTTAATGGAAAAGATTTAAGTGGTTGGACACCTAAAATCCGGAATTATCCAGCAGGGGAAAATTTTGGAAATACCTTTCGGGTGGAGGATGGTAAAATTGTGGTCCGTTATGATGCATATGACGTCTTTAATGAACGTTTTGGTCATTTGTTTTACAAGAATCCGTATGGATATTATCGGATTCGCCTCGAATATCGATTTTTGGGGGAACAGGCTAATCAAGGGCCTGGTTGGGCCACCCGAAATTCAGGTATTATGATTCATGGTCAAGCGCCGGAGACGATGGGTAAAAATCAGGATTTCCCTGTGTCGATTGAGGTACAATTGTTGGGAGGTAATGGCAAAGACAAGCGTACTACGTGCAATCTTTGTACTCCAGGAACCAATGTGGAGATGAATGGAAAATTATTCACTCCTCATTGCATTAATTCGAACTCAGAAACTTACCATGGAGATCAATGGGTAAAAGCGGAAGTGCGTGCGCTAGGGGATTCATTAGTCGAACATTTAGCTAACGATAAAATCGTTTTATCCTATCAAAAGCCCCAAATTGGGGGAGGAAATGTGAGTGGTCAAGATGCGATTTTTGGTCAAAAAGGTCAATTGCTGACGCAAGGTTATATTTCTCTTCAAAGTGAAAGTCACCCAGTTGAATTTAGAAATATTGAAATTTTAAATTTGGAGGGTTGTATGAACCCTGAGGCATTGAATTATAAGTCTTATTTTATCAAGTCGAAGCCGGAAGATTGTGTATTCTCGCAAAAGAAAAAGAGATAAAAATAGATAATTTCACTATTGAATTTGAAAATCTACGATCAATAAATCCTTATACAGGGATGTTTTAAAGGAGCGCAGATTACCAAACTGACTGTTTGAGCTACAATTTCTAATTTGTCCTGATTCTATTCCAAAACTATTCCCGTGATTAGCGCATCTAAATTTATTATTCTGAAAACTCCATTGATCTCTAGTTCCCAAATGTGGGCAGCAATTATCAAAAGCCACCAAAATGGTATCACTTTTTCTTAATAACAACACCCCATTTTCTAAATCGTTGACAAAATTTACAGCTGTCAATAATTTGGAATAACTCGCATGCTTCAAATGGAAATAGCCTTTATTTTGATCAATGATAAACCCTGCAGCCCCAATTAACTTTAATCGGTCTAAATAATCTTTTTCCTCTTGGGGTATGATGACGGGTGCTTCATTTTTAGAATTTGAACACGATTCAGACATGGCTGCTCCTACAATGGAAAGCACTAAAGCGGGACAAGTTTTTAATGTAAATTCTCTTCTTTTCATGGATCAAAAATCTGACCTTTACATCAGTTTTTATGAATTTTAACTTTAATAATATTATATTTGTCCTGCTTAATTTCCTATGCAAAATACAGAAAATATAGATTTAGTAGCCCAATTTCGGCAGGAAAACGTTGATTTTTCTAAAATCGAACGTGCTCGGGCCTCACGAACGGTTGTCACTGCTGGCCTTGAGCCATATACGGGTACTTGGGGGACTGCTCAAAAGAAACATCTATTAAATCGTGTTTTAACTGGTTATGCTCACAGGCATCTATTAGACCTAAATAACCTAACATTACAAAAGTCTTTAGATTTAATTTTTACGCCTGAAAAACAACCCAGTATTCCGGTTAATGATTATGATCATGAAATCACGAAGGAAGAAACTGAAAAACAAGGGCACTTGTATATACCTCCTGGGAAAGAATATGTATTTGCACCTGAACCGAATAACGGTTCACCATGGCCTAGGCATCAGTCATTTGACGCTTGGTTGTATAAAAACATGATCACGCAAAGTACTTCCGTACACTGGCGCATGGTATTTTTCTTGCATAATTTACTAGCAGCTGGAAAGGGTAGTGTTAAAATGTTCTATCAACATTACATGACTCTTTTTAACAGTTGCTTTGAAACATATAAAGCCACTATTTATAAAATAACATTGGATCCAACGATGTTGGACTATCTTAACCTTCAAAATAGCCTTAAAAGTGCTCCTGATGAAAATTATGCCCGCGAACTACAAGAATTATTTACGGTAGGTAAAGGACCTAATTCAAAATTTACGGAGAAAGATGTTAGTGAAATTGCTCGATGCTTAGTGGGTTGGCAATTTGATTGGGATAGTAAATCAAACAAAACAGGTCCTATCACGAATGTTTTTTCTGATTTTAACCATGATGACCAAGACAAACAATTCTCAGCATTTTACGGGAATCGTGTTATAAGAGGGCGAAAAGGCCCAGATGGCATGAAAGAGTTGGATGATGTCATTGATATGATTTTCAGCGTTAATGAATGTGAATTATACCTTTGCAGAAGGCTTTATCAGTTTTTCTGTTATCCCATCATCAACGATACTGTAGAAAAAAATGTCATTGCTCCAATGGCCGAGTTGTTGCGTAAAAATAATTTTGAACTTATGGTTCCGCTTCGAGCGCTTTTGGGAAGTGCTCATTTTTACGATACCTCGTTTTACAATTCATTGGTTAAATCTCCCTTAGAATTTTTGTTCGGTTTTTATAAGGAATTTGATATGTATTTGGTGAATACGGATGGAGGAGACATTCCAAAACGCTATTCCGATCCATTAACAGCTAATTTTTATAAGTACAGTAAATTACAGTGGGAAATGAGCAATATGGGCTTGAATTTTACAGAGCCTCCAAGTGTATCTGGTTGGCCTGCTTATTATCAAGTACCTGTATACGATTTATTTTGGATTAATTCGGATACGATTGCCAAGCGGTCCAACATAGGAAATAGTATCGCTAAATGGGGTGCGTGGGTTGGTTCTGGTGACGTCAAAGGAAATGTTCACAATCAAATTGATAAAATCAAATTCATCAATACATTAAAATCTCCAGATAATATTGATCTGGTTATTGATGAAACAGTAGAAAGAGTGATGGCTGTCCCAATAAGCGCTAAGGCTAAGGAACGTATTAAATTGAGTGTTTTGGGTGGAAATGCGCCTACGTATTATACGCAATTATATCAGTCATACATGAAGAATCCGACAGAGGCGAATAGATTAACGTTAAATAATCGGTTAGAAAATTTGTTTGGGGCATTATTCCAAATGGGAGAAATACACTTGTTTTAAAATGGATAGGAGAAAATTCATACATCAAATGACACATGCGGCAGCCCTGCCTGCATTGTTTTCTTCATTTCCATTTGAATCGTTGGGAATAGGATCTGAATCCGAATTAGCACAAACGATTGCCGAGGGAAATATCTTGGTAATTATTGTTTTAAATGGTGGAAATGATGGGTTAAATACGGTAGTCCCACTAAATATGTTGTCGAAGCTTAATCGTATTCGCTCGACTGTCATGTTACCAGATAATAAAATATTACCACTGGAAGGAACAGAATTAGGACTTCATCCGTCTCTTAAAGGATTTCAATCCTTGTACAAGGAGAATCGCTTGAAAATTGTTCAAGCCGTTGCATATCCTGAGCCAAGTTATTCTCATTTTAGATCTATGGATATTTGGGATTCGGCTTCCGATTCCTATAAATATGAAAATAGTGGTTGGGCCGGTCGTTTTATCGAGACCAAACATCCTAATTTTCCAGAAGCATATCCTACGGAACTTTTTCCTCATCCATTGTCCATGGAAATTGGAGGGAATTCTTCCTTGATGTTTACAGGAAAGAGATCCTTTACCAGTGTAGTTGCTTCAAACCCAGAATCTTTTTTTGAAATCATTAATGAGTTTGATAATAATTACCCTTCTACACCTATTGGGGAGAAGTTGAAATTTTTGCAGCTCATGGCTAAGCAGTCAAATGCTTACGGGAAAGTGTTAAAAGAGCAATACAAAAAAGGAACCGACTATACTTTTCCTAGAAGTAATTTAGGGGATCAATTAAAGATTATAAGCCGACTAATTTCAGGAGGCTTGCAAACTAGAATTTATAAGGTTCAGATTGGTGGTTTTGATACCCATGGTTCGCAAGTAGACCCTTCAGACAAAACGAAGGGAATGCACGCAAATCTTTTGAAAGAAATAGATGATGCGGTAGCTGCTTTCATGAAGAGTCTGGACCAAATGGGTAAATCGGATCGTGTATTAGGGATGTGTGTGTCAGAATTTGGTCGGACGGTACATTCGAATGGAACGAATGGAACAGATCATGGCACCGTTTCTCCGGTTATTTTATTCGGAAATAAAGTTGATCCGAAGGTGGTAGGTAAGAATCCTATTATCCCTGATAATACGCAGTATTCCTATGAAATGGATCTGCAATATGATTTCCGTCAAGTGTATGCCTCCGTCATGAACCAATGGATGGGTGGTTCAAAAGCATTTGCGAAGGATATATTATTCAGAGAATTTGATCAAATTCCAATCATTCAATCAGCCGCTATTGACTCGGATGAAGACGGTGTTCCGGATGTATTTGATAAGTGTAATGACACCCCTTTAGGTACTCTAGTCGATGCCAATGGATGTGAATTTTTCATTTTACCAGCGACAAATTTCAAATTAGAAGTTGTTTCCGCAACTTGTGTAGGTGCGACAAATGGTTCCTTAAAAGTTTCAGTACTTAATACGAGTTACGCTTATTCATTAATGGTCAAAGGACCAAATAAATATGAAAAACAGATTGCCATACCTAAAGGTGTGGCCAATAGTGTATTAAGCGGATTAGCTTTAGGCGAATACAATTTGACTTTCACGGTGGATAATGTTAAAAATTACCAACAAGCCTTCGATATAAGGATTGGAGAACCAGCACCTTTGGTAGTTCAATCAACTATCGACGTGGAGAATAAATCAATGAGTATTAAACTAGGTGGTGCAACATCTTATTTAGTAAGAATAAATTCGGCTACATTTAAAGTGACAGAGTCAACTTGGTCTACGGCATTACCTGCTGGTTTAGTAAAACTCCAAGTAAGTACTGATTTGAATTGCCAAGGTCTTCATATTGAGGAATTTTTTGTTTCAGAGTCGGTTAATGCCTTTCCAAATCCAACAACTGGACCGTTACAAGTATATGTGAATGGGGTAGATCAAAAAGTAGACATCGGTATTATCAATACGGCAGGATTAAATGTTTTGAATCAAACTTATTCAGTTCCAGCTTCTAGATTAGTTGCGTTGGATTTAACCGATTATTTTGCCGGACTTTATTTGATTCGGGTAAAAGGAGAAACAGTCGATCAAACATTAAAAATAGTTAAGCTATGAAGTATGTAGTGCTTTTATGGATCAGCTTTTTGATATTTTCATGTTCTGAAGGTGGAGAATCTATTACGCCTGTTCCTAAGGTTGTACCGCCGCCTACCGCTGCTTTATTGGACTTACCCGCCAATAATACGATTTGCTATGAGGGTAAGAATCCCTTAGCGACCACGGCCGATGTTGAATTTTCGTGGTCCAAAGCAAAAGATACAGAAATGTACGATTTAGTGGTTACAAACTTGAATACGTCTGCCCATACCATTAAATCGGCCAATGTAGATAATAAAGCTACCTTAACTCTGCTTAGAGGCACACCTTACCGTTGGCAAGTTATTTCAAAATCTAGCAAATCGAAAGATACAGCAAGCAGTGAAGTTTGGAAATTTTATGTGGCTGGGGATGGAGCATCCACCTTTGCACCTTTTCCTGCTTCCATTATTGCTCCGTTAAGTGGGGTTACTGTAACAGCTGATGCTACGGGAAAAGTAAATCTTGTTTGGTCAGGTGCAGATCCAGACAGCAAGGTTTTAAAGTATGAAGTTTATGTGGACACGGATCAAGTCAAAGTTCTAAATAGACAGGTAACACCTACCAGTACAACCAATATGAACCTTTCAGTAAATGTGAAATCAGGTTCTGTTTATTATTGGTCTGTAAAAACAAGCGACGGGATTTTAAATTCCTATACGGTTCCGTACAGCTTTAGGGTTAAGTAAACTTAATTTTCTCAATTCCAGCTTAGTGATTTTTTATGAGGCTAATTTTGGCATTTAAAATCATTACCTTTTTCCCATTCTTTAAGCCTAGTTCAAGGATTGTTATGGGTAAATATCAGGGCTTTCTAGGCAACATTTAATCTTATTAAGAGGAAGTAGCTTGCAAATGATGTAAGCGCTTGAGAAGGGTATTTTAGGTAAGGAAATGAGTGTCGGCCTCACTATGAAATTAGATCTGATTCCCTAACATAGTTTTCCCGCTATACCTTTGGCAATCCTGATAGGTTTGCCAAAGGTAAGGGGTGGGGGATGAAAATGCAGTCAACTACCTGATAATCTAGTGCCGTTCATGTAAAGTATCACTTCTTTAATCACTCGTGAAATCTTTACCATCTAGTTTAAACAAAAAAAGAAAGGCCATGATTGGCCTTTCTTTTTAACAGTTCTTGGGATAATAAATATTATGCCTTCGCTGCAGAAGCTCCTTTTGCAATGCTGTATACAACTAAACCGAAACCGATCTTGTTGATTGCATCCGCAATGTTGTATGCTAAGTCAATGTTTCCAGCCATTCCGCTTAATAAATTGCCTGGTAACATCATGTAGCCGATTGGATAGATAGCCCAACCTACTAATGTGAACCAACGCATTACTTTGTAACCAGACTTTACGTGCTCGTTATCAGAAGCAGCAGCTAACTTAGATGCCTCACCTGCGTAGATTTCATAGATGATTACAGCCCAACCTAATGTAGAAATGATACCCCACATTACGTTTTGCTCTGGTACAACCGCCTCACCGATGTAACCTGCAACTAACATCACTACAGATCCGAAGATCAAGCGAGTAAGCATACCTGTCTTTGCACCAGCTGGCTTTAAGATTAAGAAATACTCAATACACATCAAAGGCACAGTTAATGTCCAGTCAATGTAACGGAATTGAGTTGGTGACTCATGAGTCTCCAACCATACACCACGCATGTAGAAATAGTGTACAGCGGCAATAAATGTAATTAATGCGGAAATCAATAAAGATGTTTTCCACTTGTCATTAACTGTTCCTCTTTCAACGATGAAAAAGATAGAAGCAGCAAGCATCGACATGTAACCTGTAAAGAAGGTAAATCCGATGTAATCTCCGGCAGCTAAAGAGCCATCCAGTAAAATGTTTAATGTTTCCATAATAGAAATGTTTAAAGTGATAGATAAAAAAGTAATGAACTGTTTAACTATTGATTTTGAAAGTTAAACAGAATAAATTGATAATTGTTTTACGTGGAGTAAAAAAAATTAAAAAAAAAATTAAAAATGTACAAAAAAGTAAGCTAGGAACGCTTAGGGATAATTTTATGCATTAAAAAAAAATGCGGCAAAGTCAAGATTGATAGAAAAATAAATGCATGCGCCACCCATTTTTGTGGACTTACTAGATATAAATAAGTGGCTCCCAAGGAGATAGCTGCGAGGGTGAAAGGCACTAACTGGCCAACTAATTTCCACAGACTATACTGGAGTGACGTCGCCAGTACCCGTAAACTATACATGGAATGACAGCCTGCAAAGTAACACATGAATGCAGGAAGCAAGGGTAGATACAATCCTATCCACAAGGTAATGCCCGTGTAGATAAAATAAACGGTATGTTCTTTTTGAAATCCCAATAGCATACATACGATATAAAACGCCGGTGGTAATGCTTGTACATCCAGCGTTATTCCTAAATCAAATTTCTGTAGGATGGGTGTGACTTCTTGTGCATGTTGGGACAATATAAAGCCCAATATCCCTACGCCGAGCACAAATGAACGAAGGATTTGTATATAATAGGGTAGCCCTACTTGCGCTCGAGATTCATCAGCAGTTGTCTCTAAATCCCCAAAATGAAATACAGAAATCGCAATGAATACACCAAATGAAACCAACGGGGAAACGTACCACAAGATTAAATAAGCAGCCATGACAGACAGGTATTTCACTAGGAACATGGGCAACTGAAATGATTGGTGCTTGGCATGTGCTAATTTTTCTGCCACCAAATGATCCGCCGCCCCATGTGGAATGCCTAACGTAGCTAATAAAACCGCACAAAATCCCCATTCTACTTGAACCGGCATGTCCTTCCATACGCTACTCAAGCCCAGAAAACCCAGCGAAAACACGATCCCAGCACTTTGGAGTAGGTATTTCATCGGTTTTTCAATACTAAATGTTTCAAGAACAACGGTATTTGGAGCTGACTAAACATCTTTATTTCCTGCCAAATACTCGTTTTTTCATCCAAAAAATTCAAAACCCGCGCAAACGGTGTACATCCAAATAGTTGGTCCATCACCTGAGGAATCACCTTATTCTCCGTCTGAATCATGTGCAACAAGATCGAGTCGTAAAATTTAAACCGAGGTTTACGCGTAAATGACCTTTGGTGTACTCTTGCTTTCGCATCCGCATGCATCCGCGTAAACGCATAGCCTGTTGATGCTTTAACTTGTCCTGACGCCGTCCCAATCGCGAAAATTTTACCACGTTGCTGCGATGCATTAGTCAGCGCCATAGGAATTGTTCCGCGCTCCTCCTCCAAAACCTGATATTTTTTACCCGCGAAATTAGCCTCCATGTATTGATTCCAATGTGCCGCATATGCCGCCTCATCATATCCCTTTTTGCTAAATACAGTCGTTTCAATTAAGCCCTTTCGTGCGGAGAAAGGTAAAATGTAGTGGAATACGGCATAATCATCCGATGTTTGCGCTTGGCTGAAATCCATTAAGGTTGCCGACTCGCTATCCAAGGTATCCGTATCAAACTCGATGAATTTGCCCCAAAAATGCTGAGACAATGTTGGCTTTTCACTCAGTACCTGTTTTTCAATACGCGCATCAGCTACTTGTTTCGCCTGGTAAGTAGAACCACCTTTGATTTGTATGTCCACTACAGATTTCGTTTCAGTCAAGGTGTCAACCCAGCCTATTTGGTGGGTAATTTGCGGATGTGCTGGTATAAATTGATCGAAGAAATAAGTAAAAAAAATGGTGGATGAAATGTAATGATACCCCAAATTGTCTATATCCTGTGTCTCTCGAACCGAATTTGTATACCGATAGGTCACTTTTTTCCAGGATTTTTCAATGAGAAAAGGAAAGGATTCATGGCCGCTGGCAGCCCAGAAGCACCAACTTTTCTTTGAGCGATCACCTGAATCAATCAGTAAAATACGGGAATTTTTATGTTCAGCGGATTGAAGGTACTCATATAGTAATTGGAGTCCAGCTGCGCCAGCGCCTACTATAGCAAGATCATATACTGGGTTTTTCTCCAATGGTAATATTTTTATAAATTTTTGAAACTTAACCCCAAATAACTTGAATTGTTTCTAAAGAACCTAGCATGGCCCGGTTTTCATATACGCTGACCTGCATGCCTCGTTTTATTTTAGCCTAAGACTTGGTACCTTTATGGACGGCTACCCCATCTATATTTTGTTTCGATTCATTCGCTTATTCATTTTCATTAGCCTATTAGGTTCTCAAGTTCATGCCCAGCACATCGCTCGCTTGCGGTATGACGATGATTTTTCCTACCTAAAAACGGATACGCTGCCTAAATCCTGGGATGAAAAGTTAAAGTTTTTGCCATTGGGTCCAGCCTCATTAAGCATCGGAGGAGAGATTCGAGAGCATTATCAGAATTACACCAACGTTAATTTTGGCCAAATTCCTCGTTCTTATGTGACCGGAAATCCGCATCAATGGTTACACAGATTATTGTTACATGGGGATTTGAAGCTTCATTCAAACTTTCGGGTGTTTGCGCAAATCAATAATACGGTCCGTTTTTGGAATCCCAATCCGATCACCAACCAAGTTGACCAGAATACCATGGCATTTCATCAGTGGTTTGCGGATGTTAAACTGGGAAAGCAGTGGGTGTTCCGGCTAGGCCGACAAGAATTACTATTTGGGCAAGAACGCTTTATTGCCTCGCGGGAGGGGCCGAATAACCGCCAAAGTTTTGTGGGCGCGCATGCCATTCATCAAGCCAAGGGCGTGCGAACCGATCTATTTTATACACATCCCATCCGATTGAATCAAGGTGCCTTTGATGATGAAAAGTCTCCTGAAAAATTAGCGGGCTTGCACGTTAAAGTTGACCGCTTACTGAAAGGCATGAATGCGGATGCTTATTACTATTATTTTGAATCGAATGCGCGCGAATATTATTCAAACATCGGTGCGGAGAAAAGGCATACCCTCGGGATGCATCTGTATTCAAATCCACAGCGAATAAATTATGATATTGAGTTTTCGCGTCAGGTAGGTCAGTTCAAATCGTTGGATATCAAGGCCTTTATGGCGGTGTGGGATGTGAATTTTTCTGTTAGACCTCATCGCTACATTGGATTTAGTGGGAATTATGTGCCCGGCGATCAGTCGGCGCGCGATGGACAATTGAATACCTTTAATACCTTGTTTGCCCGTCCTCCTTTTGGGCAAACGGTAGCCCTGAATATTTCCAATACCTTGAACATAAGCCCGTACCTCAGATATCAAAATGGTACGAAATGGATAGCTACTGCACGAGCTTCTTTTGTCCAACGTACCAGTACAAATGATGGAATATATACGCCAAATATGTCTCAATTACGTCCGTATGATGCGGCAAAAATGACATCTGATGCGCTAAAAATGTGTGATATATATGCGGTGGATGTTAATTATGTGCCTACTAAACATTACTTTTTTCAGGCCGAATTAGGCTATTGCAAAGCGGGAACCTATTTAAAAGAAACGGGTGCTGGGGAAAATGTCATCTATTTTGCGATACGCAATGCGATTAAATTCTAGGCCATCACGCGATCTTTGCGGATCAGCCAGAGCATTAGAAAACACACCGCTCCGTTCAAAATTAGCTTTGCGAATCCAAATCCACCAAAAAGCGTTTGCGCTTGCATTTCCAGTATAAACGTAATGATAGGAGAGGCCACACAAATAAATGGCACTAATTTGTCCTTCACACCGTATTTGGTAAATAAACCAAACGAAAATAAACCTAAGAGTGGACCATAGGTATAGCCGGCTAAATTAAAAACTGCCGCGATGAGTTCTTGGGTATTGAAGATGTGAAACAAGCCTATAACCACAAAGAACAAAGCTGAAAATCCTAAGTGAACACGTTGTTTTAATTTTTCGCGTTTGGCCTCTTTAAATTTCTCAATGCGTAGAAAATCAATGCAAAATGAAGTCGTTAGTGCGGTCAATGCAGAATCGGAACTGGCATAGGAAGCTGCAATAATTCCAAGTAAAAACGTCACTGCTGCTAAGGTACCAAATTCGCCACCCAATGCTAATAACGGATATAATTCGTCGGTTTTGGTAGGAATAGCAATCTGATTTGCTTGCGCATAGATATATAATAAGGCACCTAATGACAAGAAGAGTATATTGATGAATAACAATACCCAATAGAACCAAAACATGTTCTTTTGTGCTTCACCAATCGACCTACAGGTTAAATTTTTCTGCATCAAATCTTGATCCAATCCGGTCATCACAATCGCAATAAATACCCCAGCTAAAAAGTCTTTGCCAAAGAAATGTGGGCTTTTCCAGTCCCATTCAAACATGTGCGATAGGGGACTAGCTTGGATCGTGTTGACCATTTCACCGAAACCCATGTTCATTTTTTGACCTACTAAAAATATGGTGATGAATAGTGCGACGAGTAAAAAGAGCGTCTGAAGCGTGTCCGTCCAAATGATGGTTTTCACACCACCTCGGTGAGTATATAGCCAGATTAGCGCAATGGATATAAACACAGTAACGACAAAAGGAACCCCAATGGGTGCGAAAATAGCGATTTGGAGCACATTGACAGCTAAATATAAACGCGCTGCAGATCCAATCGTACGGGAAAGTAAAAAGAATGCGGATCCCGTTTTGTAGGCCCAGAAACCAAAACGCGTTTCTAAATAGCCATAAATTGAAATTAGATTCAGTCGGTAATAGAGGGGCATTAATACCAGTGCGATCGTCAAATAGCCCAATGAATGCCCTAAAATGACCTGATAGTAGGTGAAATAGGTTTTCCCCACTGCTCCAGGTACGGATATAAACGTTAATCCAGATATCGATGTTCCGATCATCCCGAAGGCGACTAACCACCATGGAGATTCCCGATTTGCGGTAAAAAAGGCGTTCGTATCAGCTCCCTTCGACGTGAGGTAGGAGATGAGTAACAGGAGGCCAAAATAGATGGCAAGAATTCCACCGGCTAATTGAATCGACATAGAGGTTTAAAGAGAATTTTATATAAATTTGTGCGAGGTGTTTTCAAACCTAGTTTCAAAAATATGGATTTCTCCGTAGATAATGTTTCTGAGTTCATTTTTTCTTTAGCCGGGCATGAGCAATGGCAAGAAGAAGTGGAGGTTTTAGTGGATGAAGAAGCAGTTCCCGCACATCAATTAGTCGTTTATAATGATGAGGTTAATACGTTCGAGTACGTCACGTTAACACTCATGGAAGTGTGTGAACATAGTCCCGAACAAGCCGAACAATGTACGTTGATGATCCATTTTCGCGGTCGGTGCGGTGTAAAATCCGGTGAATTCGACACCCTAGTTTCTATGCGAAATGAGATTTGCAGACGCGGTATTTCAGCCGAGATTGAATCTATTGAATCCTAATTTATGATGCATACCTATCCGTCTCGAATCATTGAGCAAGCTGTGGAGGAAATTTCGAAACTGCCGGGTATTGGTAAGAAATCTGCATTGCGTTTGGCATTACACATGCTGAAACGTCCTGAATCGCAATCCTTGCAATTAGCCCATGCGCTTGTCCAACTGCGTACAGAGACCAAATATTGTCCGAAGTGTCACATGATTTCTGATGGAGATTTATGTGGTATTTGTGCGAGTACGAAACGTGATGAACGTTTATTATGTGTGGTGGAAGATTTGCGGGATGTAATGGCGATTGAAAATACGGGTCAATACACGGGCTTATACCATGTACTTGGGGGTATTATTTCCCCTTTGGCAGGTGTCTCGCCGAGTGATTTGCATATCGATACGCTGATTACTCGGGTGGCCTCTGGGGCTTTTGATGAGGTTATTTTGGGTTTAAGCCCAACGATGGAGGGAGATACAACCGCCTTTTATTTAACGAAAAAATTAGCTGACTACTCGATACGAATTTCGACCATTGCGCGTGGCATACCGATCGGTGGGGATTTGGAGTATACAGATGAAATTACCCTTGGCCGCAGTATTGTGGGTCGAGTAAACTATGAATAAACCCAATACGCAATGAATCGCAACGAATTTTTAAAATTATCCGGTTTAGGTTTAGTGGCCTCACGGACCCATGTATTGGAAAATGCACCTTTTTCATTACCTACCTTGGGGTACGCGTATGATGCGTTAGAGCCGCATATCGATAAGATGACCATGGAAATTCACCATAGCCGTCATCACAAAGCGTATGTGGATAACTTAAACAAGGCGATTGGTACTTACACGAAATCAATTGAAGAACTATTAGCCAGCGTATCTACGCAGCCGGTTGCAGTTCGTAACAATGGGGGAGGACACTGGAATCACAGTTTCTTCTGGCAATTATTAGCACCTGCGACAGGAAAACAACCAAGTGCCGCTTTATTAAAGCAAATTCAAGTTGATTTTGGAAGCATAGATACCTTTAAAACGGAGTTTGCCAAAGCCGCTACGTCCCGTTTTGGTTCTGGCTGGGCATGGTTGACCTGGAATGGGTCGAAGTTAGTGATTAGCTCGACGGCCAACCAAGATAATCCGTTGATGGATGTGGCTGAAGTTAAAGGCAAGCCTATTTTGGCTTTAGATGTGTGGGAACACGCGTATTATTTAAAGTATCAAAACAAGCGGGCCGATTATATTGCTGCATTTTGGAATGTGGTGAATTGGGATTTCGTCTCGCGTCAATTTGAAACCAAGTAACTATGTTATTAGAAGAAATACCTTCCTTAGATTTAGCTGATTTTAATGCAGGAGATCCCGTACGTAAGGAAAAGTTTGTGCAAGATTTAGGGCAAGCGTTTAATACGATCGGATTTGTTGCCATCAAAGGACATGGCTTATCGAACGATTTCACAAAAGCATTATATGCGGAAGTGGAACGTTTTTTTCAGTCTCCAGATGACTTAAAGCGGGCCTATGAAATTGAGGGAATCGCCGGTCAGCGGGGGTACATTGGCAAAGGAAAAGAAACTGCGAAAGGGTTCAAAGTCCCTGATTTGAAGGAATTCTATCATGTGGGTCAGCCGCATAAAAATGATGGAGATTCCGTTTGGGAGGATTATCCTGCGAATGTATTTCCAGCGGAATACCCACAATTTGGGGAGTTAACTGTTCAAGGATATGAAACACTTGAGGCAGCTGGAAAATCATTGTTGAGAGCGATTGCTTTATATTTAAACTTACCAGAAGATTATTTTGAGCCACGTGTCAAAAATGGTAATTCCATTTTACGGGCGATTCATTATTTCCCCATCGCAGATCCAGATAGCTTGCCGGAAGGGGCTGTTCGTGCCGCTGCACATGGGGACATTAATCTAATTACGCTGTTGATGGGTGCTTCCGCTGAAGGCCTGGAGGTATTGCGCATGGATGGAAAATGGATTCCAATTACGGCTTTGCCGGATCAGGTGGTCGTAAATGTAGGAGATATGTTGGATCGTTTAACCAATCATCATCTAAAATCTACGATTCACCGCGTGGTTAATCCTCCGCGTGAAAAGATGGGTACATCGCGTTATTCGATACCGTTTTTTATGCATCCTCGGTCCGAAATGGATTTAACTTGTTTGGAGAGTTGTGTGACTTCGGAGAGTCCGAAGATCTACACCGACATGACCGCAGGAGAATTTTTGAATGAGCGATTAATCGAATTGGGATTAAAGAAAAAATAACGTGAAACGGCCAAAACATCTGAATTTTTTATGGGATGTATTTGTTTTGGCTGCCACATCATTTGGAGGGCCTCAGGTACAC
>JACCDW010626303.1_pt1 | contig 30458 bp, 29 predicted proteins | sample 7449781 | NCBI WGS metagenome assembly JACCDW01 (sample SAMN15323449, study PRJNA562643) | freshwater metagenome | isolation source: river surface water | place: USA:Blue River Watershed | collected 2017-08-18
CCTTATCGTTTCGCTTGAGATAATATTCAAGAAAGTTTAAGTGCCTCCCCAGACTACCGCAATGTGACCACTCTAAACCTGAAGAATTTAAAAGCTTGGTTACTTCCTCAGCGAGGTTTCGTTGCGCACGCAGCAATTCAGACGCTTCTGCAACATCAAATAAGTTGTATAGCTCAATTGCCTTGTCGTATGCAATTTGGTACTGCTGTACAGCGCAAAGCATGGAAGATGCAGAATTAGAAGTCACTATATCCCCTGCCTAAAATGGCCTCTTGTAGTTATTCAACTGGATCAAATGTATCGTCATCGTAGTAGTTAATGATGGTATAGACCTTCGGGATACTTTGTACGGTTTGAACCTTGACGTCTACAATGTAAGCTAATTCATTCCAAGGCTTTTTAAAGCGCGGATCACCTGCCATTAATGCTCTCTTTACAGCGTTGTTTTCAAAAATAACCTTTACTGGTGACTTTGAGATGCTTTCAATAACAGCTTTGTTTCCTGTTTGTGACGTGTCATCAAATTTTGTTTGATACCAAGTCATAACACGCTTACGTTGTACGTGATCATCCGGTTCGTTCAAAAGGCCGATCTCTCTTTTGATTGAGTTTTGTAAAGCATTTGCATGCTCTGAACTGATGATGAATTGGTTAATTACCTGTCCACCACTCGAAACAGTGAAGTTCAATTGAGAGCTGTTATCTTTGGCTACCGGTTCAAGAATGTTGCTCCACTGCTTAAGATCTTGCTTAGTTACTTCCTTTGGTGGTTGCCCACTCTTACCACCTAGCCAATCATATACAGACTTGGCATAGTTGACCCATTCTCCGATAGATCCACCCTGCCAAAGCAACGGGACCACTGGCATTGCTTGCGCAACAAGCTCAACGATGATTGAACCAGATTTAACTTCTTTTATAAACAACTCACTACACAATTGACCTTGATCAGCTGCTTCGTTCTCAATAAATCTTTCAAATTGCTGCCCCACTCCCAAGAGAGCCATGGTTAGGTCTGTAAGAACTACTGGTTTGGTATTGTTTATTGTGATTTGCAATTTATCGTTGAAATCAAGCTCAAGAATATTGTTAGCCTTCATTTACGCCCCACAGCAAGATGTCCGTAGTTTTGGAATTGTTGTTTTGACTTTTGTTCCTATTATGCATACTTTTTGACCATTAATAGGCATTGGCCAGCTGTTTCAAATCAGTCGTATATGCCTTACTCTTATTGTCTGAGCGCATCGCCCAAGCCTTCTGAACGCCTTCACCTGCCGATCTGACTGTGCCACGTCCCATCTTGGCATTGATCTCATCGAGAGAAGCCATCAGATTTTTAGCTCTTTGCGTTTCCGGTTCATCAAACCCTGAGAACAGGTCTATTGGCAGCCTATTAACCGAGCAAAGATCTGTCAGCATGATGCCTGCCTTCTTGTAGGCATACCCCAGCTTGTAGATTCGCTTCAGACCGTACAGGGCTGCTTCAGCAAGCTGAAAGGTGTTGTTCGTGGGGTGAAGTAGCTTGACCGTTACGCCCTTGTTGTACTGAGGTTCTTTAGGTTTAAAAGGGTTAGTTTGTACGAATATCTGAATAGCACCTGCTACATGCTGCTGATGACGCAGCTTCTCTGCTGCACGGCTGGTGTAGCTGACTACCGCCTCATTCAAGTCTTCCAGCTGGAATACCGGTTGACCGAATGACCGAGAGGACATGATCTGCTGTTTGGGTGGCGCTATTTCTTCCAGTGATAGACAGGCTTCTCCATTAAGCTCCTGAACGGTTCGCGCCAACACGACATTGAATTCGTTCTTGATCCGGCTGACGGAACTGTCTTTAAGCTGCTGCACGGTCGATATACCCATGCCAACAAGCCGTTCATTGATTCGTCGCCCTACGCCCCAGACCTCACCGACTTCAATTCGGCTGAAGAGTTCTCGAAGGTGAGAACCGGATAGCTGGTTTAGATCCGTCACGCCGTTGGCCATTGAAGGAACGTGAGCCTTCTTTGCGCAATGATTAGCAAGCTTGGCCAATGTCTTGGAGCTGCCGATGCCGACACAGACTGGAATGCCGGTCCATTGCTTGACCCGTTGTCTTATTTGCTGGCCATAATCGATCAGATCTCTATTGAAACCTGTCAGGTCAAGAAAGGTTTCGTCAATGGAGTAGATCTCCTGCTCTGGTGCAAACTGCCCGATTACGGCATGCATGCGCTGGCTCATGTCACCGTAGAGTGTGTAGTTACTACTTTTAGCTATGATGCCGTGCTGTTTGGCCAATTCTCGTAATTTGAACCACGGCGCGCCCATCGGAACCCCTAGCGCTCGGACCTCTTGGCTCCGAGCTACGACACAACCATCATTGTTAGATAGGACGACCACCGGCTTACCTTCCAGTTCTGGCTGAAAGACCCGTTCGCAGGAAACATAGAAATTGTTACCGTCTATGAGAGCAATGGAAGTCATGGTCAGAGGCTGTGGATGACCCGGGTGACGACACCCCATATCTGGAGTTCCTGCTCGTCTTTGATCTCTATGGGCTCGAAATCCGAGTTGGCCGGTAGCAGTCGGATCCTACCCTGCTTCTTTTCTAGCGTTTTGACGGTGAATTGACCATCAAGGGTGGCTATGACAACCTTGCCATCAGCTGCGGTAAGCGAACGATCAACCACTAAAATATCGCCATCGTGGATACCTACCCCCACCATGCTGTCCCCTTTAGCCCTCAGCAAGAAGCTGGCCTCTTTGCGGGGCATCAGATGGTCGTTCAGATCAAGGGTATCGGCCACATAGTCATCGGCTGGGCTAGGAAAACCAGCACGGATAGCATGGGCGAAGAGCGGGACTTTGAAGGTCGTTGGGTTTTCAGCCAGTTTAATGGGTGTCAGGTGACTGGGCCAACTGGATTCGGCCTTGCGCTTCTCAGCGAGTTCGGTAAGAAAGTCGTTAACAATCGCTTTGGCACTTTCTGGCACTCGCAAGAGGGTCGTCGGTTCGCCAAATTTGGCTTTACGGCCTGATCCGGGGCGTTTCCCGCCGTGGGCTTTAGTTAAGTTCTTAGATTCCATAACAAAGGCTCTTGGTTTTGTACAGTTTCAAGAATAGCCTAGAATAGTCCGTCATGACTAGTATTAAGCCACTCGCATTCGTCGACCTCGAGACTACTGGCGCTACGGCGTCCCAAGATCGCATCACGGAGATCGGCATCATTCTGGTTGATGATCACGGAGTTGAGGAGTGGAATTCTCTAGTGAATCCCGAAACACCTATTTCAGGTTTTATTCAGAGTCTGACCGGCATTACCAATGAAATGGTGGTTGATGCACCCCGCTTTTGTGATTTAGCCAGTCGGGTCTACAAGATGCTGGAAGGTCGCATCTTCGTCGCCCACAATGCCCGTTTCGACTACGCCTTCCTGAAACAGTCCTTCCTGCGGGAAGGGATCGATTTCAGTGTCAAGACGCTATGTACTGTTAAGCTCTCTCGACGACTGTATCCCGGACACCCAAAACATAATCTGGATACGCTCATTGAGCGCCATGGCCTTCGGGTTTCAGGTCGCCACCGGGCTCTAGCGGATGCCCAACTGATTCATCAGTTCTGGGAGAAGATTCAAGCCACCATCCCTCAAGAGACCATTCAGTCAGCCGTCAAAGCCTTACTGGGTCGACCGAGCACCCCTACGCACATTGATCTGACGATGATTGATGGCTTACCCGAGTCACCGGGCGTTTATCTCTTGTACGGGGAAAACGACCTACCCCTATACGTTGGGAAGTCAGTCAATATCCGCCAAAGAGTGATGTCCCATTTCACAGCAGATGTAACTTCCGCCAAAGAAATGTCTTTGTCACAGCAAGTACGCCGGATTGAGCACATCAGGACAGGTGGCGAGATTGGCGCATTACTCCAAGAGGCGGCACTGGTTAAGAAGCTGCAGCCGACGCATAACCGTTTGCTACGTCGTAATAACGAGCTATGCTCAATCCAGATAAAAGAAGCAACTGAGGGCTTACAAGTCCATGTGGCCTACGCCAACGAACTAGATTTTGCGACAACATCTAACTTGTTCGGCTTATTCAAAAGCAAACGCGAAGCTTTAAAGGCCCTAACCGAGATCTCGGAAGAGCATAGCTTATGCAAAGCAGTGATCGGTCTGGAGAAGGTAAAAGCAGGGTCACCCTGCTTCGGCCGACAGTTAAAGAAGTGTTCAGGAGCTTGTATCGGCGATGAGCCAAGACTCGCCCATGACACTCGGCTACTGGCTGGGTTGAGCAAAATAAAAATCAGAACATGGCCCTTCGACGGCCCTGCTTATCTGAAAGAGGGTGATGAAATACTGTTGATCGAGAACTGGGCCTATCTGGGTAGCGCCCGGAGTGAGGAGGAGATTTGGACTCTGCTTGATGGGAAGTCGGCTCAGTTTGACAAAGACACATATAAGATTCTGTCTAAAGTGGTAAGCCATCTTCAACCACTGTGGTTTTATCCTGATCCAATATCGCAGGGTGTTGCATCGAAAAATTAATAATTTGGATACAACTTGGATACGGCGTATTTAAAAATGAAATTTTTTGAAAACCGTGAATCTTTGAATACCTTGTCTGGAATGTATTTCAAAGGATCAACACAACGTAAACCATAAAGAAAAAGGGTTTCAGAAGCGTTAACCTCTGAAACCCTTGTATTTGGCGGAGACGAGAAGATTCGAACTTCCGATACCCTTTTGGGGTATGCTCCCTTAGCAGGGGAGTGCCTTCGACCACTCGGCCACGTCTCCAATCCGGTTTAACGTGTGGTTAAAAACCGGAGGCTGAATTCTAACGGGTCAGCCCCGCCCGGTCAAACGTAGCCGGTACTTATTTAGCCTGATCCAGACCAAAAGTACGGTGCAGAACGCGAACGGCCAGCTCCAGGTACTTTTCATCAATGATCACGGAGATCTTGATTTCCGAGGTCGAGATCATCTGCAGGTTGATGCCCTCTTCGGCCAGTGCACGGAACATCTGGCTGGCAACGCCCGGGTGCGAGCGCATACCCACGCCAACAGCCGAGACCTTGCAGATCTTGTTATCGCCAACGATTTCGCGGGCACCAACGTGCTTGCACACTTCCGCCAGAATGCCCTTGGCCTTTTCGAAGTCACCGCGGTTGACGGTGAACGAGAAGTCGGTAGTGCCATCATGGCTAGTGTTCTGGATGATGATATCGACGTCGATGTTGGCTTCGGCGATCGGGCCCAGGATCTGGTAGGCAATACCGGGTTTGTCAGGCACACCCAGAACGGTGAGTTTGGCTTCATCGCGGTTAAAGGCGATGCCGGAGATGATGGCTTGTTCCATATTCGTGTTGTCCTCAACAGTGATGAGGGTGCCTTCGCCACCCTGACCGTATTCTTCAAAGCTGGAAAGTACGCGCAGCTTGACCTTGTATTTGCCGGCGAATTCCACCGAGCGGATCTGTAGCACCTTGGAGCCGAGGCTGGCCATTTCCAGCATTTCTTCAAAGGTGATGGTGTCCAGCTTACGGGCCTCGGGCACGACACGCGGGTCGGTGGTGTACACACCATCAACGTCGGTGTAGATCTGGCATTCATCGGCCTTCAGCGCGGCAGCGAGCGCCACACCGGTGGTATCCGAACCACCACGACCCAGCGTCGTGATATTGCCGTTTTCATCGACACCCTGGAAGCCGGCAACGATGACCACACGACCGGCGTTTAGATCGGCACGCATCGGCGCATCGTCAATCGACAGGATGCGGGCTTTCATAAAGCTGCTGTCGGTCAGGATCTTGACCTGGCCACCGGTATAGCTCACGGCATCAACGCCAATTTCTTTGAGCGCCATAGCCAGCAGACCAATGGTGACCTGCTCACCCGTCGAGAGAATGACATCCATCTCGCGCGGATCGGGGTTGTTCTGTAACGCTTTGGCCAGTGCGATCAGTCGGTTGGTTTCGCCACTCATGGCGGAAACCACAACGACCACGTCATGACCGTCTTTGCGGAAAGCCGCAATACGACGGGCAACGTTCTGGATGCGCTCGGGGTTGGCGACGGAGGTGCCGCCGTATTTCTGAACGATGAGAGCCATCAGTAGGTCTTTTAGAGGTTGAACAAACCTGGAAATTATAGCCTATTTTTCTGCCAAAGCCGTATCAGGCAAGGCCAAGCGCCGATCATCCCTGTGGTGTCATATGCCGCGCCGCACCATTTGAGTGCACAAAAGTTTGACATTTGTCAAAGACTGCCTAAATTAAAAACAGGCGCGGGAGAATAAAAATGACATCAACAGACCAAAAGCGCTTCAAGCCCCGTGGAGACCGGGGCAAGAAGACTCTGGCACTAAAAGCCAAGCTCAATCTGTCACCCAGAGAGTTGCGTGTTAAATTGGGTTTAACGCAAGCCGAGTTCTGGGCGCCGGTGGGTGTCTCTCAGAGTGGTGGATCGCGTTATGAATCCGGCCGAAAACTCCCGGTATCCATCAGCACCCTGCTCCATCTGGTCCATATCGAGCAAATTGATATGAGTGATCTGAACGGTGATCAAGTGCTGGTTGGCAATTACCTGAAGCTGCACGAGCCTGAAACCTTCGCCACACTACTGGCTGCCGCTCAAGCACTGAAGCGCTAGCGTTTAGATGCTGATCTGTACTTTGACCCCGGTAGCCCGGATTTTGTTGGCCCATTCGGTCATTTGAGTTTCGTTCAGCGCTGTGAGGTGCGGCGCTTCTGGCTGCAACGAGGGGCGTGCCAGGCCGTAGAGATGAACGCCTTGAATCTGGTGGGCGTTTCGCGCCACGAATTCCAGATAAGCCCCTTCGTCCTCGGCACCCGGTGGTTGCCCATCCCAGGCGACCCAGCAGGTTTGCAACCAGACCTTGGCCAATGAACAGGCGATGTCCAGACGGCCTTGAATCTGTTCAGGCTTGTAACTGATGCCGTTGATGTGCTTCATCGATGCCGGCAACAGACGATCCACCTTGAACCACACGACGCCACCCGCTTCGGCCAGGGCTTTCACACCCGCCTGGACTTCTGATCGCCGCATGAGGCTGCCGTTGGTAATCAGCACCAGCGGGATTTCCAGCCCGTGGGTATCACGCTGACGACGGGCAATCTCGATGGCTTCGACAAATTGCGGTGAGCTGGTAGGCTCACCATTCCCGGAAAATGCGATATCGCGGATCTGCCGCATCGTTTCGGGCGTATCTGGCGGAATCATCGGGCTGAGCCCCGGGTTATCCAGCAAGCCTTTGAGTTCGGCCTCCAACAACGGCAGATTGACTTCCGGTGCATCTCCTCGGTGCAGACCCGGCACCTGGCAATACGCGCACGCCCAGTTACAGGCATTATTGGTATTGAGGTTGATGCCGATCGAGATACCCTGCATGCGTCGCGAGAGCACGGGGTACACGTACTTCAGGTTCAGGAAGTCCGGATCGTGGTCACTAAAGGTCAGCCAGCGGACCGGTTTGGCAGCATCAGTCGGGTTCGTCATGCGCCAATGATACAATCTGCGCTCTCGTTTAGACCGGAAATCGCCCTACTATGCGCATTACTCGCCGGCTGGAATTTGACGCCGGCCACCGCATTCCTGATCACCGTAGCCAGTGCCGTCATCTGCACGGGCACCGCTATGCGATGGAGATTACGCTATCGGGCGACATCATCGAGCGCAATGGCGACCCGGCCAATGGCATGGTGATGGATTTCGGCGACATCAAGACGATTGCGCTGCAAGAAGTGGTTGAGCTGTGGGATCACGCCTTCTTGGTTTACGCGGGCGATACCGAAGTACGCCAGTTTCTGGAGCGCATGCCGGGGCACAAAACCGTGGTCTTGGATGTCGTACCCACCGCTGAAAACCTGGCAACGGTCGCCTTCCGTATCCTGGCGCCGAAATACACCCATGCTTACGGCAACAATCTGAAGCTGGAGCGCGTTCGCCTGTACGAAACCCCTAATTGCTGGGCAGATGCCATCGACCCGATCGACTTCGTTGAACCGAAGCCTTAAATTCCGAGACGTTTGCCCGGCGGCTGTGTGGCGCTAGCCGACCTTTTGATACACCCGTGCAAAGCGGCTTTGACCACACACGCCAAAATCACCGGGGCCGTATTGCATCAACCAGTCCCCCGCTTCGCCATGTAACACATCACGCCCCGCCGAACGGGCAGCCGTAAATGGCTCGTTGATCTGCTTGGCCAGCACCGGCACCGGCTTCGCCATATAGGCGCCATCCTCGCCATCGACTGTGGGTGGCACTGCCTGATACTTGGTATCAAAACGATGCCGATCCACGCTCCAGCGATCCCCCGTGCAACCCGTGATAATGGCATCACCAGACTGATACCTGTTCGGGCCTTCGAGGCTGATCAGTTCACCGGGCAATGACGCAAAGTTCACCTGCACGATTTCAGTTTTAATGAAGCGACCGGCGGCCGGGTCCTGCGTCAGATCAAAATCCTTAAGTTCCAGCATCTGCGACTCAACGATTCACATCAACGACAACGCGACCACGTACCCGACCTTCCAGCAGCTTCGCGCCAACGTCTATCGCTTCAGCCAGGCCAATCTCGGCAGTATTGGCTTCCAGCTTGGCAACATCCAGATCACGCGCCAGACGAGTCCAGGCCTCCATACGTTTTTCCGAAGGCGCCATGACACTATCAATGCCGTAAAGGGTCACGCCGCGCAGAATAAATGGCATCACGGTAGCGGGGAAATCCGCACCTCCGGCCAGGCCGCAAGCGGCTACCGCACCCGCATATTTCGTCGTAGCGCAGGCATTGGCCAACGTGGTGCTACCCACCGAATCAATCACCCCGGCCCAACGTTCTTTGCCAAGCGGCTTACCCGGCTCGGACAATTCTTTGCGGTCGATAATGTCTGATGCCCCCAAGGCCTTGAGGTGCGCCGCTTCTTCCGGGCGGCCAGTAGAAGCAATCACGGTATAACCCAGCTTGGCCAGCAACATGATCGCCACGCTGCCGACGCCGCCATTGGCACCGGTAACCAGAATCTCGCCATCAGTTGGTTTGATGCCGTGTTTTTCCAGGGCGAGAACACAAAGCATGGCCGTATAACCGGCCGTACCAATCGCCATGGCCTGGCGCTCTGTAAACGTCGGCGGCAGCGGCACCAGCCAGTGACCATTCAGACGGACTTTCTGCGCCAGACAACCGCTGTGCGTTTCACCCACGCCCCAACCATTGAGCACGACTTTATCGCCGGGTTTCCAGCAGGGGTGGCTGCTTTCTAATACGGTGCCGGCCATATCAATACCGGGCGTTAGCGGGAATTTACGGACAACTGGCCCTTTGCCGGTAATGGCCAGGCCGTCTTTGTAATTTAATGTGCTCCAGGCCACCTCAACCGTCACATCACCTTCCGGCAAGGCCGATTCGTCCAATGCCTTGAGCTCGGTACGATAACCGGCATCATCTTTATTGATCTGTAGGGCGCGGTACATGCGTTGTCTCCGTGGGCTATGGTTGTGTGCCTATTCTATGTCGGACGGGACTGAATGCAAGCCCCAAATTCCCAAAAGCAAACGGCCCGCCGATGATTCGGCGAGCCGTTTTATCTGGCGGGTCCGGTGAGATTCGAACTCACGATGGGTTTCCCCACGCCGGTTTTCAAGACCGGTGCATTCAACCGCTCTGCCACAGACCCTAATTCAGTTCAGGCGTGATTCTATCAGCTTGCTTCGGGCTTGGGGGGACGAGGACGTCGCGGACCCCCCGCTGGCTTACGGCCAAAGGGTCTGGCACCGGCCGGTCGCGGGCCACCTGCTGACCGTTGCTGGCCATCGGCCGGTTTTCTGCCCTGATAGCCACCACTTTGCCCACTGCGAGGTGATTTTGCCGCAGCAGGTTTACCCTGGCCTTTACCAAACTGCGACGATTTACCGAACGGCTTTTTACCCCGGTGATTTTTACGCAGGCTGTTCAGAGCAGGCATACCCGCCAGCTCACGATGCAGGTTACGGTCTTCACGTGCTTCCCGACGGAACTCGGCAACGATGTCACGGACGTGAGCATTCTGACCACGGGGCTGACGATCATCATCTTCCCAGGCGTCATCATCATCAATGAACTGCAAAGCGGTCAATGGATCAGTTTCACCGGGTGCCAGCTGGTTGCCGTTATACATGGCATCCAGGATGTAGAGTTTTTCTTCAGGCAGGGTTTCCCAGGGATCACGATCATCCGGGAAATACGGTTGCGCATCCGGGTCACGCGGTTTACGGCCACGCGGCGGCCGCTGATTGGCCTGTTGTCGGGCATAGAGCCAGGCTTCGCCTTCGGCACGTGCCTTGGCGTCTTCATCCAGCTCGATGGGCTGACGGTCTTCTTCGGCATCATCGAGTTCAAGTGCATTATCGACCTCGCTGCTTTCAGCCGATTCTTCACCACTCTCGGCGCTTTGCTGACGCGCATTACGCGGGTCTGCTGCATACTTGGCCGCCTGCTCGGCCTGATACTCGGCCAGCGCCTCCGGCGACATCGGTTCGTAACCGGGAATAATCTCGGGAACGATTTCCGATCCGAGAAGACGCTCAATCGACTTGAGCAGCACCGCATCGTCATGGGTGACAAAAGCTACGGCATCACCCACACGGCCATCTTCACCATTCAAGACACGATTCAGACGCGCGGGATAATCATCCGGCACCGCAGGTAGGTCGTAATGCACGACACGTTGCATGCCATCCATCTCGAAACCACGCATGGCCATATCCGTGGTGACCAGGGCATTGAGCAATCCGTTCTGGAATTCGTCCAGCGCACGGCCACGCGGCGTCTGGCCACGATGCGCATGCAATGCATTGGCCGTGACACCGCCCTTGGCCAGCTTACGCGCCAGGCCTTCGGCGCCGAATTTGGTACGGGCAAACACGAGCGAACGCGGCCAGGCTTCATCTCGGAACAGCTGGGTCATCAGATCCCGTTTGCGGTGCGGGTCAACGGCGATAAAACGCTGATGCACACGGGTGGTGACATCATCACCTCGGTCGATAATGACCTCTTCGGGATAGTTCAACAGACCGGCTGCGAGATCCCGGATATCGTCTCCCATGGCGCTGGCCACCACCACCGTCTGGCGTGGCGTCGGTAGCAATGGATACAGGCGCTCCAGTTCGGCCGCCTGCCCCATGTCCATCATGCGATCGACTTCATCGAAAACCAGCACGCGGACCGCATCCAGATTCACATGCCCCTGACCCAGATGATCGAGCAGGCGACCCGGTGTCGCAATCAGGATATCCAGACCCCGCTGCAGCGCCTGCACCTGCGGGTGCATACTCACGCCACCATACACGGCAAAGGAGTAATAGGCGTCATGACGACCGTACGTACGAAAAGCATCCAGCACCTGCAGCGCCACTTCTCGGGTAGGGACCAGCACCAGCACGCGCGGACCGCGACCAGCGACCTGGGTTGTCGCTTCACCGTCTTGGAGCAACAGATCAAGTGACGGAATGGCATAAGCGGCCGCCTTGCCGGAACCTGCGGGTGCCGACACCAGCACATCTTTGCCCGTCAGCATGAGCGGAATCAATGCAGCCTGTACCGGCGTAGGGTTCGGGGCACCTGACGTATCGGCGTCCTGAATGGCTTTTAGGCGCGGCTCGGAAAGAGAAAACTGTTCAAAAGACATCGTTGTGGGCCTCAAGGGCAATCCGACTTGAAAACGGGGATGTCAGATCTGTAATCGCTACGACGAGATCGCTAAACCGCGTTCCAGATCCTGACGGATGTCGTCGACCGACTCCAGACCCACAGCAACACGCAACAGATTGTCATGAATGCCTGCTGCAGCACGCGCTTCCGGAGAGATACGACCATGCGTCGTTGTGGCCGGATGCGTGATTGTTGTACGGGTATCACCCAGATTGGCGGTGATCGACAATAACTGGCATGAGTTTACCACACGCCAGGCGGCGTCCTTACCACCCTTCACTTCAAAGCTGACAATCGCGCCACCGGCGCGCTGTTGCTCCATCGCCAGTGCATGCTGCGGATGAGATGGCAGCCCCGGGTAGTAAACCCGTTCAACCGACGGATGACTTTCCAACCATTGCGCCAGTGCCCGTGCCGAAGCCGATTGCGCCTGAATACGAATCGACAACGTTTCCAGCCCCTTGCCCAATACCCAGGCATTAAAGGCAGACAGCGTTGGTCCGGTGGTACGCAGAAAGATGAAAATCTTCTCAACAATGGCCTTGCTGGCACAAACCGCGCCGCCCAGCACACGTCCCTGGCCATCAAGATATTTGGTGGCCGAATGCACGACAATATCAGCACCGAGATCCATCGGGCGCTGCAGAATCGGTGTGCAGAAGCAGTTATCAACCGCCAGCAGCACTTTGTGCTGATGGGCAATCGCTGCCAGTGCACGGATATCCCCGACTTCCGTCAGTGGGTTCGAGGGTGTTTCGCAAAACAGCAGCTTGGTATTCGGGCGCACAGCGGCCGCCCAGGCAGCCGTATCTGTCAGCGGGACAAAGGTTGTCTCGATACCGAAACGCGGCAGGATATTACCCAGCAACTGGATCGTAGAACCGAACATCGAACTGGACGCAACAATGTGGTCACCGGCGCTCAAGTTGGCCATGATCATGGCGTTGATCGCCGCCATACCACTGGCTGTGGCGATACAGTCTTCAGCCCCTTCCAGTGCCGCCAGACGTTCTTCAAACAGCGTCACACTCGGGTTGGTAAAACGGGCGTAGACATTGCCCTCTTCCTCCCCGGAAAAACGGGCAGCAGCCTGCTCGGCGCTATCAAAGGTAAAACTCGAAGTCAGATAGAGGGCTTCACTGTGCTCTTTGTGCTGTGTACGGTCCATCCCGGCACGCACCGCCAGGGTTTCAAGCGCCAAGCCTGCGGGTAAGGGTTTTTTCGTGTTGCTCATACCTTGCTTGATTACTCCTGCCCGGGACGTCGCACGAACATCTCGATCTGTTGCGCCGCGTTACCGCCTTCATCGTCATCACTGGCGCTGGACGGTTTATCCGACTTCTGTTGACGTGATTGCTCAATCGCATCCAGGTAGGCATCATCCACATCACCGGTGATGTAGCGACCCGTAAAACAGGAAGCATCAAAACCGCTGATGTTGGGGTTACACATCCGCACCGATGCTTCGAGTGCTTCGAGATCCTGATAGATCAGCGCATCGGCACCAATCAGTTGAGCGATCTGGGCATCAGTACGACCCGTTGCAATCAGTTCGCTTCGTGTCGGCATGTCAATACCGTAAACGTTCGGGAAGCGCACGGGTGGAGACGCCGAGGCGAAGAATACTTTCTTGGCGCCGGCAGCGCGAGCCATTTCAACGATTTCATGGCTGGTCGTGCCACGCACGATGGAGTCATCCACCAGCATCACATTCTTGCCGGCAAACTCCTGGCCCACGGTATTGAGCTTCTGACGCACCGACTTCTTGCGCGTTGCCTGACCCGGCATGATAAAGGTACGGCCAATATAACGGTTCTTGACGAAGCCCTCACGGAACGGAATGTTCAGCGCATGGGCCATCTGCATGGCCGCAGGACGCGACGAATCCGGAATCGGAATCACCACATCAATATCGGCCGGATCCATCACAGCACGGACCTTGGCAGCGAGCGCTTCACCCATCTGCAGACGGGTTTCATAAACCGAGATGTCATCAAGCATCGAATCCGGACGCGCCAGATAAACGTACTCGAAAAGACACGGAGACAGCACAGCATTGGCCGCACACTGTTGACGCACCATGCGGCGTTCCAGATCAATAAACACAGCCTCACCGGGTGCCACATCATCCACACGCTCGAAACCCAGCGTATCCAGCGGCACCGACTCCGAGGCCAGCATCCACTCCGGGCCTTCCGGCGTTTCATTCTTACCCAGTACCAGCGGACGGATACCGAAGGGGTCACGGAACGCCAGCAGACCATAGCCCGCAATCATCACGACCACGGCATACGCACCGCGTACACGCTCGTGAACGCCGCGAACAGCCTTGAAGATAGCCGCATGATCCAGCACGGTGCCGTGTGCAGCACGTTGCAACTCGTGAGCCAGCACATTGAGCAACACTTCCGAATCGGAATTGGTGTTGATATGACGCAGATCCAGCTTGAACAGCTGCTGCTTCAGCTCTTCGGCGTTCGTCAGGTTACCGTTGTGCGCCAGCATCAGGCCAAAGGGCGAGTTCACATAGAACGGTTGGGCTTCGGCAAAATTATAGGCCGAGCCGGCGGTTGGATAACGGCAATGACCAATACCCCAGTTACCCGGTAAGGCACGCATATTACGGGTACGAAACACATCACGCACCAGGCCCGGGCCTTTGTGCATGTGGAACGTACTTCCTTCTGCCGTAGAAATCCCTGCTGCATCCTGACCCCGGTGCTGCAGCACCATCAGTCCGTCATAGAGCAGTTGGTTAACCGGAGTGTTTGCAACGACGCCAATAATCCCGCACATGGTGAGTCTCGATCACTTGATAAGAAGAAGTTGCGGCGCCAGTACCGGCGCCATCTGACTGAGCGAATCGGCATAAGCAATATGCTTTGCCAGATCATCGGGCAGCCAGGGCTTGATGTAGGTCACGCCCTGTTCGGCCAACGGCGCCAGACGCGCCTGTCGCCACCAGGGCTCTTCGGGCATACGGGTCATACCACCTATGGCGACCAGCAGCAGAATGAGCAATACGCCGCGAACGGCACCGAAAACCATACCGAGCGTCCGGTCGAAAAAACCGAGGCCGATGGCATGCAGCGTCTTACGCGCCAACACCCGGAAAATCGATACCGCCAGAATGGTTGCGACAAAAACCAGCACCCAACCGCCGGCAATCTGCCAGAAAGTCATTGTGAGATACGGCGCCAATAACTGCACGCCGACCTGCTCGCCCCATTCTCTGGCAACGAGAAAAGCAACAATCCAGGAACCCAGTGACATCACCTCGCTCACCATCCCGCGCCAGGCACCCAGAAGCACCGAAGCAGCCAGTATGGCAATGATGGCGTAGTCGAAACCGGTCATAAGGGACAATGCGGTGGCCAGATCAGCGAGCAAAGTCAGCCCGGTACGTCATTATTTCTTGACAACCAGACCGCTCAAACCGGCCTTGGAAATCTTGGCCAGGGCTTTGTCGGCAGCCTCTTTGCTGGCAAACGGCCCTGCCTTCACACGCGTTTTACCGGCCAGATTGCCCGTGGCTTCTTCCGTCCAGCTGGCAACACCTTGCGCTTTCAACTTGGCGCGAACCTGTTTGACATTATCTGCATCAGCAAACACACCTACCTGAATGTAATACTGACCCGCCTGAACAGTCTCTTTAGTATCCTTGGCATCTTTCTTGGCCTCGGCCGGTTTCTTTTCCGGGGCCTTATCGGCCGGTTTAGCCGGCTCCGGCTTCTTATCAACCGGCTTCGGCGCCTCGACCTTCTTCTCCGATGCCGGTTTAGGCTCGACGGGCGCAACCGTTGCCGGTGCGGCAGACGCAACCACAGCGGGTACCGCAGGGCCACTGCTCGGCGCGGCATCTATGGGCTTGCTATCGGCAACCGGCTTCGCATCAACGGCAGCTTCCTTGACGACCACAGGCGCAGCCGGCTCAGATGACGTGCTCACGGGTGGAACAGCCTCTGGTGGCGGCACAACGGCAGCGGCCGCAGCAGCTCGCTTCTCATCTTCCGTCACAATCCGGAAGTCATTGAGTTGTGGCGGCGGCGCAGCATCCATCACCAGCGGCAGCACCGCGGCAACAACGATGACAAAAAATGCAGCCCCCAGTAAACGGCGCCGGGCGCGTTTCTTGAGGTCCTGTTGAATATCTGATTCCGGAGTGTCTGGCTTCATGCCGTTCTGCCCAAATCCTTGAGGACGTCAGCAACTGTTAGGAAAGATCCGAAGGCCACGATTCTATCACTCTCGGTCGCGTTTTTTCGTGCTGCAGCATACGCTGTATGCGGATTTTCAAACGATTCGATCATATCGGCCTTAACGCCCAGAGCCAGCAGAACCTGACGAATTTCATCAGGCGATGCCGAACGCGGATTATCCAGCGGCGTCAGGTACCAGCGGCTGATCAATCGCACCAATGGCGCCAGCACGCCCGTCATATCCTTATCGGCCATCATTCCAAGAACACCATGCTGGGTATGAGCAAATGCCAGTTGGCCCAGATTGGTTGCCAATACTTTGGCCGCTTCGGGATTATGCGCCACATCCAGCACCAGATCCGGCGGTCCAGGAATCAGCTGGAATCGCCCGGCCAGTTCGGTTTCGAGTAAGCCGCGGCGCACGGCACCCATGGCGACGGGCAACCGGGATTGCAGACATTCAATCGCTGTCATCGCCGCTGCCGCATTGCGCAGCTGGATTTTGCCGCGCAAACCGGGAAAAGCCAGACCACCCCGGCGTTGAATGGCCTCAACGGGGGCACCGGGCTGACGCAGCCAGTAGCGCCACTGAATACTGGGCAACCCCTCTTCCCCTGCCAAGGGCTCGAAACCGAATGCTTCACCAATCAGGTAAACAATGGCACCTAATGACGCCAACGCCTTGCGTGCCGGAAGTGGCATGTCGGGCTCGGCAATCACCACCGCTTTACCTGCACGGGCAATGCCGATTTTTTCCAGGGCGATGGCTTCGCGCGAATCACCCAGAAAATCCTGGTGATCCAGTGCGACACCCGTGATGATCGCCACATCGGGTTCGTAAATATTCACGGCATCCAGCCGTCCGCCCAGACCGATCTCAAGCACGAGCGCATCAACCGCCGCCGTCAGAAACACCTGCATGGCCGCCAGCGTGGTGAACTCGAAATAAGTCAGCGTCATGCCCGATGCAACTCGGGCGGCTTCCACCTGCTCGAATGCGGCAATCAGCGCCTCATCGGGCACGGGTTCACCATTCAGACGAATCCGCTCATTGAACCGGATCAGATGCGGACTGGTATAGGCGCCCACCTTATAGCCCGCACGATCAAGCACGTTCGCCAGATAGGCCACCACCGAACCCTTGCCATTGGTACCGGCCACCGTGAAGATCGGCGTAGCGGCTGCCGTCAGTGCAGCCTGTTGGCCGAGCTGTTCGCTGACGGCACGTACCCGATCCAGACCAAGCTCGATACCGGCAATACCCCGCGGATGCATGGCCTCAATGCGGGCCAGCCACTGATCCAGATTCTGCATTGTGCTTGAAACGTCAGGCCAGACGGATCAGGAAGCCAGGCATTAGGAGCACACGGGCTCCTTGCGCAGCAAACGCAGCAGCGACGCCAGTTCCTCACGCAATGATTTGCGTTCAACGATCATGTCGATGGCACCCTTTTCCAGCAGGAATTCGGCACGCTGGAAACCTTCCGGCAATTTTTCGCGGACGGTTTGTTCAATGACACGGGGGCCAGCAAAGCCCACCAGGGCGTTCGGTTCAGCAATCACGACATCGCCCACAAAGGCGAAAGAGGCCGATACCCCACCCATGGTGGGATCAGTCAATACGGTAATAAACGGCAGGCCATGACGCGCCAGTTCGGAGATCGCGGCCGTTGTCTTGGCCATCTGCATCAGCGAAAACAGACCTTCCTGCATGCGGGCGCCGCCCGAGGCCGTAATACAGACAAAACCCGTTTTATTTTCGATCGCAGCGCGCACGCCGCGTACAAAGCGCTCACCCAGCACAGAACCCATGGAGCCACCCATGAACTCGAATTCGAAGCAGGCAACCACAGCCGGCTCTGCATGGATCGTCCCTTGCATAACGACCAGCGAATCGGTCTCGCTCGTCTGCTTCTGGGCTTCTTCCACACGCACCGGATACGGACGGCTATCCACGAACTTGAGTGCATCGGTCGGGCGCACATCCGCACCGATCTCGGCACGGCCGTGCGCATCCATCAGCATATCAAGGCGGGCACGGGCCTTCAGACGATGATGGTGGTTACATTTTGGGCAGACCTGCATGTTGGCTTCCAGATCTGCGGTGTACAGCACGGCTTCGCAGTTGGGGCACTTGCACCACAGACCCTCCGGCAATGCATTTTTGCGCTGGCCATCGGCACGCTTGATCTTCGGCGGCAGCAGTTTGTTAACCCAGTTCATCGTATGCTCCTCAAGCAGAATCTCTTCGATTACTTCATCGCAGGCTGACCCGCATGGTCAACCCCGGCACGGATATCCTTCATCACGGCCAACAGCGCGGCTTTGGCATCGCCCTGCGGCACATCGGTGATCGCATCGATCAGACGGCTCCCCACGACCACGGCATCGGCCATACCGGCCAGACGCTGCGCCGTGCTGGCATCACGAATCCCAAAACCCACACCCACCGGCAAACCAGTACGCTGGCGGATTTGCGGAATCCGTTGTGACACTTCATGCAGATCCAGGTGCCCAGCACCCGTCACACCCTTCAGGGACACATAGTACAAATAGCCACTGGCCACCTTGGCTACCGCGGCAATCCGCTCCTCGGTTGACGTTGGTGCCAACAGATAGATCGGATCCATATCCACAGCACGCAGCTGCTGGGCAAAAACATCGGACTCTTCCGGCGGGTAATCGACAACCAGCACGCCGTCAGCGCCGGCGGATTTGGCGGCAGCAACAAAGGCAGCCTGGCCCATGCATTCGATCGGATTGGCATAGCCCATCAGCACAACCGGCGTACTGTCGTTCGTCTTGCGGAATTCGGCCACCATCGCCAGCGTCTGGCGCAGACCAACACCCTGGGCAATCGCACGTTCGGCAGCGCGCTGGATCACCGGGCCATCGGCCATCGGGTCCGAGAACGGTACGCCCAACTCAATGACATCGGCACCGCCCTCAACCAGGGTATGCATCAGTTCAACGGTTAATCCCGGCGCCGGGTCACCGGCCATGATGTAGGGAATCAACCCCTTGCGGCCCTGTTTGGCCAGCGCGGCAAACGTGTCGGCAATCCGTCCCATTATTTAGCCTCCACATGACCATCGTTGACCGACATCCCAGCCTTGGCAAAGGCCGTGCGACAACTCTGACGGCAATAGAATTCCATCCCGCTGGCTTCGGAAACAATATGCAGATCCTTGTCTCCGCGGCCCGAGAGGTTCACCAGCAGAATCTTGTCCCTAGGCAGGGTTGGTGCCAGCTTCGCGGCGTAGGCCAGTGCATGGCTCGACTCCAGTGCCGGAATGATGCCTTCAATGCGACACAAATCATGGAATGCCTGCAGTGCTTCTTTATCCGTCGCCCCGACATATTCAGCACGGCCGATATCCTTCAGCCAGGCATGTTCAGGGCCAACCCCCGGATAATCGAGACCGGCTGAGACCGAATGCGTCTCGATAATCTGACCGTTATCATCCTGGAGCAGATAGGTACGGTTACCATGCAGCACGCCGGGTTTGCCCAGCTGTAGCGAGGCAGCATGGCGCGGCGTATCCAGACCATCACCGGCGGCTTCCACGCCGATCAGCCGCACATTCTCGTGCGGGATGAAGTCGTAGAAGATGCCCATCGCGTTCGAACCCCCCCCCACGCAGGCGATCACGGCATCCGGCTGACGTCCGACCATCTCCGGCATCTGCTTGACGCATTCCTTGCCCACCACCGCATTGAAATCACGCACCATCATCGGGTATGGGTGAGGTCCGGCAACGGTGCCGATAATGTAGAAGGTGTCTTCCACATTCGTCACCCAATCGCGCATGGCTTCATTCAGTGCATCCTTGAGCGTACGCGACCCGCTTTCCACGGGGACGACTTCGGCCCCCAGCAGTTTCATCCGGTAGACATTGGCCGATTGACGACCCACGTCTTCAGCGCCCATGTAGACAACACACTTCATACCAAAACGGGCAGCCACCGTGGCTGATGCAACGCCATGCTGACCTGCGCCGGTTTCCGCAATGACGCGCTGCTTCCCCATCCGCTTGGCCAATAATGCCTGGCCAATCGTATTGTTGATTTTGTGGGCCCCCGTGTGATTGAGATCTTCACGCTTCAGATAGATCTGCGCCCCACCGAGGGTTTCACTCCAGCGCCTGGCGTGATAGATCGGGCTCGGCCGACCGACGAAATGCTTGAGCTCCTGCTGGAACTCGGCGATAAATTCCGGATCACGGCTGTAGTGATCATAAGCATGGTTCAGTTGATCCAGGGCCGCCACCAGCGTTTCAGATACGAAAGAGCCGCCATAAGGACCAAAGTGACCACGCGTATCGGGAAAATCGTAGGGTTTCATCATCCGTCTTTCAAACCAGCTGTAGCTTGCTTCCGTCAGATGCCGCGAACAGCGTTGACGAAAGCACGAATTTTTTCGGCATCCTTGATGCCTTTGGCAGACTCCACCCCGGAAGACACATCCACCGCCGCCGGCCGGACCTGGCGAATGGCGTCAGCCACATTGCCAGGGTTTAAGCCGCCGGAGAGAATCACCGGCAAAGGGCAGGAAGACGGTATTAGCGACCAGTCGAAGGACTCCCCGCTCCCGCCGTAAGCCGGGGTCCAGGTGTCGAGCAACAGGGCGCGCGCCGAGGGAAACTGCGAAGCGAATTCTAACAGATCGACCCCCGGCCGGACGCGTGCCGCGCGCAGATAAGGCAGGCCGAAACCTTCGCACTGGTCAACCGTTTCATCACCATGAAACTGCAGCAGATTGAGGGGCACCGCCTCGATGACGCGATGCACCTCTGCCCGTGAGGCATTCACAAACAGTCCGACCACCGTGACAAAGGGTGGGATATGCCGACAGAGGGCCTGCGCCTGCTCAATCGTGACATGGCGCGGGCTATCCGCATAGAAAACCAGACCGATCGCATCGACACCGGCTGCCACAGCCACCTGAATATCTTCAACGCGGGTCAGCCCACAGACTTTGATTCGGGTCAGCAGATTCATAGCTATCATCTGTCAGAAGTTGAATATCTGTAACGGATCACCGGACAGTCCCTGACCGGTGGTCGATGGCAACTGCCATACCGCATCATAATCGACACGGGTCAAATACAGGCCATCCGGCATGAACGTCGGCGGCGCCAGCGTCCGATTGCGCTGCGAGCGCCAATCACCCATCGCCGTCACAGGTGCTGCCCCCTTACCGATATGCACCAGCGCACCCACCAGATTACGGATCATGTGCTGCAAAAACGCATTCGCGGCAAAATCAAAGACCAGCCAGTCACCCTGCCGACGGACCGTGGCCTCAGTCATCGTGCGCACCGGTGATCTAGCCTGGCATTCGGCGGCACGGAACGTGCTGAAATCATGTGTCCCGAGCAGCGCTGACGCCGCTTCAGCCATCAACGCCGCATCCAGCGGCCGGTGAAACCACCCTGCCCGCCCCGCCAGTATGGCCGGACGCTCCGGGCGGTTCAACAGAATGTAACGATAACGCCGGCCAGTCGCACTGAATCGGGCATGAAAATCAGTCGTGACAGGCACCGCCCAACGCACGGCGCACGATGCCGGTAGTAACGCATTAACACCCCGTACCCAGGCGGTATCGGGACGATGAGCCGATGTATCCAAATGCACCACTTGCCCAGTCGCATGCACCCCGGCATCCGTGCGACCCGCACAAATCACCGTAATAGGCGCATCGGCAATCTGGCACAACGCTGCTTCCAGCGCCCCCTGCACGGTGGGCAACACGGTGCCTGCGGCCCGCCCGACAACGGCCTGCGCCACCGGTGGCTGGCTCTGCCAGCCATGAAATGCCGCCCCGTCGTACTCGACACCAAGCGCCCAGCGTTGCACGGTCATAGCGACCCTCCGGCAAACAGACACAGTCCCGCCAGCCCCAGAACGCCCAGACCAAACCACCGATCTCGCCCAGTCAGCACCGCCCCATCCAGCGTCAGCACATCCGGCGCACCCGGCAAAGGCGCCAGGTTATCCTCGCCGGCCAACACCAGCATATCCTTGAGATGGCGTGGCCTGGGCGCCGCCTCCAGATAATGAAACACCAGTAACAGACGGGCCACCGCCCGCTCCGGCCACTGACGCTGACCGGCTAAAGGCTGCAGTAACGCCAGAGAGCCTGCAGCCAGGCTACGGTCGTCTGTCGTATCCAGCAACCAGGTCACGGCCGCCAGCATACCCACCAGCCGCAGCAACTGCGTGAGCGCGAGCGTCACCCCTTCGACCGTTGGATACAGCCCCCACGCCGGAAAAAGCGCCGTACCCGGCGTCATCAGGAGCGTCACCGCAAACAGCACCAGTATTAGCAACCGCACGCGGCGCACAAGCTTCATAAAACGACGGCGATGCACAAGCAGGACATAGATACTTGCAGCTACTGCCAACAGCAAACCGACACCAGACTGCAGCGCGACTGCCATCGCCACCACCACCAGCAGTTTCATTGCCGGCGTCAGCGTAAAAGCAGCGTGAGTCGTCGTCATCTGGTCCCGTAGCCGCGATGGTTTAGTGCTTACGGGATTGTGAATCGCCAGATTTATCTTGAGCCGGCGCTGACAGATCCAGATTAATCGAACCCCAATCCACTTTCGGTGGTGGCGTCATACGTGGTAACTCGTCTCGTGCAGCCTTGGGGTCGCCATGACGCGCACGCTCGCCGACACGACCGAGATTCACGCCAAAGAAAATACCTATCAACAGGAGAAAAAGGCCACCGACAATCCAGGGCCAATCAGGAACGTTCATCTATTCGCTTTTACAGAGTAGGAACGCCCCACAATCTGTGAGGCGTTTAAGGTTTCAAATGCTTGTTGTCAGGGATGAAGCGCTAGGCGCACTGCACGGAGCGACCGAGACATAGCTCACTGCTAGGCGAGGGAGCGACGAATTTGCAACGACAGGCGCAACACCGCGATTCGCCCTGGCAACGGGCATTAATTTTCAACGAGTATGCGGAGCATACGACGCAGGGGCTCCGCCGCCCCCCACAGCAGCTGGTCACCACAGGTAAACGCCGCCAGGTAATCATCCCCCATGGCCATCTTGTGCAGACGGCCGACCGGCACGGTCAGCGTACCCGTCACGGCGGCCGGCGTCAGATCGCGCTCGCTGATCTCGCGATCATTGGGCACCACCTTCACCCAGTCGTTGGCCTTGGCGATGATGTCGCTGACTTCATCCAGCGGCACATCCTTCTTGAGCTTGATGGTCAACGCCTGCGAGTGACAACGCATGGCGCCGATACGCACACACAGACCGTCGATGGGGATCGAACCGGCTGAACGGAACGCCGGGTTGCCGAGGATCTTATTGCACTCGGCACCGCCCTTCCACTCTTCCTTCGACTGACCATGCTCAACGGGCACATCGATCCAGGGAATCAGCGAACCGGCCAGCGGCGTATTTCGGAAGTTCTTCTTCGGGAACGCATCCGAGCGGATCGTTTCGGCAACCTTGCGGTCGATTTCCAGAATGGCCGACTTCGGATCGGCCAGCAGGTCGGCCACCGACGCGTGAATCGTGCCCATCTGCGCGATCAGTTCGCGCATATTCTGTGCACCGGCACCCGAGGCCGCCTGATAGGTCATCGACGACACCCAGTCGATCAACTTATGTTCGAACAGACCGCCCAGACCCATCAGCATCAGCGACACGGTGCAGTTACCGCCAATCCAGTTCTTACCACCCTTGGCCAGCGCCGAGTCGATCACGGCACGGTTGACCGGGTCGAGCACGATCACGGCGTCATCCGCCATGCGCAGCGCCGAGGCGGCATCGATCCAGTGACCGTTCCAGCCGGCAGCACGCAGCTTCGGATAGACCTCTTTGGTGTAGTCGCCACCCTGACAGGTCAGGATGATGTCCATTTTCTTCAGCGCGTCGATATTGCTGGCATCTTGCAGCTTCTCGCCCGACGACACACCACCGAAGGCCGGCGCATCACCGCCCGCATTCGAGGTGGAGAAATATACCGGCTCGATGTGGGCGAAGTCTTTTTCTTCCTGCATGCGTTGCATGAGGACCGAACCCACCATACCGCGCCAACCGACCAGACCAACGACAGGCTTTGCCATGTTTCTTATCTCCGTATGAACTTCTATTTATTGTTTGACTTCAATTACAGCGCAGCCAGTACGGCATCGCCCATCTCGCGTGTACCGACCTTGCGGGTACCCTCTTCATAGATGTCGGCCGTACGGTAACCCTGGGCCAGGACGGTACGAACGGCATTCTCGATACGCACGGCCTCGGCTTCCAGACCGAAAGTGTAGCGCAGGAGCATGGCGGCGGACAGAATGGTCGCCAACGGGTTGGCGACGCCCTTGCCGGCGATATCCGGGGCCGAACCGTGCGAGGGTTCGTACAGGCCTTTGTTGTTCTCGTCCAGCGAGGCCGACGGCAGCATGCCGATCGAACCGGTCAGCATCGAGGCCTCATCCGACAGGATGTCACCGAACATATTGCCGGTGACCATCACGTCGAACTGCTTCGGCGCACGCACCAGCTGCATGGCGGCGTTATCCACGAGCATGTGCGACAGCGTCACATCCGGGTAGTCCTTGGCGATCTCTTCGAAGATGTCACGCCAGAACTGGGTGCACTCCAGTACATTCATCTTGTCGACCGAACACAATTTCTTGCCGCGCTTCTGCGCTGCCTGGAAAGCCACATGGGCGATGCGACGGATCTCGCTCTCGGCGTAGACCATCGTATTGAAACCGACCTTCTGGCGGCCCCACTCCGTGTCACGCTCTTCCACGCCCCGCGGCTGACCGAAGTAGATGTCACCGGTCAGTTCGCGCACGATCAGGATATCCAGACCCGACACCACTTCCGGCTTCAGCGATGAGGCATTGGCCAGCTCGGGGTACAGAATGGCCGGACGCAGGTTGGCAAAGAGGTTCAAATGCTTGCGGATGCCGAGCAGGCCGCGTTCCGGACGCTGCTCGCGCGGCAGCGTATCCCACTGCGGGCCACCCACGGCGCCCAGGAGCACGGCGTCTGCCGCTTCAGCCTTGGCACGCGTTTCGGCCGGATACGGCTCCCCCGTGGCATCGACAGCGCAACCACCCAGCAGACCCGTGGTGATTTCCAGATTGAGCCCATCCTTGTTCAGGGCTTCAAGCACACGCACCGCTTCAGCGGTGATTTCAGGACCAATGCCGTCACCCGGCAGTACGAGAATCTTGCGGGACATCAGAAAACTCCAGAGGGGTTACTTAGTAAACAACCAGGGTTGTTCGTTGCGGCGACGATCTTCATAGGCATGAATCGCATCGGCATGACGCAGCGTCAGGCCGATGTCGTCCCAGCCATTGATCAGGCATTCCTTGCGGAACGGATCAACGTCGAACGGAATCGCCTCGCCACCCGGCGTACGCACCACCTGATTTGGCAGATCCACCACCAGACGGTAACCCGGCGTCGCCAGCGTTTCTGCAAAGAGCTTGTCGATCACTTGCGTCGGCAGCACGATCGGCAGAATGCCGTTCTTGAAGCAGTTATTGAAGAAAATATCAGCAAATGATTCGGCGATGATGGCGCGGAAGCCGTAATCGAGCAGCGCCCACGGGGCGTGTTCGCGCGAGCTGCCGCAACCGAAGTTCTGGCGCGTCAGCAGCACCGAAGCACCCTTGAACTGCGGCTGGTTCAGCGAGAACTGCGGATTCAGCGGACGGTTCGTGCAATCCTGGCCCGGCTGACCCACATCCATATAACGCCACTCGTCAAACGCAAATGGCCCAAAACCGGAACGGTTGATCGACTTGAGAAACTGCTTGGGGATGATGGCATCGGTATCGACATTGGCGCGATCCAGTGGTGCCACCAGGCCATCGAGTACAACAAACTTATCCATTACAGCACCTCCCGCACATCAACAAAGCGGCCGGCAACTGCGGCTGCAGCGGCCATGATCGGACTCACCAGATGGGTGCGGCCCATCGGCCCCTGACGGCCTTCAAAATTACGGTTCGATGTCGAGGCGCAACGCTCACCCGGCGACAGACGGTCAGCGTTCATGCCCAGGCACATTGAACAGCCCGGCTCACGCCACTCAAAACCGGCGGCCTTGAAAATCTTGTCCAGACCCTCTTCTTCCGCCTGACGCTTGACCAGACCCGAACCCGGCACCACCAGCGCCAGTTTGACATTCGCCGCCACCGAACGGCCGCGCACAATGGCAGCGGCTTGACGCAAGTCTTCAATCCGCGAGTTGGTACACGAACCGATAAAGATCTTGTCAACCGGCACCCCAGCAATGGGTGTGTTCGGATTCAGACCCATGTAGGCCAGTGCACGTTCCATACCCTCGCGTTTGACCGGATCCTGTTCTTTAGCCGGATCAGGAATCATGTCCTTGATACCGATCACCATCTCGGGCGAGGTACCCCAGGTCACTTGCGGCATGATCGTACGGGCATCGAGCTCGACGACCTTATCGAACGTCGCACCGTCATCAGTATGCAGCGTGCGCCAGTAAGCGACCGCTTTATCCCAGTCACTACCCTTGGGCGCGAAGTTACGACCCTGCACGTAATTGATCGTCGTATCGTCCACGGCCACCATACCAGCCCGCGCACCGGCTTCGATAGCCATATTGCAAACTGTCATCCGACCTTCCATCGACAGACCACGGATGGCACTGCCGGCAAATTCAATGGCGTAGCCTGTGCCGCCGGCCGTACCGATCTTACCGATAATGGCCAGCACAATGTCCTTGGCGCCCACGCCCTTACCCACAGGGCCTTCGACGCGAATCAGCATCGACTTGGATTTTTTCGAGACCAGTGTCTGCGTGGCCAGCACATGCTCGACTTCCGAGGTGCCGATACCAAAGGCCAGTGCTGCGAAAGCACCATGTGTCGAGGTATGTGAATCACCACACACCACCGTCATGCCCGGCAGTGTTGCACCCTGCTCCGGGCCAACCACGTGCACGATGCCCTGACGCGCGTCCTTGAACGGAAAGTACGCCAGTGCGCCATTGGCACGAATATTCTTATCCAGCGTATCCACCTGCAGACGCGAAATCTCGTCATCGATACAGGCCGTCCCTTCGGCTTTCTCCCAGCCGTCAGTCGGCGTGTTGTGATCTGCGGTAGCCACCACGGATTCAATGCGCCAGGCTTTGCGATTGGCCATTTTCAGGCCTTCAAAGGCCTGCGGGCTGGTCACTTCATGCACCAGATGGCGGTCGATATAGATCAGTGCCGTGCCGTCCTCTTCCTGACGAACGACATGGTTTTCCCATAATTTGTCGTAGAGCGTTTTTGCCATAGCGAATTCCGTAGATGCACTGCCGTGCCCTGCACGGCGTAGAGCCGGAAATTATCGCACAAGGGCTGCGCTATTGGGGGCTATCGGGGCATTCAGGGTGTGCAGCCATCCCTCTGGCAATACAGTACCAACCGAGCGCTGCAAACACGGACCCCAGCGTAAACGCCCAGCCTGCCCCGAGCGGCTCCCAGACCAGGCCGCTGACCAAAGCGCCAAACAGGCCGCCGCCACCGAACGACAAACTGGAGTACATGGCCTGACCCCGGGCATGGATATGCTGCGGAAACCAGCGATTCACCGCCGCAATGGCTGCCGCATGATGAACACCAAAGGTAAGCCCGTGCAGTGTCTGGGCAACCAACAACATCAGGAGCGATTCGCCGCCCCAGCCAATCATCAAAAAGCGGACCACTGCCGCGGCATAGGTTGCCACCAGCAACGCCCGCAGACTATAGCGTCGCATCAGTGGTGCCATGACCATGAACAAAGCAATCTCGACCAGCACACCCAGCGACCAGAGGAGCCCGATCATGCCTTTACTGTAACCCAGCGTATCGAGGTGAATGGAATAGAAGACATAATAGACCCCATGCGCGGAGGACATGAGAAAGCAGGCCAGCATTAGCATCCAGACCCGACGCTCGCGCATCACCGACCCAAAGGATTGCACCACTTCCTCGGCGGCCTCGAGCGTCCCACTTTTGGGCAGGCGCAAGCCTTCCGGGAGCTTGAAGGCCATCACCAGAATACCGATGAGGACCACGAAGACCATGGCGGGTACGTCACCGATCGGCAGGTGATCGAGCAAGACACCGCCCAACAAGACGGCCACAATAAAGCCCACCGAACCCCACAACCGGATCTGGCTGTAGCGGTGCGACTGTGCCCCAAGATGAGAGAACGTAAGGCTTTCCACCAGCGGCAATGAGGCGCTCCAGAAAAACGCCATCAGCGTCATCGGAATAAACAGCTGGATAAAGCTCTCGGTGAGAAAGAAGCCGGTAAATCCGACACTGGCGCACAATGCCGACAGACGGATGATGTCCACCCGACGCCCCCGCTTATCGGCCAGCCAACCCCAGAAGGTGGGCGCCAGCAGGCGCATCAACTGCATCTGCGACATCAGGAGGCCGATATCGACGGCACTCAGGCTCAGCGACTGCAGATACAGCGTGAAGTAAGGCGAAAAGACGCCGATAAACGCGAAGTAAAAGAAGTAATACAGCGAAAGCCGCCAGTACGGCAGCGGCCCGGCCGTCATCAGAAGCCTGCGCGATGTCCTGGGCCGCGGGATGGCACCTGCGGCAGACCGGAATCCACATCACCGCACTGGGCCCGATGACGCAGGGCATGGTCCATCAGCACAATCGCCATCATGGACTCGGCAATCGGCGTGGCGCGAATGGCCACGCACGGGTCATGACGGCCGAAGGTTTCGACCGACACTTCCTCGTTGCGGATATTGATGCTCCGGCGCGGCGTCCGGATGCTGGACGTCGGCTTGATCGCGATCCGTGCAACGATATCCTGACCAGTCGTGATCCCGCCGAGCACGCCACCGGCGTTATTGCTCAGGAAGCCCTGTGGGGTGATCTCGTCACCATGCTCGGTACCGCGCTGCACAATCGAATCAAAGCCCGCACCAATTTCCACGCCTTTAACGGCATTGATGCCCATGAGTGCATGCGCCAGATCGGCATCGAAACGGTCGTACACCGGCTCGCCCCAGCCGGCAGGAACACCCTGTGCAGTTACGGTAATGCCGCCGCCCACCGAGTCGCCGTCCTTGCGTAACGCATCCATGTAGGCTTCCAGCTCGGGCACGATACCATTGTTCGGTGCGAAGAACGGGTTCTGATCGATCTCGTTAGCCGACACAAAAGGAATCGTGATCGGGCCCAGCTGATCCATCCAGCCGCGGATCGTAATGCCATAACGCTCAAACAACCACTTGCGGGCAATCGCACCCGCCGCGACGCGCACCGCGGTTTCGCGGGCCGAAGAACGACCGCCACCGCGGTAATCCCGTGTGCCGTACTTCTGCCAGTAGGTGTAATCGGCATGCCCCGGACGGAACTGCTCGGCGATATTGCCGTAGTCCTTGCTGCGCTGATCGGTGTTGCGGATCAGCAGGCCAATCGGGGCACCGGTGGTCTTGCCTTCAAAGACCCCCGACAGAATCTCGACTTCATCCGGCTCGCGACGCTGCGTCACGTGGCGCGAGGTACCGGGCTTACGACGATCCAGTTCAGCCTGGATATCGGCTTCGCAAATCGCCAACCCCGGCGGGCACCCATCGACCACGCAGCCGATGGCCGGGCCGTGAGATTCGCCAAAGGACGTGACGGTGAACAGGGTACCGATCGTATTTCCGGACATAGGGTCTGATTTTCTGAAATTTTTCTGAAATTTCTGGCGGCAAAATAAGTGAATTGCGCCCGAATTGGCTGAAATTCTAGCACGCACTCAAGCGCTTCCCTGCTCCAGCAAGGCTTTGAATGTGCTGCTATGCAACAAACATATCAACCATGCGCCCAGCATCATGTCACCGCGATGCAACCCGCAAATTCAGATCGTTCAGGCGTAAAAAAAAATTTTCAGACTGATAAATCAAGGGGTTCGACGTGCCGAATCCCGCAACCCCTTGATACGTCTCGCTTTGGAAGAAAACACTATATATAGAGAAAAGTTTGTAGTTGGACACTAGATGTAGTAAATTTCAGTCATTGAATTTTCTACCGTTTTTTCGTTCGCTCCAACGCACCCCCTCATTCAGGAACATAACAATGACGACTGAGACAAATACCCAGCAGACAACTGCCAGCGCACGCGCCACCCTGCCCCCACAGGAAATCTGCACCGAAGTGCTCATTGAGAAATACGCCAAGGGTAACGAGCAGTCCATCGCCGAAGTGCGCGCCCGTGTGGCCCGCGCCCTAGCCAAGGTCGAAGATGAAAAGCACCGTGCCAAGTGGGAAAGCAAGTTCCTGTGGGCACAGGAAAATGGCTTCGTACCGGCCGGCCGTATCAACTCGGCTGCCGGTACCGACCTGCAGGCGACGCTGATCAACTGCTTCGTGCAACCGGTCGGTGATTCGGTCGTCGAAACCGTCAATGGTCGCCCGGGCATCTACACCGCATTGGCCGAAGCGGCCGAAACCATGCGTCGTGGTGGTGGCGTCGGGTACGACTTCTCGTCGATTCGCCCGCAAGGTGCCCGCGTTAAGGGTACCCACTCGCGCGCTTCGGGCCCTGTCTCGTACATGCG
>JACCDW010266239.1_pt1 | contig 30445 bp, 32 predicted proteins | sample 7449781 | NCBI WGS metagenome assembly JACCDW01 (sample SAMN15323449, study PRJNA562643) | freshwater metagenome | isolation source: river surface water | place: USA:Blue River Watershed | collected 2017-08-18
CCACTTCACCCCTACCGTACTCTGTATCGTAGGGAAGATGTATGTTCTGGTTTCGGGAACAACCACTACATTCAACGCTGGTCGAATCTCCGAAAACAAATGAAGGTTTTTCAGATACTCGCGTTTGTTGCCTATTCTGAAGTCCAGCCCCATGGGTATGTAGGCTGCAGAGGCGAATCCTGTTTTGTTCTGGAAAGTCTCGCGCTTAAAATCCCAATTGGAATTGAACGATCCGTTTGAACTAATCACTTGACCGTTGGCATCTCTCAGTACAGACTCACTCCATCGGTTGCTAAAGATTTCTGTTTTGGGTGCAATATTCAATCCCGCGTTCATGCCCAATCCTGCAAACAGATTAAAACGCTTGGTATTATCTGTAGACCAAATGTGCGCAATGTCCGCTTTGATTGAAGTTGCTTGATAATATCCATTGGACATGTATCTCTCAGTAGAATCCAAAAATCCATATATACTTCCTGTTGACCCTTGATACAACGTATCCACCCTAAAAGTATTCTCATTGACATTGGAATACAAACTACTTTGGAAACCTTGGGCCATCAAACCAACACGCCAATTGCGGTGTATGCTCTTTTCAGAACTACCAGCAGCCAATGGGGTCCATCCCAATTGTATATTAAAAATGGAGGCATTCCAAGAAACCATCATACCCATCCTAATGTCCTCGCGCATGGCAGCGGGGTACAAAGTAGCTCCTGGCGCCAATTTGGTAAAATCCTCACGTGAAATCAACAAAGGTTCGGTACCCAATTCGCCACCCGTTGTGACTACCACATGGTCAAAATGAAACTTTTTCTTCGGCAATTCTTGGCTCCACAACGCTGAAGTTGATCCAAGAATAAAAAGACATAACCATACTTTTTTCATATTCATTTTTTTTGCGAATCCATAACGATGAGCTTGGTGTTTTATTGCCTAAGCCCAAATCAGGCTATACATAAAATCCCAATCAACCTCATCGCCAAATTGATATCGGAATTGAATCTCGGCCTCCTTTTTGAATCCAAATTTCTCTACCAATTTGTAGGACGCTGGATTGTTGATGGCCACGAAAGCCTCAATCCTTCGCAAATTCATTTCCGACTTTCCATATTCCAAAACAGCCTTGAGCGCCTCTGTCATCAATCCCTTTTGCTTGTCCTCATCTCTCTTGAGCATGTAAAAAATTTCCGCTCTTCGGTGCTGCTTGGCCCAAGAATGATAACCGCACCATCCCATTACACGATTGTCTTTTTTGTCAACCAACTGAAAAAACTGAATCGTCAAATTGTAGGTGCTATAACCACCTTTATATCGAAATTTTTCCAATTCCAATTCTTCCGCTGTTGAGAGGCCAAGAACATTTGAAATTTCAGAATCACTTCCTAAAGCAAATAGTGAATCGTATGATTCTTGAGTGAAGCCCCGCAAAATCAAGCGGGGTGTTTCCAATGATGTATTGTAGACCTCCATTACTATTGAATACTTGCCATGATGCGCAACGGAGCTCCACTGCCCTGCGTGATTTTCATGGGCATTGCGACTACATAGAGCCCCTTGCTTGGAAGATCCATAGATAAATTCACATTTTCAAATCCAGGGATATTCTCGCCCAAGAAAATTTGATGAACCTGGAAATCGGTAGATTGACCATAATCCATACTCGGCGTATCTATTCCAAAACTCTTGATACTTCTTTCCTTCACCACCCATTTGGCCAACTCCGGTGAGATGCCAGGGAAATGCAATTGTGGAATGGCCTCTTGGCCCACTAATCCAGTACCAAAATACTTCTCCCTGTTTGGATAATATTGAGAATAACCCGTCTTAAACAAAACAATACTTCCATTGGGAACACGGCCATTCTTCATTTCCCAATTCTTCCAATCCGCAACAGAAATCAAGTAATCCCTGTCCTTAAGCGCTCGCTCAGACACATCAATCACCACTGCATTGCCCACCAAATTCTCCAACGGGATTTGATCCACGGATTGTCGTCCATCGGCAAAGTGGATTGGGGCATCCAAATGCGTACCTCCATGTTCTGGTGCTGCTATGGAATAGGATGAATAAAAATATCCCATCGGTTTGACGTAACCCTTGAAATCTTTGTTGTGCGAAAATGTCAATTTGTTATTGGGCCAATACAAGGTAGTTGAATCGAAAGGATGTGTCAAGTCAATCCATTTCTGACCTTGTGCCAAAGTTTGAATCAACAAAATAAAACCGAATGTAAGTATCTTATTCATCCGACAAAAATACCTTAGGATGATCAACTATTCCATTTGAAAATTGCAAATCAATATCCAATTTTTCCTATTCGCAAGGTCTGCCATTGGGCTCATTTAAAATTTGCCCATTGTGATAACTAAGCTGACCATTGACCCAAGTGGAAACGACACTTGAACTAAAACTTTTTCCCTCCATAGGTGACCATCCACATGCATAATGCAAATCCTCCTTCTTTACTTGCGTACCTTCATTCAAATCCAGCAAAACCAAATCCGCATAATATCCTTCTTGAATAGCACCTCTGCGTTCAATTTGATATAAACATGCAGGATTGAAACACATCTTTTCTACGATCTTCTCCAACGATATTTTTCCATCCAAATAAAAATCTATCATCACGAGCAAAGCATGCTGAATCATGGGGGCTCCCGACATAGCATTGACATACTCATTGTTCTTCTCCTCCCAAGTATGCGGAGCATGATCTGTCGTTATTAAATCTATCCGATCATCCAAAAGCGCCTGCCACAATAATTCCCGTGATTCCTTTGACTTGATAGAAGGATTCCATTTGATTCGTGGACCCAGCACAGCATAATCTTCCTCCGAAAAGTACAAATTTTGCACACACACTTCCGTTGTAATTCGCTTCGAAGTAATGTCTGAATTTGCTGTGAAGAGAGCGGTTTCTTTTCCAGAAGTCAAATGCAATACATGCAATCTGCCATCGGTTTGCGATGCCACCTCAATGCATCTTGATGTTGCATTGAAACAGGCATCCTCTGAGCGAATTTGACCATGAAGCTGAAAAGGAATATGATCACCCGAAATTTCTTTTTGGCGAATTAAATTCCTTTCAATGACATCTTCATCCTCACAATGCAAAGCCACCACTTTATCAGGAAATCGATTTAAAATTTCCTTCAGTGCTTCAGGATGTTGACACAACAGATTGCCTGGACCAGCGAAGTACAACCCGTCATCGGTTAAAGCCTTTAAATGTTTGACTTCTGCTTCATTCCAATTTTTCCAATTGTCCTTGCCCAACCCCAACAAGAATATATAATTACAATACGAACGATTTTGCGCATTGGCATACTTATCACCAAGTATAGCCGGAGTTAAAACATGCGGAAGCGTATTCGGCATATCTATGATGGTCGTAACTCCACCAGCAATGGCCGCCTTAGATTCCGAAACCAAATCTCCCTTGTGCGTTAAACCGGGATCTCTGAAATGAACCTGCGCATCTATGATCCCTGGTAATAAAACTTTATTGGACGCATCCACTACAAACGCGTCTTCAACATCAATCAAGTCATCTACTCTAATTATCCTATCCTCACAAATGAGAACATCTCGCTTTCTTGATCCATCAGTCGTCACAACTGTGGCATTCTTTATTAGTGTATAGCCTTTCATCGTTTACGGATTACAGAAATTACAGTACATGGGATCTTCATTTGTCTTTCCAAAAGGAAATTTTTGTTCAACTTCAAATTGGCATTTCGCACAACGTGTTCTTTTAAATAATGGAGATTCTGTAGGCAACAAACAATTGAAACATGGCAAACCTGGTACTAACTCAAAATCACCAAAGCCACAGGTTCTACAATTGGGACAAACGCTTTTCGCTTTCTGACACAACTTTCGCGTAGCATCTTCAATGACCCGCATTCGGGTTGGATTATTCATGGCTCTCATGTCCGTTTCCGCAGAGACCATAAGATTTTTATTGCGCATAGAACGAAAGCAATGGAGTAATTCCAATTCGTTATTTAAGTTTTTGACAATCTCCTTTCTTTCATTATTCGACTGACCAATGAGAATTACACCATGACTCGGGAATTTACAGTGTTCGAGAAAAGTTAACAGTTCGCGCTCACCGCTCACCAAGCTGTGATTGAAATTGGTATCGAGGGTCAAAATTGATTCTGAAATAATCAAATCATTTTTGACATCAACAAGAACCACAATCTCTTGATGAGCTCCTACCCATGGGATTGATGGGTGCGGTCCAAAAGAAGCTTCAGTAGCTATACCCAAGTCAAGTCCGCTCATTTCAAGCCCCATCTTGCACTTCTGAATAGCCGTAGATTTTGGATCATTTTTCCTTTCTACCTCACCTGAAAATGTACCCAATGCATCCGTATCAATTTCAAATTCCCAAAATGCATTCACTTTCAATTCCTCCGATAATATAGGAGCAATCGCTTCATGCTTTTTGTGCATGGAAGCGATGCTCGCAGTCCTTCCTGAAAATATACTACCACCTGAATCAATCATATGAAATCATATCATGTAAACAGGGATATTAATTGGAAATGATAGAAAGAAACAAGGGCATCCCTAAAGTCAAATTCACTGGAAAAGTGATGCCCAAGGCCATGGGAACAAACAAACCCGGATCGGCCTTGGGCGCAGCCATCTTCATTGCCGCTGGCACTGCGATGTAAGAGGCGCTAGCTGCTAGAACTGCAAATACAAAACGATTTCCCACATCAGTAGTAACGAACTGGCTCAAATAAGCTACTGTTACACCATTGACCAATGGAATAACTATTCCGAACAAGGTCATTGACCATCCATATTGCTTGAAAGCAGAAAATCTTCTGGCCGTTACCATTCCCATTTCCAATAGGAACAAAGCAAGAAAGCCTTTGAATATATCGGTTGTAAAGGGTCGAATACCTTCAGCTTGCTTGGCATCTGCAAAATATCCGATAAGCAAACTACCCAAAATCAATAGCACACTTCCGTTTGTGAGAGAGTGCTTAATTGTATGTCCTAAACTGTGCGTGCCAACATTCTCTTTATCAAAACGCATCATTAGAATAACCGCCACTACGATAGCAGGAGCCTCCATCATCGCCATTACCGCAACCATATGACCACCGCAAGCTATATTGTGCATTTCCATCACCGCCATAGCCGATACAAAAGTTACAGCACTCACCGATCCATAAGAAGCCGCAACCGCTGCCGCATTCTGCACATCCAGCTTCCAGCGCAAAACCAAGAATGTATACAGCGGAATGATGGCAGAAATCAGAATTCCAAAAACCAAGGATAACAAAACCTCCATGGTAATGTTCGCATGTGAAAGCTCCTGCCCTCCCTTGAATCCAATTGAAAACAAGAGGTAGAGCGCTATGAATTTACTGGAGGATGGTGGGATTTCTAAATCACTTTTTACTGAAACAGCAAGCACACCCAATAAGAAGAACAATATTGTCGGGTTGGTTAGATTCAAACAAACTTCACTCCATTGCATCATTCAAAGCATTTACATTGTATCCTGAAATAACATTTCAGTATTTCCGGATGCAAAGTTGAGCAATATCAATTAATTACATATATTTATATTTGAAATAACATTCATTAAAATAAGTTATGAATTTTACGATACAACAACTAATCATATTTCGTGAGTTGTGCGCTGCAAAGAGTGTAACCAAAACCTCCGAAAAACTGCATCTAACGCAGCCTGCGATTTCGATACAATTGAAAAATTTACAAAGTCAATTTGATCAACCCATTTTTGAAACGATTGGAAAAAAGATTCACATTACACCATTTGGAGTCATGTTGAACAACAAAATAGAATCCATCATCAAAGAATTGGAGGATGTTCAATTGTTGACGCAAACAACGACTGGAGAGCTTCAAGGTCAATTGAAGATTGCTGTTGTATCCACAGGCAAATATGTGATGCCTTATTTCTTGAGTGACTTTCTTGGCGAGCATTCCAATATTGAATTGCAAATGGAAGTATCCAATAAGCAACATGTCATTGAAAGATTAAAAAACAACGAAGTTGACTTTGCCTTGGTTTCAATTTTGCCTGAAAAATTAAACTTAACAAAATTAGATTTGGTTGAGAATAAGTTGTACATGATTGGTCGTCATCAAGGACAAAAAAAGAATAGAACCAAGACTATCAAACTCAGCGATTGTCATCCTTTGATTTATCGGGAGCCCGGATCAGGCACTAGGCAAACGATGGAGAAATTCATCGAGCGTAAAAAAATTCAACCCATCAAAGCCATTGAGCTTACCTCCAATGAGGCCGTGAAGCAAGCGATATTAGCAGGAATGGGCTACTCGATAATGCCATTGATAGGATTGAGAAATGAACTCAAGAATAAAGAACTAGAAATCATCCCAATCCCAGGACTGCCGATCAAAACCACTTGGCAGTTGGTTTGGTTGAAAGAGAAAAAAAACTCAACCGTTGCCCAAGCCTATTTGGAATTCCTGAAAGCGAAAAAAAATAGTATTGTGGAGCGATTCTTTTAGACTGCTGGTAAATATGCAATTACATAATTGACTTAAAATCCTTGAGAATATCGGTGAAATATATTTTAGATATGAAATAAAATTTATCTGGATTTATTCTCTTTATAATTTTCTGAGCAACTACCCTATCCCCCTTGAAGAATAAAGCCATTGCCTTAAACATTTCAATCTGCTGATAATAACCCTTCCATTCAAACTCAGAATACCTTGGAAACTCATCTAATGCGGTGGAAGAGAACAATAATAATTCCTCCCAAAGACCTACAATCCGCAAAGCATCACAAACAAAGTAATGAAATCCAGGAAACTCGGTAAATGCTCCACGCGAATTACGCTCAATTTTCGATTCCACTATTATCGCTTCCCTGACCCAATAATCCCTAGAATTATTCAAATCGGCTATAATTTGGGTGAAGTAAAACCTTCCTAACACAAAAGGATGCAGATTCACCGAATCATCAAACAAATCCGCCGCAAGTTCTGCATGGTAAATCATCTTCACGTTATCTCCTTTTAAATGAGCAGCGAAAAACAAAATACAATGCGCAAAAATTATATCTGATTTGGTTGTGGAATAATTCAAATAGGCTTCATATCCTTTATCCTGGCCACGGGATAGAAATTCATAATCGGGGAAGAGTTCATAATAAAACTTCCTGCCCTCATCCGCTTGAGCGAGTTGCTCATAAACAGCATCAAACAAAAGTTGATCTTTTCTAAGCAACAATGCGATGCGCCTGCAACTGGCTTGAAATACTTTGTCGTCCAGAGAAATGTTCTCAAAATGCAAAGGTCTGAAAAAATCCAATACAAAATCTCCTAAGTCGCTTCTACCTGAGACATCCGATACCTGCATTTGCAAAAATCCTCTTAGAATATCCATTGTTCCATATGACAATGAAAAATCAGATTTTTCGAAACCCCAAATCCTACGGATAGTGCTCGCGCTGATGTATGATTTTGTGACTTGATAAATCATCTCTGATAATTTGAGACAATCCTTAGAAAACTGTATTTTAAAATCTAACCTTGCCTCAATCTCTCTCTTGAGCGTGCTCAACTCTTCATCATTCACCATATTTCTTTTCCGAGCCATATACAAAACTATATATTTCTGATAAATAGGTATTACTTCAAATATTAATGGTAATTAATGGGATTTATTTAATGAAATCGAAAATCTACATTCGTGTCAACAAAAAAAATATAGATTATGGCTCTAAAAAAACTAAGAGAGGCTGCACCAAAAACCAAAGATGGTAAAGTTGACTTGCGCACCAAAGAAGGCAAAGAAGTTGCCAAACTACGTGAAGAACGAAACGAAAAAAGAAGAGAAAGAAAAGCCAACAAAAAATAATCCAATGACATTACACACTTTGGTGATTGGCACCTCTAAATCCAAAAACCAAAATGGTTACTACATTGAAGCCAAGGACAAATTCTGGGGGTTGCTTTTTAAAGGAGGAGCCACTCCGCGGTTATATGCGCCCTCAGAATTTCAACTTCTTTCTGAACTTCATGGAATTGGATTTAGCGAACTCGCATTTCAACATTCTCAATTTGGTAATAATGACTTGAATGCCTTCTCCAACGATCAACAATTGAAAAATGAGGTCGATGTATTGACGACCGGAATACCGCTCTTCATAGAATACTTGAATAAGGTAAAACCGAAAAGAATTGTTTTTAACGGCAAAACAGCAGCGTCACTTCTTCTTCAATTTATTGACAACAAGCCATCGCTTGAGGTAAATGCAAAATACATCAATCAAAAGGAACTGAGCTACGGAAACATTGGCGCTTGGAACGGCATTGAAATGTGGATGATGCCCAACATGTCCGGTGCCGCAGGAAAAAGCTGGAAGGACGAACAAGGTGAACAACAATGGCTTTCATTTTGGAAAATGATCTCTCCAGAATGCCATGTAAAAAAACCTACGTGGATATGGATTAGCTTTTTCGTTCTTCTATTGATCACGATAATCATTTTCTTAAAAAAATAAATTATGGCAAGAGAACTTTCAATGAATGGAAACACCAAATTAAAATCCATCATGCAGGAATTTACCGATCGTTTTCCTTATTTGCGATTGAGCATTTATGCTTCTAATCAAAAAGAATTAGCAACTAAAACACCTCTAGATTTTTCAAAAACCATCTCAGAAGTAAGAGAAAAAAAGTCTTCTGATCCTGCTACCATTCGGGGAGGACAAAAGGTGAAAAACCTTGAAAAAATGATGAATGATATTTTTGGACTGTACTGCCAGGTTGCATACAAAACGGAAGACGGAAGTCCATTCTACACTACTGGCGCTTATGACGAAATGAGTTTGCGAGAACTTAACGAACTGGGCGAAAAACTGAACTGGAAAAAAGGAGAGTGGCATATTTAATCTACCATTATGAGTAAAGCACGAATCGAAAGTCTAAGAAAAGAAATCGAAAGTATCAAGAAACTCATTCTGATGAACAAAAACTCTTTAGACGCCAAGAAAAAAGACACCGTTCGGGTCAAAGAAAGGTACAAGTCTTCTATGTCCCGAGCAGACAGCAAACAAAAAGCGACGCTTCGGATTTCGAAGACCCGAGAACTGGATCATTTAAAGAAAGAGATAGATGCCATCAAAAAACAAGTTGCAGACAAGAAAAATCAAATTGCAAAAAAACGATTGGAGATTAGTAAACTGAAATAGCCGCATGCGGCTATTTTTTTTACTCTATCGATAATATCTGCATTCGAATATTGTCTCGCAGAATTGTTTCTCGCAGCCGCTTCCCCATCATCAACCTCCCCAATGGCGAAGCACCACTCAGAACAAAACAAACCTCTCCATTCAAGGTTAACTTACCAAAAGATGTGATCAAGTAATACCTACCCGTTGTTGTTTGAACCAACGAACCAATTTGAACTTGACTTGATTCAGGAATTCGATCCGGATTGTACTTTTCTACTTCGGACAACTGTCTTCTAGCCTCATCCAACTGTTTGGCCAATTTCTCCATCTCCAAATGGACCATCGCTCCTGCAGTTTCATGCTTGTCTCCTGCCGAACTCTTACCTTCCTGCTGATTGCTCTCCAAAAGATCATTCCAAGCCTGCTGCAACTCCCCAACCCGACCCTGCAATTGGGCCAACAACGCTAGGTATACTTCTTCCTTTATCATTTCAAATTTTATGCGCCATTTCCGGCTATCCGCTTCAATCTCACTTCGTGAGGATTTCCGCTACTATCCGGGGCGAGAACCAAAATACCTATTTTGTGGTATTGCTCAAAGATTTGAATCTTGTACTTTTGCTATGTAGAATCATTCTAAATAAATAATGAAATTTATCTTACACTTCCTTCTGAGCACTGTCATTTTGATCATTAATCCTCTTCACAGTTGGTCTCAAATTCTTACTCGTGAAGACTCGCTCAATGCAGGTTTGGTAAGGATTGATAGAACTACTTTGCTTTCCGGCTATGGTGAAGCTGATTTGGAATATCAGCTCAAATTCAAAACAGCCAAAGCCGACCTGAAAAGAAATGTTCTCTTTATAGGACACAAATTCAACACCAAGATTTCGCTCTTTTCGGAAATGGAACTGGAACATGGATTTGTATCCTCCTCCGGGAACTCAGATGCAGAAATAAGTATGGAACAGATGTTTCTAAAATTCAACATCAACCCAATGAATTACCTCGTGGCAGGATTGTTCATTCCAAGAATGGGTATTATCAACGAAAACCACCTACCAACCACATTTAATGGAATGAATAGACCAATGGTTGAGCAATTGCTCATCCCCAGCACATGGCGAGAGTTGGGTATTGGATTTTACGGAACAAGTAATGCTCTTGGCGGTTTCAATTACACCATCAGTATATTAAACGGACTAAATTCTTCGAAATTCTCCATGACCAATGGCATAAGCAATGGGCGAGGATTAGGAAACGAAGCCAATTCATCAAACATGGCCGTGCATGCATCTGTGCTTAAATATCATGGCAATTGGCGTTGGCAAAGCTCATACTACATCGGGGGTAGCGCTGGACTTACAGAAAGAGAAGCCGACAGTCTTCAGCTATCTTATGGCGCAATGGGTACGCCCGTTCAAGTGGCCGAATCCAACCTACAATATTTAAGTAAATCAATCACCATGAAATCTTTGATTGCATGGATTAATATCAAGGATGCGAGTTCAATTAACAGTGCATATGCACAAAATGTCGCCGAACAATCATTGGGAGGATATTTTGAATTGGGGTATAATCTATTTACCTATTCACAAAAACTACAAAACCAAAACTTGACCATATTCTCTCGATTGGAATGGATGGATTTGGATTATAGACTACCCACGAATGGGATTGCAAACAACGAGCAAAATAAAGTTTTCATCACGTCTGGTATCGCTTATCATCCAACAAATGGTGTGGTAATCAAGGCAGACTACACTTACAGGAAAACAGGTCAACGCAACACTGACTTATTAGCCACTCCCTACCCCATTGGTCAACCCTTCTGCACGCAACAGTCCTTATTCAATATCGGATTGGGATATAGTTTTTAATCATGGACAGAAGAAAATTTTTATCAGACGCTTGCAAAATTTGCGCAGGCGGCATTGCACTAGGGGGAGTGGTTTCGGCTTTCTCATCATGTGCCACTTCAACCAGAATCAAGGCGACTATTTACAACCAAACAATTGCCATACCTGCAACCAGTTGGGTTTCATCCAAAAGTGTTGTAGTTCAATGCAACGAATTGCCTTTTTATTTGCTCTGCGTTAAAGTGGACGATAAAAACTATTCCACTTTAGAAATGAAATGCACGCATCAAGACCAGCCCCTCAATTACACCCAAGATAAACTTTACTGCGCCTCTCACGGTTCACAATTTGACCTACAAGGGAATGCAATTGCTCCTCCGGCTCAGAAAACTTTGAAAAAATTTAAAACAGAAATCGTGAATGACCAAATTCTCATTCACCTAAATAAATCATGATGAAAATAACAATTTCATTTTTTATGTTTCTTATCGCACTCTCTGGGTGTGTAAAAGAACCAAAAACAAATACTACAGAAGATACAATCCCATCTTCCGAAGTGCTTAGCTCATTTGCATCCAATGTTGCAAAGCCCGTATACCAAGAGATGTTTAATCATACAGAAGACTTGAACAATTTGGTTCAAAGTTTTTGTGCTTCTCCCAATGATATAGATCTTGCTTCTTGCCGCCTTGCTTGGAAAGATACCCGTAATGCATGGGAGCATTCTGAAGCATTCTTATTTGGACCAGTCGCCACAGAGAATATAGATCCGCGTATAGATACATGGCCTATAAATTTCCAAGACTTAGAAGGCGAATTGGCCGGAACACAAATTTTCACAGCCACTTACATCGACGGACTGCAAGATGCGCTAAAAGGATTTCATCCTATAGAGTACCTACTCTTTGGTCTTGACGGCAACAAAACCTCGTCTTCTTTTACCACCCGTGAACTTGAATTTTTGTCCGCACTTAGCACCAATCTTCTATCATTGGTTACAGAGCTCAATGAACACTGGAATGGAGCAGATAGTTTTGGCAATTATTTAACCACAGCCGGAAGTGGTAATTTGTATTATCCTACATACCGATCAGCATATGAAGAAATCGTCAATGCCATGATTGGCATTTGTGATGAGGTAGCAGCCGGAAAAATAGGTGAGCCATTTCTGTTGCAAGACCCAAGTTTGGAAGAGTCTCCTTATTCTAAAAATTCCATCATCGATTTCTCAAACAACATCAAAGGTGTTGAAGCCATATACAAAGGCCAATATTTGAGCAACGGAAAGGGGCTTGAAGATTTGGTTCGTGAGTATAATTTATCGTTGGATTCCGAAATCAAATCTAAAATTGCAACTGCACTGTCTGCTCTTTCTAATATAACGCTGCCATTTGGTGAAGCAATCATCAATCAGCCTCAACAAGTGCAATCAGCCATTACTGCAATAGAGAATTTAAAAACAACCTTGGAGGAAGATTTACTGCCTTTGATACAACAAAAAATCAAAGACTAATGAAATTGAAACGCAGCAATATAAGTTTTATCCTATCGCTTACTCTTCTAATTTTTGCTTGTCAAAAACCAGATAACTGGGAAGAGCAGTCCAACAATGATGAGTGGTACAGCGGTGGAAAACAAACTGTTTTTATTCAAGGCGCTGGGGCCTATTCATCTGCGTTTCCTTTCTTATCCGCTCGCAACTCGATGGTTCATGAAATTGGAGATAAGGCGTTTGAGCAAACTTTTGTCAGTGGAGGACTCATCAATCCAGGACTTGGTCCGTTGTATAATAGTGTAAGTTGTACTTCATGCCATATTGGAGATGGCAGAGGAACACCCATTGGACCAGGTCCAAATATTGTGTCATTGTTGTTTAAAATGAGCCTTGCAGGCCAAAATCCTCACGGAGGGCCTTTGGATGTTCCTGGCTTTGGAACACAACTTCAACACAACGCCATATTTGGCACCCAACCAGAAGCACAAATCAACATCAGTTACAGCACCATTAGTGGCGAATTTGGTGATGGAAGTAGCTATTATCTGCAACAGCCCAATTACAGCATTAACAACTCCTACCTTCCCATTCCATCAGGTGTCATGTTTTCACCGAGAATTGCACCTCCAGTTTTTGGATTAGGCCTGCTTGAGGCTGTTAGTGATCAAACCATTTTGGAGTACGAAGATGAATGGGACAGCAACAATGATGGAATAAGCGGCAAACCCAATTATGGTTGGGACATCAAAAGTCAAAAAAAGAAACTGGGTCGATTTGGCTGGAAAGCTGCTGCCACATCCGTTCTTCAGCAAACAGCTGGTGCTTACAATGAAGATATGGGCATCACCAATTTTCTATTTCCCTTTGAAAACAGTGAGGGCACTGCGCTCAACAATGACCCCATCGCAGATCCAGAACTGAGTGATAGTTTACTATATGCCGTGGCTCATTATGTGAGTACTTTGGCAGTACCTGCTAGGAGAAATGTTGACCAACCCTTGATAAAAAGAGGAAAGAAAATATTTTTTGATATTCAATGTGAAAACTGTCATCGTTCTGAAATGCGCACTGCAACCAATGTTGGCTTTGCAGAAGTTTCCAACCAGCGAATTTTCCCATACTCCGACATGCTATTGCATGACATGGGAGAAGGTTTAGCCGATCATCGTCCAGACTTTGATGCCAATGGATACGAATGGCGTACACCGCCACTATGGGGAATTGGTCTTAGCAAAACCGTGAATGGACATGAGAATTTCTTGCATGATGGTAGAGCGCGCTCTTTAGAAGAAGCCATCATTTGGCATGGCGGAGAGGCAGAAAATTCCAAGAATCAATACTTGCAATTAAATGCAAATGACAGAGCTGCGTTGCTTGCCTTTTTGAAGTCGTTGTAGCATTCTCAATTGATTACTAAAACAAGCATTCCGAAGAAAAAAAATTTTCTCTCACCTTGGAAAACGATTACAAATCCAAATTCTCGCAATAGGATTTAATCAAATCTCTCGTTGTTCTAAAAGACATCATTACATCTTCTTCGGTTCCCGTGGCTTTTGCTGGATCAGGGAAATTGCAATGTAGCCGCACAGCATGGGAGGGGAAATAAGGACATCGCTCCTTGGCATTGTCACACACTGTCAGTATCAAATCAAATGGAATTTCAGCATACTCATCCACATGGTTGGATGTGTGATTGGAAATGTCAATCCCATCCTCTGCCATAATCGCAACAGCACGAGGATTAACACCGTGGGTTTCAACACCAGCGCTGTATACATTGGCTACATTACCAAAAAAATGTCTTAGATATCCTTCGGCAATCTGACTGCGGCAACTGTTTCCGGTGCAAAGGACCAATATGTTTTTTTTACTTACCATACCATTTTTTCTTTAAATACAAACTCCATTTTACCATCAATATCAGTGCTGGCACTTCCACCAAAGGACCAATTACACCGGCAAAAGCTTGTCCTGAATTGACCCCAAAAACGCCAATAGCAACAGCAATTGCTAGTTCAAAATTATTTCCAGAGGCGGTAAACGAAACTGCCGCATTTTCAGCATAACTGGCACCGGTCCATTTACCAACAACAAACATCAAACTGAACATTACAGCGAAGAAAATGACCAATGGGATAGCTACAATCAAAACATCACCTGGAATAGAGACCATCATCTCCCCCTTCAAACTAAACATCACAACTATGGTCAACAACAATGCAATCAAAGTCATTGGTGAAATAATAGGAATGAATTTGGTTGATAACCACATTTCGCCTTTGCGTTGGATAATCCATCTCCGTGAAAAATAAGCAGCAACAAAAGGCAAACCCAAGTATAGGCCGACAGTTTGCGCGACCTGCAACATGGAGATGTCCACATGTACACTATTCAGCCCCCAAAATGGCAAAATAACCTCCAAATATAAATAGGCATAAAATGCAAAAAATATAACTTGAAGAACACTATTTATCCCTACCAAACCAGTTACCCATTCTTTACTTCCCTGAGCCAAATCATTCCAAACAATGACCATTGCAATGCATGGGGCTAGACCAATAATAATAAGTCCAGTCATGTACTCTGGATAATCAGACAAAAAAGTAGTCGCCAAAAGAAACATCAAAAAAGGGCCTATCACCCATGTAATGATTAATGATGAAATTAAAAGTTTAGGCTTGGACAATACCTGTGGAACTCTTTTCAAATCCACTTTTACCAATGGAGGGTACATCATTACAATTAATCCAATCGCAAGAGGTATATTGGTCGTTCCCCATGAGCAAGCATCCAACCAATTGGGGATTTGTGGAAATGCACTTCCAAGACCTACACCAATTATCATGGCTAGAAAGATCCACAAAGTCAAGAATCGATCTAAAAATTTCAACTTGGTTTTCATAATCAAAAATTAGCAGCAACCCCCACCTGGTTTACAAGCGTTGGATTTGTTCAATTCAGATAAACTGACTTTCCTTTTTACCTCCGGTATTCCGCAAGCATCTTCGGCCAAACATGCCGTGAACTTGGGATGCAATATAAACTTACCGTCAGTAAAGCTCATATCAAATAAACCAATGGTATCCATCTGATATTCGACCACAATGTCCAAATCCTGCACACCGTAAAGCCCATCGCACAATGAAATAATGCCCATAAATTTCGAAGGTGACAAACGATGTTCCGTATCTCCTGCCACCCAAATTTGAAAGGATGTCCAACGTTCGTTGCGCATTTTCCCGCCACAATCCACATAATTCTTCAATATCAATCCCATTTCAGTAACATGGAAATGAGGAGGAACAGGAGTTCCATCTTGAAGTTGAAATTGCACATGTTCCAATTCACTCAAAACTTTAATTAGTTCTTTAACTTTCATATCAACAACATTTAGATTTCATTTTACTTTCCAACTTTCCAAAATAATTCTTCAATTTCCCCAACACTTTTTCATCAATGCAATAGCAAACTGAAGTGCCTTCCACATTTCCTTGAATAATACCTACCAATTTCAACTCTTTCAGATGCTGCGAAACCGTGGCTTGAGCCAATGGCAGATGATCGACGATATCTCCACAAAAACAAGAATCAACAGACAGGAGATATTCGACAATGGCAATGCGAGCCGGATGCGCCAGTGCTTTCAACCACCCAGCTATTTCATTTTCTCTTTCCGAGAACTGATCCGATTTTGTAACTCCCATAATTTTTGTTTTGATTTCACAGCCATCCTCGTATCCCTTCATCTCTTCTTATCCCTTCATCACCACAACTCATCATCCCTTTATTCTTTTCAATCGCAATATTACGATAAAAACAAATGGCAAATCAAATCGTAAATAGATTACAACAACTATTTCTAATGTTGCGGCATATATGGATAACAACAACCCAACAATGGGGCTACTGACCCTGCATCAATGGAACGAGCTTCGTTTACTAGGACCTACAACTACGTACAATTATATACACACCGCCACACCGGGAGGTTCCGTTGGCAGCATTAGAAGCATCAAAAACGAAAAAGAATTCTATGCCGTTATCAGAAACAACATCCCTTATGCGAAAATAGAAATCTCAGATTACCATGTCGAGGATACCACAAGATGGAGTCCTTCGCTATTTTTCATTTGGGAGGAAGATGGCTGGCACGAAGAAAAGAATTTGCTCAACAAATTAGAAATGGACAAATGGGAAATGACCAAAATTAATTTCACACCACCACCAGCATTCTAGGAGAGTGATTGATTAACGGGACGGATCATACAATAGGTAATCATGCCGTCTATTTCAAATTGACCATAGGTTTGAAAACCCATTCGCTCGTATACAATTTTGTTTTTGATGATGACCGTTTCCACCATAATGGGCAATTGCCATTCCGCAGACTTATGAAACAAAATATCCCTTAGCTCAACCACAGCATGGGTGCCGCGTGCTTCTGGAAGAACGCCAAGAAAAGAACAATAAATATGCGGAGGAAATTGACTGCGCATGCGCTCCACCTGTCGCTTCCTTTTCAAAACCCGAAAAATCCTAAACGGTCCTATACCGAATAATACCAACCTAAGCATCGCTATCCAGTCCAAACTTTTCTTGTCATTCGAGCGGAAAAACAAAATGATTCCATGACCTGACTGATCCACAAACACCCCATCATTCAGCTTTGCTTCTTCCAGAAGAAAACGCGCTAAAACGCTACGTCGCCACATTACTCCCCAACCCGAACCAATGGTAAATTCAGCCGAAGGAATATTTCCCAATATTCTCGTGATCAATTGAATTTGTTCTTTCATGAGATAGAAGTTAATTGCGAATTTATTCCTTTACCAATTAGAATAAGTCAAAAAAAACGATTGGAGAAGTGAATTTAATTCAACGCGAATGCTGAACCTTTGAATCGTTCAATAGTTTAAAATGCATGTCAACCATTGTTCACGTATCCAATCTGCATAAATACTTCGGCGACTTCCACGCACTGCAAGGTGTGAACTTTGAAGTACATCGTGGTGATGTCTTCGGATTTCTAGGACCTAACGGCGCCGGTAAGAGCACAACCATGCGTTGTATGCTCGGTCTCATACATCCCAATCAAGGGAAAATCGAACTCTTTGGAAAGGATATCCATTCCAACAAAGTTGAGGTATTGGGCCGAATAGGAAACATCATCGAAAAACCAGACTTTTACAAATACCTGAGTGCGGAAACCAATCTCAACATCTTTGCTAGGATGGCCCACACAACCATATCACAAAAGAAAATCCATGAAATCTTGGATTTCGTAGGACTATTGGACAGAAGGAAAGACAAGGTCAAAGGCTACTCGCATGGCATGCGCCAACGATTGGGTATTGCCCAAACCCTATTGGCCGATCCTGAGTTAATCGTTTTGGATGAACCCACAACAGGACTAGATCCGCAAGGTATTATTGATATTCGAAATTTAATCACCCGATTAAAAGTCGAAAAAGGGAAAACCATCATTTTGAGTTCACACCAACTTCAAGAAGTTGAACTTATTGCCAACCGAATGGTCATCATCAACAAAGGAAAAGCTGTGGTGGAAGGCGAAGTCAAAGATTTATTGAACGCTCAGCAATGGGTGGTCCGCATGCAAACCAGCGACAATGATGCGTTAATACAAATGTTGCGATCATCGTTCTCGATTGAGGCGACGCAAGAATATGTATCCGAATGCGTGCAATTCCATATCGATCGTAACGATGTACCTCAAGTTATCCGCGCATGCTCAGCGGCGAACATTGATGTTTACCAAGTAGAGAGTAAGAAACAGTTGGAAGATTATTTTATTCAAATGACCAAAAATGAATCCATTTAAAAACGTATACAACGAGTGGGTGAAAATAGTAGCCAAACCCAGAAGCTACCTTGGCATAGGAGCTATTACCGTTTTGGTTGGTGTAATTGTATTTGCATTAAAAGCAGACGGACTCAGTTTCATTTCTTTTGTTACTGCATCGTTTGAACAAACGCTCCTTTTTGAAGGCAACGTGCTCAATGGAAACTTGGTTGCCTTTATCGTTCTTCAAATGTTGGTTATTCATGTCCCCTTACTCATCGCATTGATTACAGGAGATTTGATTTCCGGAGAGTCTGCTATGGGAACGCTTCGTTTATTGCTTACACAACCCATTTCACGTTCACAAATCCTTGCCTCCAAATACATCGCCGGATCGATGTATACTGCTTTAATCGTGATTTGGTTGGGAGTGCTAGCCATAGGCTTAGGCAGAGGATTTTTTGGTACCGGAGATTTGATGGTATTGAATAGCGATGGCTTGGTAATCATTCCAGAGTATGACATTCTATGGCGATATGCCGGGGCCTTTGCAGTGGCCTTTCTAGCGCTGAATACAGTTGCAACATTGTCCATTGCACTATCCTGTTTTTCTGACAATTCCGTAGGTCCTATTGTGGCAACGATGTCCATTATCATTTTGTTCACCATTATCGGAACCCTCGATGTCTCCATCTTTGATCAAATTCGACCCTTTCTATTCACCACACACATGGCCAGTTGGCGTAGCTTTTTTGAAGAGCCCTTCCCTGCCCAAGAAATCTATCAATCCATATGGGTACTGTTGGCTCATCAAGTTTTATTTTGGGTCATCAGCTTCATTTACTTCAACCGCAAAGACATCACAACATGAAGAATATTCTTTACACTTTATTCTTGACCTTGTTTGTATTACAAGTCAATGGACAAGATGCAAAAGCCATTTTAGATAAGACTGAAAAAAAATATTTAGCGGCTAAAAAATTTACCGCCGATGTAAAGATTCAATCGAATATACCCGCCCTCAAAATTTTGCCGGCACAAGCCAAAATGAAGTTTACGGCACCTGATCTATTGGAAGTAACCTCCAAGAGCATCATTGTACTTCCTAAGCAAGGATTCAGAGAGATACAAAACATTCTCAAACAAAAAAACAAATACACCGCCATGTACATGGGCAAGGTGAAAATTCAAGGGCAAGACTGTCATTTGATTACACTGCTGCCACTCAGCGACAGTGAAGATTGGATAATGGCCAAAATTTGGATCGATGAAAAAGAATCCTTGATTTTGCAATCTCAAACGACCACAAAAAGTAGCGGGACGCTGAAAGTGAATTACAAATATGGGACACAGAAAAAATGGGCACTACCCGATCAAATGACTATTGAAGTGGACGTGCAAAAATTCAAAATTCCCAAAGGTGTGGCAACCGATTTACATCGACAAAGAGAAAGTCAGAATAACGGTAATACCGGAACCATCGTACTTGACTTTTTTAATTATGTGATCAATTAGATAAACGATCTGAAATGATTTGAACCAAACTTCCCATGTCCTTCATTTTATTCAAATCTTTCAATTTAAACTTGAATCCAAAGGCAATTTCAATTTCGTTCAAAATCAACATGTGATGCAGACTATCCCAGCCTTCTACATCCGGTGCAGTAAGGCCATCATGCATTTCAAAATTTCTGTGATTTAAAACTTTATAAATTGCATCAGCAACTTTTACTTTAATGTCATCTGCCGTCATGTCCTTGACTTTGTCATTTTCAATTTAATGGAATAAGGAAAAATTTCCGTGTTTCCTGCTTGTCCGTTGGTTTCAAAAGTACGAACAAATCCCAATTTCGAATATGCCTGAATGGCTGGTGCATTATTGGCAAAGACTTGAACTTCCGCCACATTCCAATTTGCATATCGAGAACAAATAAAATCTACAATACGCTGAGTAATGCCCTTCCCTTGGAAACCAGGTACAACGTAAGCATATTCCAATTGCAACGCACCTGGCGTTCTTGGAATTTGAACACTTTGAATTTCCCTTTGAAATTTGGACATCTCTAGTATGACATCGATGGGCAAACAAGCCTTCATCAAATTGGCTTTTAAAGTGGATGATGTCAAACCCCATTCATTCTCACTTTCTATCCAAGCTCCAAAAGCACCAACTGGTCTACCACCATTCTCGGCAATCACAAAACTGTCCATTGACCATTCTGTCCCTTCTATCTCCTCCTCTAGAAACAATCGGAGATACTCTTTCAGTTGACTTTCATTACAATTCCAAAAGTGAAGCAAAGCACATCGGCTTGTTCCACTTTTCTCGGCCTGTACTATGGTTTCTATGATGAAATCAATATCCGCTATAACCGCATTGCGAATGATTATATCCTCTCCTGCGCCCATACTTCTATATTTTTCCGATCCACTTTACCGTTGCTATTCAAGGGGAATTCATTCATCGTTATAAAGTGACTTGGAATCATATAACCCGGCAAACACTTCGCCAGGGTATCCTTTGAACTTTTCATGTCCCAACTATAATTCTCTGCAACAGCGACCAATTCCGCAACGCCTCTGCTATTGCGAACAGCAATTACAACCAATCGAACACCTTGCGGAACTAATTTCTTCAAATGAAACTCAATCTCTGACGCTTCGATTCTGAAACCTTGTACTTTCAACTGATTGTCTTGACGTCCCATGAATAGCAAGTCACCGTCTTTGTTTTTCATTGCTCGGTCACCCGAATTGTACCAACGCTCATTGTCCTGAATAACAAATTGTGAAATATTCAAATCTTCTCGATTGAGGTAACCCTTTGTGAGATATGTTCCACCAAGCCACAGATTTCCAACCTCACCGGAAGCCAACTCCTTTTTGTTCTCATCCCAAATTTTCACTAGCGCACTTTCCATCGTTTGACCAATGCTCAGTATTCCTTGGTGACTGGCATTGGTTTCTTTTCTTCTGTATGTATATCTCGTACAAAAAATAGTATTCTCAGTAGGACCGTATACATTGTCGATTTGAGCATTTGGTATCACTTCTGACCAAAGATGCACAATGTCTTCGTGCAAAGCCTCTCCGCAAAACAAAGAGTACCTTAAGTCATCGGCCACTATCTCATCAAAGTATGGTTTTAAGTACGTCAAAATAGAAGGCACCATCAAAGCGAAAGTCAATTTCTTTTCTTCCAGCAATTCAGCAATCACAGCATACTTCATGCTATCGTGCGACACCGTATAAAAACTCGCACCCCATGTTAAGGGCACTAGAAAAGACATGATAGACAAGTCAAAAGTTAAATCGAACATCTGAAGAAACCGATCTTGGCTTCTCAGGTGATAACCCATATTTTGAAACCCTCTTTCAAATGCGCACAAGTTGCTCCATTGTATGGGCACACCCTTGGGTTCTCCGGTGCTACCCGATGTAAATAGAACATAAGCCAGCGCTTCAGGATTCGGTAGGCCATTGGGAAATGTCAATGCGTCATCAATGTTTCGATCCTCCAATGAATCTATTGTCGAATCGAAAATGAAATCAAGTTGAAGTGTCTGCGCAATTTTCTCTCTGCGTTCTTGCGGATAATTGGGATGAATGGGAACGTAGAATTTACCCAAGGACCAAGATGCCAATATAGCCGCGTAAGTATCAATATGGTCATTGGCCAAAATAAGAATTCCCGTTTCACTTCGATTCTTGAAAATCGATTGCGCTCTAATCACTTTAGATCGGAGTTGCCTGTATGAAAACTCCTCACCTCCGATACCTATGGCAATATCTTGGCTGGCGTTGAGTTGATTAAAAATTCTAGTTAGCGGATGGCTTGTATCCAAAAAATCCATGCGTTAAAGATAACGCGCTATTCGTCAGAATCCCCATCAACAGAATTTCCCAACTCGGGAAGAATATTCTTGACCTCACCACTGGGAAGTGCTTGTACGTCTTTGAGTTTTCTCTTCAATGCATTGGTTCGCGTGCCAATCAGTTCATCCAAAGTGCCATTGGCTTGCTGAATATTTTTCTGCGCTTTTTCCAATAAACCACCAAATTTCTCGAACTCCGTTTTGACTGCTCCCAGAATTGTCCATACCTCACTACTTCTTTTTTGAAGTGCAAGTGTTCTGAAGCCCATTTGCAAACTATTGAGAATTGCAGCAAGTGTTGTTGGACCAGTAACGATTACTTTGAATTCGCGTTGTAATTGTTCGAGAAGATTAGATCGACGAATCACCTCGGCATAGATGCCTTCGAAAGGCAAGAACATCACAGCAAAATCGGTTGTATGTGGGGGGTCGATGTATTTGTCTCGGATGTCCTTGGCCATTTTCTTGATCACGGATTCCAGATTCTTATTGGAGGCCTCAATAGCTGCCGTATCTCCACTGTCATAAGCGTCTACCAATTGTTCATAGGCATCCTTTGGAAACTTTGCATCGATGGGCAAGTACACGTTGGATTGATTGTCATCGCGACCAGGCAATTTAATCGCAAACTCAACCAAATCGTTAGATCCTTGTTTGGTCTTGGCATTGGCTTCATACTGTTCCGGAGCCAAGATTTGTTCCAACAACATCTCCAATTGAACTTCTCCGAGCCCTCCGCGCTGCTTAACATTACTCAAAACTTTTTTCAAGCCACCAACATCCTGTGCCAAATTCCTCATCTCTCCTAATCCCTCTTGCACTGCTTTCAATTGATTGCCCACCGCTTCAAAAGACTGACCCAAACGCTCAGACAAAGTTTTCTGCAACTTCTCATCCACAGTGACACGCATGTCTTCCAATCGCTTGTCCGTATTTTTTACCAAATCATCAAACTTGATTCGCTGGTGGTCAGTAAAGTCTTTGAAATTGGCTTCAAAACCAACGCGAAACTCCTTGAATTCGGTCTTGATGGTCTCCAAAAGTTCCTTGGACATTTTCTGATTCTCTTCCTTGAAAATGCGCAATGTCTCATTCAAGTCTTTTTGAAAATCCTTGAGTGTCTGATTCAATTCCGCTCGATTCTCTTTGGATAGATTTTGTGTTTCTTCTCTGTTGATTCTAAAGTCTTCCTTCAGTCCCTTCTCTATCCGCTCCAGTGCGGCTTCTATGCGTTGACTATCTGCCTGAGCATTGCCTGCGGAACCTTTCTTGAGCAATAACAATACAGCAATCAAACCGATTGCTATGGAAATGAAGGACAAAATTTCTGTGGTCATACCACAAAACTACCGCTATAAAACGCGAATGCCTTTAGAAATCAAACAGATTGTTTCAACACTCTCAACAAAACATCAACAGGTTGTGCTCCTGAAATGGAATATTTGCCATTGAAAACAAAAAAAGGAACTCCCCTGATGCCAAATTGTTGAGCCGTATAAAGATCATCTTGAAACTTGGTATCCCATTCTGGGTTGTGCATTACATCTTCGATGCGAACAGAACCTTCATCTATTTCATTCAAAATATTTTGCAGGACATCCATGGATGATACATTCTCATTTCGCACGAAATAAGCCCGCATCAGACATTCCTTGGCTTCATTTCCCTTCCCTTTGGATTGGGCATATTGCAGTAGCAAATGTGCAGGGTACGTGTTGGCTAAAATTGCTGTTGGCAATTTCATATTCAATCCCGCAGCTGTCCCCATTTCTGCAACCCCAGCCATCATTTGTACCATCTGACTTTCCGACATCCCCTTGGACTCTGCCAAATATTTGGAAATGGGAACTCCCGCCTGTTCTGCAGTGATAGATGGATCCAACTGAAAACTGTGCCAATGAATTTGGGCCTGACCATCAAAGGATTTCAAGGCTTCTTCCAAATGACGTTTACCGATGTAGCAAAATGGACAAGCAATGTCCGACCAAATGTGAATCTCCATACCCAGACTATCGTGTTACCATTACAACGGTTGACCATTGGCCATCCGTAGTTCTTAATATGTATTGACCGCTATACACATCTTCCAACTGCATAAAGGCTATCGTGGTTCCTTGCTTGAGAACAGCGGTCTTTACCAACTTTCCTTGCATATCACAAAGCTCCAAATGAACATTGTTTGGATTAACACCACTGATTTGAACAGCTATGAAATCACTCGCAGGATTGGGATAAACAGCAAAATCAAAGGATACTGTTGATGAAACATTTACAGTTGCATTGTATACCGTAACAGCTTCTGTGATGCTATTCACTTTGGATGCAACCAATGGGCCATAGAAAGTTGGTCCAACCACATAAGGGTATGCAGAATTCCAATTCTCGTCTACCGTGCAGAAGTACGCATATGTTCCATTTGGGTATTCAGGTGTAACGCAATAGCGACCATTGTGCTCATCCAAATAATCAGGCTGATTGGCATGAGATACAAATTCGTAATCCTCGCGATAATGACCCAAAGGATACGTTGTAGATACAGCTGGTCCATCCGTGACATCCGTTCCATTGGCGTAATGCGTTCTTACTGTAATATCACGCAATTGGTAGCTTGACTTCATGCGGGTAATTCCACCAGTACCATCGGCATTTGCATATCCATAGGCACCATATATGGGAAATCCATCGTACGCAAATCCAATGAGCGGAGAGTGATTGTTGGCATCAATGGCATACAAACCGTCGGCATCATACAAATTGCAAACAGAAGATATTGGTGTCAAATCCAAATCAAATGCAGAAGGATTTTGGTGATGGTGATAATTGCCCATGGCTGGATGACCTTTGGCACAATCAAAACCTTGACGTTCCGCTACAATAGCATCGCGATTCCAAATCCCTTGCCCTGGAGGTCCCTGAATAGGTCCGCCTCCTTCAGCTTGGGTATTGTTGTTCCAACTCACTCCATCTCGGTAGTCAAACAATGCAACGCCATTGATAAATACCCCAATATTTCCACCGGTAGTTGCAACTGGATTTCCTGTATTCTGATTGGGTGTCAGAGGGAATTTGAATATGGCATTTTGATCCGAAGCCAAAGATGGGTTTCCATCCATAAATGGTCCTGTTGTGTATGCAGGAATCCCATTGGTCGTCACATACACCCATTGGTTTGAGTAGGCCACTTGTTGAACATTGGCCAGAACATTGTCTTGGATGGCAACAGAATTACCCTGCACATAGTGCGACCCCATGATACCATCGGAATTTTGAATCCAAGAAAGTATGGCAGGATTCTGTTGAGCACTTGCTTCAATGAGCAGCGCGAGAACAAATAAAGAGGTCGTTATCAATTTCATTTTTCTAATTTACAACTTTGACGACACATGTCTATCAATTCTCTGAAATTAGAAAATAAAAAAGGCCCTCCGAAGAGGGCCTTTCAATGATGTCCAAAACTTAAACTCAAACCTATTTGAAAACCATCATTGTAACGTTAACACGTTCTGCACCATTGGTGAAAATCACTTGGTACATACCCGCAGATAAATCATTGTTCCACTCGATTACTTGCTGAAGAGATCCATCAACATTCAAATTTGTTGCATTCACTTTTTTTCCAGTGTAATCGAATACTTCCATGTTCACTTGACCGTCAAAACCAGCAAGAGAGACATTTACTGAATTTCCATTGGATGGATTTGGGTACAATTTGATTTCGCGATTCTCGTCATTCCAAGAAGCCAAATTCTCTTCAGTCTCCATTCCAGCTGCACCCAAAGTTCTTACACAAGAAACAGTACCATCCAAATCAGAGTATGTTGCATTGTCAACGTGCTTCACTTTGATGTCCACATCGTAACGCTGTCCATTGGCCATTCCTGGAACACTTGACAAGGCCAAGATTCTACTTCCACCCAATGCTCCCTCAACAGAGACCGGTAGATTTACTACAGGTACTTGTTGTGTGAACTGCCAACCATAGCGAGAAACACCACATACCGAACGATTGGTAGCAATAGCTCCACTGATCGCATTTTTGTATGCTGGGCATTGATCGTATGCACGAACATTCAATGTAGCCTCATCAGCCAGACCAAATGATTGCGTAGAACCAGAAACTGCAGTAACCAAAGTAGTGTTACCGAATGCATCTTTCAAAGAGTAGGTCACGTCTACAGAAACATGGATTGTTTGAGTTGATCCAGAAAAGTTAGGAACCACTATTCTTCCCAATTGACATACCGTAACGTTGGAAGTTCCTCCGATAGTGAAAGACCACTCGGGGGTTCCTGTTACACTGTTACTAGCCCAACGATTGACAATATATCCAACAGCACTTGGTCTGTATGCAGCCTTGAAGCTTTGGCAAGTGCTTGTATATGTATTGGTATAGTTGGTATATGGAGCGATATCAGGGTTACTCGCAGACAATCTGCTCATGGTTACTGTTACATTGTCCGCTGCGTTGTTTGTATTTGCAATAGCAACCATGTATTGATTTCCAATCACCAAACCATCAAACAACAACACCTCACTTCCTGCATCAGCAGCTATTCCTTGGCTACCCACGTGAACATCATCCTCTTCAGCCAAAGGAATCAATGCGCCAGAAGGATTTGGAACGTAATCATAAAGAGCAATTTTATTGTCATCACTTACAGCTGCACTACCCGCTACGGCCACTCGAACTGCATTCGAAGTTGCAGTGAATTTGAACCAACGATCATTTCCAGAGAAAGATGTCTCAGGAGAATCTGAACTTAATCCCAAAGCGGCTACAAAAGAAGATTGTGCTCCAACTCCGAATTGATTCATAGAAGCTACAGTTACAGGTGTTACGTAATCATCGCCACAAGTAGCAGCAATTCCATCACAGTTTTCGTCAGTTGCATTTCCGCATACTTCAGTTGCGTTTGAATTGATTGCTGCATTGGCATCATTACAATCACCGCCTGCAGTAGCATATCCAGATGTTGGAACGGTACACAAAATTTGAGCATTGCCTGACCCTTGTCCATCACCATCTGCATCAGTATAATAAGTTAAGTTCAAGCAACAAGCAGAACAACTTCCATATACATCATTCTTTACAGTACCTGTAGCACTCTGTCTATTGGCATAGTTTGCATAATCTGTAACAGGAGCGCACGTTCCACCATTTTGCATGTCGTCAACCAAGTTTTCTTGTGCAGTCCAGTTGTCCACCATGTACTTATACTCTACGTTTCCAGCAGGTAAGTTTACCACTACCGAGTAAATACCATCGGCGTTGCCATCTAACAAATGATTGTAGGTGTCAGCACCGCACCATCCACACCATGGACCCGTAACATAGACATTGGTAAAGTTCACACCTGCGCATGACATATCTACGTTGAAAGTAGTTGCGTATAAACAAGAACCATCGCTGTATGTAGCAATTGGATTGAAGTTAACTGCAGTTGCATCATTACATCCTGGCACTCCTTGCTGACAAGCAGTACATCTTCCATATACGTCGTTAAATGTTGAACCTATAACTCCTTGACGATTTGCATAGTTCGCATAATCGGTAACAGGCGCACAAGTACCACCATTTTGCATATCATCAATCAAGTTTTCTTGTGAAGCCCAGTTGTCAACCATGTACTTGTATTCTACGTTCCCAGCAGCCAAATTGACCACTACCGTATAAATTCCATCAGCATTTCCATCTGTCAATAGATTGTAAGTATCAGCACCGCACCATCCACACCATGGACCTGTAACATAAACGTTGGTATAACTGCCAGCGCAAGACATATCTACATTGAAAGTAGTAGCATACAAACATGAACCATCATCCGTTGTTGCGGCTGCGTTGTAATTGGCAGCAGCAGCATTGGTGCAACCTGGCACTGAAACAATACAAGCTGAACAAGAAGCGTAACAAACAGGACTTAAAACTGTATTGCCTGTAACCGTAAGAGAGCGGTTTGTAAATCCACCATTTGTAACCGTGCAAGAAGACCCTGCAGTTAATTGTTCTGATCCCGCCCAGTTGTCATGAGAAAATTTGTACTCATAACTACCAGCTTGCAATGGAACAGTAACTTCCCAAATTCCATCTGCATTCGCATCCGTCATAGCTGTGCAGTTTCCACACCATCCGTTGAATGTGCCATTCAACTCCGGTGTAGTAAAACCAGTCTCTTGGGTCATATCCACTTTAAAGGTTACGTTGTATGTTGGTGCAACAGCAGAACATGCAACACAAGCACCCCAACAAACGGGATCCAATACTTGACCAGTACTTGTTACCGTGATGGTACGATTGGTATAGCCAAAATTGGTCACTGTGCAAGAAGAGCCCTGAGTAAGTGACTCTTGAATATTCCAATTGTCCGCAGCAAATTTGTACTCGTATGTTCCCGGAGACAAGTTGATTGTAGTCTCATAAATTCCATCAGCGTTTGCGTCTGTCATGGCATTGGCACTTGGTGTCCAACCATTAAAAGAACCAGGAACTTGAACATTGGTATATGACTGAGTCACATTGTTCATGTCCACCTTAAAGGTTACCGGATAAACCGATGTGCAAGACGAACAAGCGCCCCAACAAACAGTTGGCAACACCGTATCTCCTGTCACTGTAATTGTGCGGTTGGTGTATCCGAAATTGGTTACCGTACATGCAGAACCTGGAGTTAGATTCTCTTGTTGGTTCCATCCATCTGCCGTGAACTTATACTCATAAGTACCCGCGGGTAAATCAATGGTAATTTCCCAAATGTTGTCAGAATTTGCGTCGGTCATCGCAGCGCAAGCACCACACCAGTTGTTGAATGTACCGTTGACGTTGGCTGTTGTAAAGCCCGTCACGTTACTCATGTCCACTTTGAAAGTGACATTGAATCCCCACGAAATTGTACTCACGCACAACATCATAAAGATTGAAAGTAATTGTTTTTTCATGCCTAATTAGTTTTGGTTATGCTAAAGATAAGTAATTGTAATTAAAACAAAAAGTATTTTTGTAAAAAATACAATAACACCAAAAAAGGCAGGAAAGCTAAAATCCTTAGGGCTGATAGGTGAAGTTCTGAATTACCACTTCATGCTTTAATCCATTGATGGGAGCTATGCTTTGGTATGGTAAGGTCCACAGATTCATTCGAGCATGCGTCTGAGCTCCGGGTGCGGGAATGACAATTGGGTTGGATGTTAATCCCCCCTCCTGCTTCACACGTGGTGGATGGTTTAGATTGAAACTCCACGTTGCGATAGGACTACCGATGGGCAAATTCCCTGCAAAAGATTTCCAAGTTATCAATGTATCCGACCAACTGAATTGATGTGTGGTAACTCCCTTTAAAAGCGAATTGGAAATATTTACCTCTCTGGTACGCTCTGCATAGAAGCTACCAAAGCTTACAGGTTGAACAGAAAAGGTAGTTGGCGTTGTACTCGTGGCATCTCCCCACTTGGCAAATTCAATGTCTACCTCACTGTTCCCATCTGTCATGAAAGTGCTATCGTCCCATGTAAAAAGACCAAATACTACATTCTCTGAAAACGACATCGGATCGGCTTGAATGGTCCAAGTATAGGTCCCGTATCCCAAATTATCTCGTCCAACAACTTCTGAAGAATACCACTGCCCATCATGTTCATCTATGGTCAGGTGGAGATATCCCTTGTCGTCTACCCAAACATCATCATATCGGTCTGAAAAAGTATTGGGACCAGGACCAACAGGAGTAGCACTGCTCTTGATGTCCCATTTTCTACCCGCAAAGATTACTTCATCACCAACTCTACCCAATACCTCTTCGGGCTCGGATTGATGACATGATATCAATCCAACAAAAAAAGACAAAAACAATAGCTTCTTCATCACGGTTTGATTTCTATGGTTGATGACAAATTCCCTACATAAATATCCCAAACTCCTGGCTCCAAAATCATTTCTCCATTGGCTCCAACAAACATCAAGTCCGTCTCATCAATCTCAAAAATGTACTTGGTAACCGAGTTGGCCTTGACCGATTGTTTATCGAAATCAATCAACTTCTTGACGTGCGGAGTGATGCTAGCAACACGGTCATGCTTGTATACCAATACCGTTTCTTTGGCGTCGCGCTCACTGTTGTTCTTCACTTCTACACTGACCGACCATTTGCGATTTCCAGCCGTTGTGTTTACTTGTGATATAGACAGGTTTTGGTATGACAAATCTGAATAGCTCAATC
>JACCDW011473693.1_pt1 | contig 30439 bp, 26 predicted proteins | sample 7449781 | NCBI WGS metagenome assembly JACCDW01 (sample SAMN15323449, study PRJNA562643) | freshwater metagenome | isolation source: river surface water | place: USA:Blue River Watershed | collected 2017-08-18
GATAAAGCGGTTGCGCTCTTCTTTTGTGATGATGCCTTCTGTGAGTTCATCAAACTTGCGAACATAGTCTTTGCGAACGAAAGGCTTGGCACCAGCTGGGTGAGCATTGGCCACGCCCAACTCGTCCACCAAAGTTGTGCCGTTGTTGAAAATGATTTCAACCCGGCCACCGAAGCGTTTTTTGTTCGGATCTTGCTCGTGGTACCACTGTGTCCATTGAGGGTCTTCCAAAGTGCGGATTTTGTGCCACAGAGCCACTGTGCTGGGCTTGTTCGCACGCTCAGGAGAGTACGAATTCACATGGTGCCAACGACCGTCTTCCAAAGCGACTGCGAAAATGTACATGATCGAGTGATCCAAAGTTTCGCGAGAAGCTTTTGGATCCATTTTCTGAGGATCGCCAGCGCCTGTGCCGATGACGTAGTGAGTGTGGTGAGACGTGTGGATCACGACTTCTTTGATGTCTTCAAAGTTGGTGATCTTTTGCTTCATGCGAGCCGCGAGATCGATGAGAGCTTGGGATTGGTACTCGGCCGAGTGTTCTTTCGTGTAAGTTTCCAAAATGGCGCGTTTTTCTTCGCCCACTTCTGGAAGTGGAACTTCGTATTTTCCCTCTTTGCCATCGAGCATGTAAGCAATGACTGAGTCTTCGCCTTCATAGATCGGGCTTGGTGCGCCTTCACCGCGCATCACGCGGTCGACGGCTTCAACAGCCAATTTGCCGGCGTGAGCAGGAGCGTAAGCTTTCCAAGAAGAGATTTCACCTTTGCGTGATTGACGAGTGGTGAAAGAAACGTGAACGGCTTGTTGCACGGCTTGGAAAATCGTTTCAGTGGAAAGACCCAAGAGGGTGCCGATGCCGGCCGCTTGAGCAGGGCACAAGTGAGCAATATGATCTTTCTTGTGCTTGTGCAGGCAAATCGCTTTGACGAGATCGACGTGCACTTCGTAACCAGTAACGATCCCTTTTAAAAGATCCTTACCAGATTTATTCATTTGCTGAGCGACACCAAGAATTGGTGGGATGTTGTCACCAGGGTGAGAGTAATCCGCTGCCAAGAAAGTGTCGTGGAAATCCAATTCACGAACAGCGGTGCCATTGGCCCAAGCTGCCCACTCGCAATCAAATTTCTGATTGTTCGGCATTCCGAAAACAGTCGCACCATTGGCGCGAGGGTGAGCAATGGCCATCGCACGAGCCGAAGCCACAGGGCGACGGTTGGCAGCGGCAATTGCCACAGAGGCATTGTCGATGATTCGGTTGATCACCATATCGGTGACATCGGCTTTGATCGGAGCATTGTCAGAAGCGATTTCTGCAATTTTCCAAGCCAGTTGGTTTTCACGAGCCAGTTTTTCTTTAGAGGGATAGACCCGAACAAGGTGTTTACGCATGAAAAGTTCCTTTTGTTTTGAGGCTGGCAGGTTAGCAAAACCCACCCCCAAAAGGTACGCCGTACTTTCTGTTTTGGAGCTGCGTCAAATAACGCAAATGCTTACGGAATGTGCTTTTGCGGGGGTTTAGAAAGTGCCGATCGAGAAGAAAATTGGCCACTGGGATTCATTGCGGTCTGTTCGAGCATCCAATTTGTAGCCCAATTCCAGGGAAACGGCGCCGACGGGAGTGTTGTAGCGGAAGGCCACCCCAATCGCATCTCGGTAAGGATCTTCAAATTGCACTTGCCGAGTTGTGTCGATTCCAGCTTTGCGGAAATTCACGGATTCCACGAAAACGGCGCCGCCATCATAGAAGAGAGCGCCACCAATGGAGCCATAAATCGGGAAGCGAATTTCGGATTTGAGCAGGTAAGTGCTCGCTGCACCTTTGAGCAGGATTTGAGTGGCGCTGTCGTCGGCTGCGACGCCGAAATCGCTGCGGTTCGGGAAGGACTCGTCCGGTTGGAATCCGCGAATGCTCGACTGTCCACCCAAAGTGAAGCCCTTTTTGTCATAAGGCACGCCGCCGGTCGGGCTGAAGTTTCGCATCACTCCGCCACGAATCGAATTGGCCCAAACCCAACCCGGTTTGAAGACTGATTTGTAATGAGTGAAGCTCGCGAAGGCTCGGGCATAGTGAATGTAATCCGAACTTCCTAGAGTAGGTGCTCCATATTCAGCATTCAAGCGAGTGAATGTTCCCGCCGTGGGATTGAAAGGATGATCACGGTAATCCAAATCAATGTTGGGCCCCGTCGTCACAATCACAGTTTCAGTTCTTTCAAGCGAATTGGGATTGTCATTGTCGAGAGGGAAGTCACGCAGCTGATTCGAACTCCACAGGTCATAAGACACAAATAAATGCGAAGTCACATTTTGCTCCAGGGACCATGTGATCTGCTTGCTCTGAGTTCCTTTGCGAACTTCGTAGTCCGACACATATTCGGACAGTGTGTAATTCAAACGGCCGTTGGTGCGTGAGTTGAAAAGATAAGGCTCCAAGTAACTGACGTTAGCTTTGTGTTCGAGATAACGGATGTTGGTGGTGTTGTAACTGCCTTCGACTCGGCCGGAAATTCCCCGGCCAGTGCCCAGAATATTTCGATACGCCAAGCCCGCATAACCGCGGACGGTGAGGCCAAGTTCGCTGTTCACTCCCGCACCCAATGTGATCAAGCCCGGATCGCGGTCCGCCACTCGCACAATCACCGTGCGGTTGGAGATTTGTGTTTTCTCCTCGAGAGTTTTGATGTCGACAGTGTTGAAATGCCCCAGTCTCTGCAAACGGCGGGTCGATTCTTCAATGAGCTGCGGAGTCAGAGTGTCACCATCTTTGAATTCGAGCTCTTTGAGAATGACGTAGTCTTTGGTCAGCGAGTTTCCCTCGATCACCACGGAGCCGACGACAATCTTAGGACCTTCGTAAATTTTAAATTTCACGGAAGCCTGAGTGCTGTCAGCATTGTAATTGACCAAATCTTCGCGCTCATTGCTGAGATTCATCTCCAAGTAGCCTGAGTTCTGATAAAACTCTTTGAGTTTGGCGATTCCGTCTTCTAGCACATTTAATTTTAAGGCCTCATTGACTTTCAGACCCACCAATCGAGCCAGCTGCGATTCGCTGAAGGAGCTGTTGCCTTCAAATGTTAGAGATTCCAAAATCGTCAGAGGACCTTCTTCCAAATTGACGGTGATAATCACTTCTTCTTTGTGAGTGCCACTGTAGGCTGTTTTGACGCTGACAACTTTGGCTCTCAAATAGCCTTGATTTTGCCGGTCGATGATCAAATTTTTCAGTCCCGCTTCTATGTCTTCACGGTTGTAAAGTCCGTCTTGAATCAATTCAGACGAGTGATTCAAGAGAAACTTCACATAGTAGTTTTCGGGGAAAGTGTATCGGCCCGAAAAACGAATTTCTTTGATTTTGACGGGTGGGCCCTCTTGCACGTCTAAAAAAATCACTTTTTGAAAAGCCTTGTTCGTTGCCAATTCTTCGCCGCGAACTTCGACCCGAGCAAAGCCCTCTTTGAGATAGAAATTCTTCACTCGAGTGGCCAGTTCAGGTCCGAGATTGGGGTTGGTCGAAAAGAAATTGTCCAGGTCCATTGAATCCATGACGGAGCCCCGGCCTTTTTGCAATACGCCATTGAGATCGACCAAATACTGCTCTGAATTGGTGATCGTGAAAGTCAAAGAGGCCTTGGATTCATCCGAGTTGAATTTGACTTCAGGTGCTCCTAAATCGGCTTTCAGAAATCTTTTCTCGCTGAAAAGCTGACGCATTTGTTTGCGCAGAGAATTCAAAGCAGAGTCGGTCAGAGGCTCGTCGAGCAAGCTTCGACGGATTTTCTTTTCAAAAGCATTTTCGAATTCAGGATTGGCGGCCACCAAAGTCACGGCCTCGATCAAAGTTTGCGGCCCTTCCTTGATTTTGACTTCAACCGCGACTTCAGTTTCGGACATACGGGCAAATTCCAAATCGATGACTGTGTTGCGAAATCCGCGATCGCGGTAAAGACGGCGGACTCGCTCACCACCTTCAATCAAGCTCTGTTGGTCAAAGACAGATTTTTCATCGACGGCCAAGACATTGCGAACTTCATTTTCTGACAAATGATCGAGCCCGGTGACCTTCAATTTTGAAACTCGACGAGTGCGACCCACATTCAAATAATAGGTGGTTTTACCTTCGGCCGTTTCAGCTTTGACCTGCACGGTTTCATACTGTTCATGCGCCACCAAATAGCGCACCAGTTGATCCAGTTCTGAGCGCGTGATGTGCGTGCCCTTTAGAAAGGGAAATTGTCTTTTCAGCTCTTCTTGCAATTGCAGTGAAAAGGAAGCGAGGTCGACTTGAGACTCTGGCAAGGGCGGTTGAGCCTTTGCGGGGCTCAGCAGTGCAATCACCATCAGAAGGCTCAGGAGTCCTGTTCTCACTTGAACTCCTTTTTAAATTCCAAATCCAGGCCCAAAATGCTTTGGCTTTCACGATTGGAGTCTGAGCTGTTGGTGTTCTCATTGGAACGGCGGTCTTCGTAGCGACCAATCGCTGACCAATTGTCGGTGAAATTGTACTGCAAGGAGTATTCATTGGACGAAGTGCTCGAGGCCGAAGTCTGAGTGGCCGAGGCCCGAACTTTGTCGGAAAGTTTTTTGGACAAAGTCACTCGCTGCACGGAAACATTTCGGGTGTCATCATAGGAAGTTGAAATTTGCAATTGCACTCCGGCCGTGTCCTGCAGTTTTTTGAAAATCCCTTGTTGCGAAAAGACCCCCAAAGCGGCGCCCTTTAAAGTTTCTTCTTTAGCTTTGTTGCCAGATTGAACTTGTTTTTCAAGGCTTTCCGTTCTGACACCCAAGGCAATCAAAGAAATAATGTCCTGGTCACTGAGCGGCGGAACACTGGACAGTTTCAGGGCCGGATTCTTGGCCTTGCCCTGGATGAGCATATTGATATCGTACTCATCAATTCGCGAGCGGGCGGTGACATACAGATCAGGATTGACGTCTGCTTCATTGGTGAAGCGCACATTGGCGGATTGCACTTCAAAAACTTTGTCGCGGAAAATGGCCTTGGTTCCCTTTTCGGTGAGGACTTGTCCACCCAGAATGGGTTGAGCCGGAGGCCCTTTGACCGTGATCTGTCCGCTCACGGAGCCGTCGACCATCGAGTTTTTAATTGCCAAAGGTTTTTCAAGCACAATGTTCAAATCCAAGAGAACGGGTTCGAAAGCACTCTGCAGAATCATTTTTGGCAGGTAAGAGCTTTGTTTTAAATTGTTCGAAGCGGACTCTTCTGTGAACTCTTTGTCCATGAATCCGCCCTGCACATGATAAGTTCCAGAAAGAGTGAAAGGGAACCAGTTGCCTGAAAAAATCACTTCGGCATCGCCATTGGTGCGAACTCGGTCAGGAACATTGAGGCTGACTCCGCTCAAAGTGGCTTTGATATTTGTCGGAATATTTTGAGGTCCGGAAATCAAAATGGAGCCGTCGCCTTCAAAGCGCCCACCGGCGAGAACTCCGTTGAAGCCATTGATGAGCACTTTCGATTGAGAAAACTGCACGTCGGCCGTCAGGTTTTCAAAGGCGTGAGGGAAGCCTTTGAGCTTCACAAAGCCACCCCGGATGTCAGCGTTGCCGAAGACTTCGGGTTTCAAAAGCGGACCGGACACGTCGGCCGCGATATTGGCAGAACCATTGAGCTCCTCGAGGAAGGGAACGAAAATCTGGAAAAGTCGCAAATTGGCTTTTCCCTCGAGACGCAAATTCAAATCATCTTTTGAAATCGATTTGCCTTTGATGTCAAAAAACGTTTGTTCACCTTCGAGGCGGAAATTGCTCAAAGTGGCAATCCCAGAGTTCATACTCAATTCCATGGGGCTTGGATTGACCAAGGTCAAACTTCCCCGCTGCAAGAGCAAAGTGTTGATGGTGCCGCGGCCACTGGCTGCCCACAGGCCGCCAGAGTCGCTAGCCAATTGCAGATCTCCATTGAGGTTGGCCTTGTACTCACTCAAAAGAGAGCCGCCACCTACCAAAGCGAGTAAAGTGGTGTAGTTCCAGTTCTTAGCTTGGAGATCCAATTCAAAAGGGGAGGAGTCGTTCAAGGGAAATCGGAATTTGGAGACCAATTGGCCACTGAAAAGATTGGTGTTTCCTCGCAATGAGTTTTTATGAAAATCGATATCAAAAGTCGATTCGGCAAAATCCAATTCTTCCATGTTCAATTGATAAATTCGGCCCACGACGTTGATGTCCGGTTCGCGAATAGGCCCTTTGAGAGTGGTGCGAACATCCAGGAGCCCCGAAATCTGCGAGCCCAGCTTGGAGACATTTTCAGATTCTTCTAAAGGCAAACGAGATCCCTCGATCACAATATCTATTTGACCGGCAGGGTTGCTCTGACCTGAGGCTGTGATCACATTTTTGTTTTTCAAAAGTTTGGCATTTTGCAACTTCATATCGCCAGCCACGGAATTCATTTGCAAACTGAAGAGATCAAAAGTTTCGCCAGCAATGCTGCCCTGATGAACACTGGCATTGAGATCGTATGAGAGCTTGGCCAGATCAAAGGGCCCTTGCAAGCGGAATTTCGCAGCTCCTGTGCCGTTCAATTCCACAGGCATTTTGAAAATTCGGCCGAAAACTGAAAGCACATCGACAAGATCAAAGCGGCTCAAGGAACCATCGGCCGAGATTTCTTTTTTGTTCAAATCCACTTGCACATTGGTTTCATAGTGAGTGTTGTTCAAAACCGCTTCAATTTGGTCAAACTTCAGGACGCCTTTCTCATAGGAGAGGGCTCCCGAGGGTGATCCCAAAGCAAAGTCCTCAAAGACAAAGTTTTGGGTTTTCAAATTCATATTGAAAGTGGCCGCATCAGAGTCACCTTGAGTGCTTCCCTGAACTTCACTGGCGCCTTCCAATTTCAATCCAGCTAAGCGTTTTAAATTTTTAAATTGGAAGAGGGGAGATGAGTAATTGATTTTAAAGCCATCTTTGTAGGCAATCACTCCATCTGAAGCGCCGCGATCTTCTGCGACAGTCAGTTGCGTTTTGTATTGCACCTGTTTGTCAGTGACAGTGAACTCTCCGTCTGCCGAGAAAGCGTCGATAGCGACCAACGTGTCCTCAATGCGCGGGCCAGTTCGCACTTCCAGTTGCGAGCCTTTGGCTTGTCCCTGACAGCGGAATTCAGTCATTGGATAAATTGGACCCGCACAATTCAATTGCGTGCCCAAGTGAAGTTTCAAAGGCAAATCACCCACATCTATTTTTTTCAGAAGCTCATGAAGATCGATTTTGTCGCTGGCAAAACGAGCGGAGAGAGTGGTGTTCTTTTTCTCTTCACTGCGAGAGAAATCCAATTTCAAGTCCTCAACGCTCAGGTTGCCGCTGGGATGAGCCAGGGAAATGCGTGGAATTTGGAGCATTTGATTGAGCAATCGTCCGCTGAATTGAATGTCGCCAATGTGATAAGCGCCGATTTTTAATTTGTTGCCTGAAAGTTTAAAGCCGGCATCGAGTTTTTCGGCGCCTTTGAATTCGAAGCGACCCGAAGAATCAATTCGTCCCTGCATCGGAGGCAAGTGAATCAAATTTTTTCCAACTTGAGAGACGCGGTCTAGATCCGAGAGAATTTCAAACTCGAGAGTTCCTATTGGTTGAATGAAAAGTCGCGGCAGATCTGTGAATGAGCCTTTGGCATTGAGCAAAGTGTTGAGGACTCCGACTTTGACGGTCGAAAGGTCCAATGCGGTTTCATTCATGTGGGCTTCGCCATCGAGATGAAATGGGATTTCCCCAAGTTCATCGTAATCGACCACGGAGTTTTCAAAGTTCCATTGCAAATGCAGGCCGTCTTTGCTTTTGCTCAGGAACAAGTGCGCTGTGCCCAGCAACAAGCCGGTTTTCAATTTTTCGGATTCCATGAGAAATTCACCATTTTGAATGGCGATGCGGGAAACAGGAACCTTTTTTAAAAAATCAAAAAAATCTTTGAGCGGCAGAGGCTCAGGTTTTTCCTGGGAATTGGGTCTGCTCATCAAAGAATCCAGATTCAATTGCATTTGAGGTTGGTCGGCCAACAAAGTGGAGATGGCCAGCCGGCCACTGATCAATGCCAAGAGATCCAGAGAGGCAGAAACCTCTTTGATTTTCACAGGAGGAAGAGATTCGTCTTTGGGCTGAACTTCGATGCCTCGGATTTGCAAAGAAGGAAAAAGCAAGCTCCAGTCTATTTCTTGAATTTTCACTCGCACGGGCAGTTTTTGTTCGGACAAACGCCCCACTTGTTCCAAGAGCCAGTGCTGAACCCTTGGTTTAATGAATTGATAAGTTCCGTACACGACACTGAATGCAATCACGACGGGCAATAGAATCAGCAGGACTCGCTTTCCTATCATGCGAAATCCTCTTTCCACAATTGGAGAAGGGAAGCCGCCGAGCGGTAGGTGGGACGGGTTTCCACCATGCCTTCAAGAATTTCAATGGCCTGAAATTTTTGTTTCAGTCCCCAAAGGGCTTGAGCCCGCAAGTAGTGAACCGAAAAAACAGTTTCAGCATCGTCAGCGTATTTTTCTTCCAAAATCAAAAGTTCATTGAGCAGTTCAACAAAGCGACGGCCTCGGAGCAGAGCTTCGGCTCTCAGCCAATCTTTGGCAGGACCCTCAGGGGCTTGATCGAGAATTCTCAATGCGGCTTCGTGGTTGTCCCAAATGATGTGCGACAAGGCAAAGTCAGTTGCCAGTTCTTGCGCGCTTTGAGCCGCTTCCATCATGGCGTTCTCAATCTCTTGCAATTGAATTTCTTCTTCCTCAGACTTTTTCTCAAACTGAGGAAAAAAGATTTCATGACGAGGCTGGAAAGATTGGCGGGACATGTACTCTTGCGCCAATCGCTCTCGCAATTCAGCTTTCAATTGGTAGAGTTCGGAATCTTCGGGAAACAAAGTGATCAAGAGTTGAATGATTTTTTCTTCTTCTTGGTGCAGACCTTGAGATTTGAGAACTTCCATTTCCCGAAGCAGTTCTGTCTTTCTCTTTTCCGCACGAACTTGAAAGGTCTTTCGTCTTTTTTCCCTCTGCTGATTCATTTCCGGAATCAAGCCGTCGAGATAATGACTGCGAGCTAAATGCGAAAAGTGGCGAGCTTCTTTCGCACCTTCCAACACAGCTTCGAGCAGAGGAGTGCTGACTTCTTCTGTTGATAAGAAAAGGGCTTCGACAAAGTGACCCCAAGGAATGTGCGAGCCATCATTGAGTTTGCGAGTGATGAGATCAGTGAGAGTCGCGTAGAAGCCGCAGTACAAAAGGAAAGTGGCCAGGGCTTCAAATTCGCCGAGGCTTAATTTTTTATCTTCGTATTTTTTGATCAAAGCATCGGCGGCCAAGTCAGAGGCTTGGTAGTGGCTCAAAAGAGCTTGAATCTCGATTTCAATAGATGCAGCCGAATGCGGTTTTTGCAAGGGGGCTCCTAACCCCCTTATTTTAGAATAAATCTCAGTAAATCATGAGACTTAACGCGTAAGGTTAGGACCTTAAAAAGGTCCCGTCCGGATTATTCAGTGACGCGAGAAACGTAGACGCCTTCGGTCGTGTCAATTCGAAGGAGATCGCCTTCGTTGATGTGCAAAGGAACATTCACGACCAGACCTGTTTCCATTGTCGCCTGTTTGGTGGCGCCAGTGACTCGGTCACCTTTCACGCCGGGTTCAGTCTGAGCGACTTTCAAATTCACGGCTTTCGGAACATCCACAGAAACTGGACGTTCGTTGTAGAACAGAACCACAACTTGCAAGTTTTCAGTCAAGTAGTTGCTGGCCTCGCCCATTTCATTCGGCAAGATGGTGATTTGTTCGTAGTTCGACTGGTTCATGAAATTGTAGCCATTGTCGTCTTTGTAAAGGAAAGTCATTTCGACATTCTGAACGTCAGGCACTTCGAAACGTTCGCCAGATTTAAAAGTTCTTTCCAGTTGTTGGCCCGTCAGAAGATTTCTCAAACGAGTGCGAGTGAACTGGTTTCCTTTTCCGGGTTTCACGTGTTGAAAATCAATAACTTGATATGGGCTGCCTTCACACATGACGCGAAGACCTTTGCGAAAATCCGACAGTTCGTACATTCATTACCTCGATTAAATGGGGACAAAGAACCAAGAATCTGCCTGAGGGGCGTAAAAAGGTCAACCGTCGATGGACTCGATAAAGGCGCCTTCTTGATGGGCTTTAATTCTCTGCAGCAAATTTTCCAGAATCTTCCGTTTGCGCTCAACCACGAGCATTTCCCGGGATTTCAAAGGTTTCAAAGGCGTGGCCACTTCCTCGGGCGCCGATTCATCTAACAGTTCAAAACGCTTGGCAATTTCCGTATTGCCGGGGTTCTTTGCGCTCAACTCGAGCAAAGTCCTTCGGGCTTTGTCCAGGTCATTGCGCACGATCAGGGCATCGACCAATGAAAGTTTGCGATCGATTTCACTTTTTGTAATCGGCAAAGTGACAGAGGGCGAAGTGGCGACGGGGGCCGTGATTTCAGAGTCGTCATTGGAGTCGGCTTGAGGCTTCAAACGCTGGTACTGAAAAATATCTTCTTCGTACTCGTCCGCACTGAGGCTTTCCAGTTTTTGCACCGCTGTTCGCGCTCTTTCGCTTTGTGGATTTAAAAACAAAACCCGCTTGAAAGCTTTGAGAGCTTCTTTTGGCTGATTGGTTTGCAAATGCAAAGTTCCCAATAACTGCAAAGCCAAAAGATTCTCCGGATCCAGTTCGGAAGCTCGGCGCAGAATGGGGAGAGCTTCTTGAAAGCGCGCTTGATCCATGAGCACTCGGCCGAGAGAGACATATCCACCCACATACTGCGGATGACGCCGAATTCCATTGGCGGCGACGACTTCGGCTTGTGAGAATTCTCCGCTTTCTCGAAGCGCTTCCGCCAAAGGAGCAAAAGCCTTTGAGTTCACGTCCTTCTGGAGGATTTTTCGATACTCCTCGATAATTTTTGCCGAGATTTTCGCCATAGTTCATCTTTGCATTCCCAGACCACTCGTGCAAGCATTTGGGCATGATCATTCTCGGGATTGACCCCGGCTCTCGCATCACTGGTTTCGGCCTGATTCAAGTCACTGGCAGTGGCTCGGCAGCGCGTATTTCGCACCTCAGTCATGGTGTCATTCAAATGGACCCCAAGGACAGTTTTCCGGCGCGAATGAAAGAATTGGGCGAAGCCATGGAGCAAATCCTGGAGAAATACAAACCCGCGCAAGTGGTGATTGAAAAAATCTTTCTCGGAAAAAATGCCGACAGTGCCTTCAAACTGGGACATGCTCGTGGCGTGGCTCTTTACGAGTCGGCCAAATTCGGGAGCGAAATCATTGAATATGCCACTCGTTCTGTGAAGCAGGGAATCACGGGCACTGGGGGCGCCAGCAAAGAAGAAGTGCAGACTTGCTTGCAAAGGCTGCTGAAGATCAAGGCAATTTCGCGAATCGATGCCTCAGATGCCTTGGCCCTGGCCACTTTCCATGCTTTCCGAATCACGAATCCCTTGCATGCCCACCCGAAATTCAGTCAAACTCTGGATCGCTAACACAAAGGGGCACCATGATTGCTCAACTCAAAGGTTTTATTGTTGAAGTCACTCCCGAGAGCGCGGTTCTCGATGTCAACGGAGTGGGATATGAAATTGTCTGTTCGTTGAACACTCTGGCTGAGTTGCAAGGGGATTTGATCACCAGTGGCGCGGGGGCCACAGCCAAAGCTCCCAAGCCAGTGCAAGTCTACACTTACACTCATGTGCGCGAAGATGTATTGCAGCTCTTTGGCTTTGCCACTGTCGTCGAGAAACAGCTGTTCACCACTTTGCTCAAAGTGAATGGTATTGGGCCCAAAATGGCGATCAATATTCTCTCAGGTGCCAGCGTCAACCAAATCCTGGCCATGATCGAAGCGGAAGATGTCAAAGCTCTTTCCAAACTTCCCAAAGTCGGAAAGAAAACAGCCGAGCAAATGGTGCTGACTCTCAAAGGCAAGCTGGTGATTCAAGAGACTGAATCGAAAAAAACACCAGCCGCGATGTCAGCGAAAAACTTGTCACCTTCTCATCGTGAAATCGCTTCGGCACTTGTGAATCTTGGATTCCGTTCAGTCGATGTCGACAAAGTCATTTCCCAATTGCCCAAGGAAATTGATTTGCAAGAGGGCATTCGCCAGGGTCTGTCTGCTTTGGGTTCTGTGTAATTGAACAGGAGGAATGATGCCGATTTTTGAAAGTGACGAAAACGAAGTCGAATTGGGTCGTGAAGTCCTTTCCAAGCAATCCTTGGAAGGAGAAACTTCTTGGGAAAATATTCTGCGTCCTTCTTCTTTTGATGAATTCCCAGGCCAAGATGATGTGAAAGAAAAGCTCAAGGTTTTCGTGCAAGCGGCCAAGAGCCGGCAAGAGCCTCTGGATCACGTTCTGCTCTCAGGCCCTCCAGGATTGGGAAAGACGACTTTGGCGAAAATCATCGCCAATGATATGGGCGTTGATTGCAAAGTCACTTCCGCGCCAGCTCTGGATAAAAAAGGTGATTTGGCGGCTTTGCTGACGTCACTGAAACCCTATTCGGTTTTGTTTATTGATGAGATTCACCGATTGAGCCGAGTGGTGGAAGAGTATCTCTACACGGCCATGGAAGATTACTATTTGGACATCGTCACCGGCGAAGGGCTGGGTGCTCGTTCCATGAAATTCCAATTGGCGCCATTCACTTTGGTGGGAGCGACGACTCGTGCGGGTCTTTTGAATGCTCCTTTTCGCGACCGTTTTGGAATCACCGAGCGCTTGAATTTTTATGACAAAAAAGCTTTGGAAACCATTTTGAAGCGCTCGGCGGATATTTTGAAAATTGAAACAGCTTCGGATGGTTTGGCGGAAATTGCCAAGCGCTCTCGGGGCACTCCGCGAATTGCCAACCGCTTGCTCAAGCGAGTGCGCGACTATGCTCAAGTCAAAGGACAAGGGGTGATTTCAGCGGACATTTCCCATTATGCTTTGGATCAGCTGGGTGTCGATCAGCTGGGCTTGGATCCCATGGATCGCCGGATTTTGACTTTGATTGAAGATAAATTTCAAGGCGGCCCTGTGGGAATCGAAACCATTGCTGCCGCTTTGGCTGAAGACAAAGGCACGATTGAAGAAGTCTATGAGCCCTTCCTGATTCAAGAAGGCTTGCTGCAGAAAACTCAGCGGGGGCGAGTGCTCACAGCTTCCGCGAAGAAACACATTCAGGAGCACTGAGTGGGTTTGGCAGTTTTTCTTTTCGGATTGTTGTCGGTACCGGCTCTGGCCAAACAAGTGAAACCAGCGGAATTGGTTATTGAGTGCTATGTATCACCTTGTGAGTTGCAAGCCGATTTCGATGGAGACGGAAAATCGGATTCAGCACTTCTCGTGCGAAACAAACGTGGAGAACGTGGAATTCGCTTTCAACTCGCCAATGAGAAAGTTGTTGTCTTGGGAGCGGGACGGGACTTTGGAAACGGCGGAAAAGATTTTGCCTGGATGGACAGCTGGAAAATTGTGAATTCATCCAAAACCGGACCTGCAACCTTGCTCGTGGAAAAACAAGAATCCGCTTCGGCACTGATTGCCTGGAAGAAAAACAAGTTTCATTGGTCGCAACAAGGCGATTGAATCACTGACCTTTGAGCTGTTCCTGAATTCCAAAACTGGTGACGGCCTGTCCCTGTCGACGAACTTCGGCAAAGATCTCTTCATTGATATTCGGGCGATTGAGCAATTTGTGCCAGACATGGTACTGAACCGCTGTGTTCACAAAGGGCTGCATTTTCACTCCCAGAAGGCCCAAACGATATTCAATATCCGAGTCCTCGCCAGTGCCCGCACCCTCGTAGCGAAAATCAAAGCCATTGATTTTCAAAAGGTCTTCGCGATGGACTGAGAAGTTGCAGCCAACAATGCCGCGGAATTTTTTATTCACCAGCTGGCGCAGCCAAGAGTTCTGAAGATACACCCCTTTGCCGCCATTGTTGTCTTTCATGTAAAGACCCGTGGGAATCATCCACCACAAGTTTTTTTCAATGAAACCGGAGCGAACCTTATCCGGAGTCAGCATCTGTGAAACCCAAGGGGTGAAGTCCATGCGGCGCCCGCAAAGCACTGTGTGGCTTTTCCGATTTTCATAGTGCTCGCGGATAAATTCAGGATGAGGCAAGCAATCCTGATCAATGTAAATCATATAGTCCGAATCACAGTGATGGATTCCCCAATTCATGATTCGGTTTTTGCGAAAGCCCTTGTCTTCGTGCCACAAGTGTTTGGCCGGAATCGACATTTTTTCCAGTTCAGCTTTGACGTGAGCCACGGCTTCGGGTTTTGAGCCATCATCGCAAATCAGAATTTCAAAATTCTGAAATGTCTGCCGGCTCAATGCCGCCAAAGTGAGATCCAAAAAACGAGTGTTGTTGTAAAAAGCAATTGAAATAGCCGCCGGAAAGCGATGACCGTCGGGGAGTTTTCTCAGAGCCGAGTTTTGAAAGATTTCAACCATGAAATTTCCTTGAAGGTGCCTGCTCAGTTGGTGCAATCCAGCTCAGCCGACAGAGGGTAATGATCTGAAGACTCGATGTCGGAATGCACTTTGGAACTTAAAGCCGTGCAGCCACGAACAAAGATATGGTCCAACACCAAAAAGCGATTGTCATTTTGAAAGCGCACGGATTTCAGTCCCAGCGTGCGTGTCAGGCGCTTGAGATAATCTGTTCGATCGTCGTTCCAAGTATTGAAATCCCCAGCCCAAATGATTTTATCGTCCCAATCCTTGAGCGCCCCAACGACGTCACGCATTTGTCTTTGAAAAGGAGCCAATGTGGTGAAATTGATTCCGTGAATATTGACCACCATCAAGCGCGAACCATTTTGCAGTCGATAAGTGGTCAACAAAGAAATTTTCGGCGTGTTGGCGAAAGGCTCCCGATCGCGAGTCTTCAAAAAAACTTGGCTCCAGGCAGTCTGTTGAGATCCGCTGATCACACCAGTGCCATTTCGGTCCGTATCCAAAAAGAAAGAGCGGGCCATCCACCAGCCCAATGTTTTCACCGAGCGAAGAGTGTTGAGCACCCAGCGCTCCTCGATGCCCTCTTGCAGAACCACCAAGTGTTTGTCGACGGCCAACTTCCGCAAATCTTTTTTCCAATCGATTTCGCCGGAGGCTTTTTGGATGTTCCAGGTCATCAATTGCAGGCGAGAGGGCAGAAATTCGTTGGTGCCAATTGAAATTTCATTGAGAACTTGGGATTCGGGAACTTCGCCATAGGCGGCTTGTGCCTTTGGAGAGGCGAGGGCGGTGAGCAAGACAGGCCAGATCAATGCCCAAGTCAAAGCCAATCGCCACATATGTCCCCCTCTCAATCAAGAGGGCGGGACTATATCCAAACCCCCAAGAATGGCAAGCTTCTGGGGGCGGAACAGTGCAAAATTAAGCAATTTTTTTAATCTGATCGAGCTTGTCTTTCATGCTCGTGTTCTCTTGATGCAGGCGCTGATTTTCTTGTGTCAGCTGCACCAGTTTTCTTCTCAAGGCAGAAAGCTCCTCGACAACATTGGCGGGAGTTCCTGCCGGAGGGGGCGCCGAGTGAGCGGAAACATCCGCCGCTCCTCCAGCTATGGGAGTCATCACGACTTGCCCTTTTCCCAGCATGTCTTCGATATTTTCAGGAATGACCATCGCCGGGTCAAATTTCTCAAAGCGCAAGAGGCCGTCAGCTTCCATTTTGCGGATTTCGCTGAACAATTTCATGATGCTGGCGGAAGTCTCGCCCGGTGAGGGGACTTTTTCCTTGAGCAATTCTTCGATTTGGCGCTTTTCCCGGAAAGTCATGACTTTCATGAACAATTCGGCCTTCTCCGGCGGCAAGCCACCGCAGATCATGGCCAAATTCAAAGCGGGCACGCGCGGAAAAATTTCGGCCAAATATTGAGGGTCCCAATTGACGACTTTGTCGAAGGTCAGCAGTCGCTTGCGGATTTCGGATTCCCAAGCGGCACTTTCATCGGCAATCATTTTTAAGAATTTTTCTTGCTTATCTTTGCCAGTGGTTTCAATCAAATTCAGCAGTTGGACGAATCCACCTTTTTTACGATAGCGTTCAATCATGCTCATGATAGCACTCCCGCGGTTAGACGCATTTGAGATGACTTCACTCTATCGTCAATTCTTCGAATTTATTTTAGCTTTGAAGGAAACATCAAAGCTCGATATCAGAATGGCACAGCAACCTTTAGATTCAGTAAGGGTTCGTGCAATCGTACTCGTCGCGACTGGGATAAGGGTTGCGGCTGACCAGAGTGCAGTGCTTGTAGTAAAACTCCCAGGAGCGGTAAGGCCGAGGCTCGGGAGAGCGGTGGTCCATGGTGAAGCCTTCGGCAGCATAGGCTGCGGCGGCAGCGCGATTGCGGTTTTGCCTTTCGTCAAGCTGTTCTCGGACTGTCGGGCTGGAGCAGGCACTGAGAATTGTCAGCAAAGCCGATAGCAAAAGCGGCGACAGGAGCTGACGATGTTCGCATTGACCTTTCCACAATTTCACGCAAATAATCTCCAGCATGTCTTTTCGGAACAATTCAGAAAATTCTTATCCTGCCATTGAAGTTCATGTCACTCGCGGAAATTTCACCGAAAGTGTCCATCTTGTCGACGCTGTACTGGTGGATGAGCGGGGAAAAACTGTAGCCAACTTTGGTCTAGGCGGCGGAGCCATGACCTATCCCCGGTCGGCTATCAAAATGCTTCAAGCGGTGAGTTTTATTGAAAGCGGCGCCTATGAAGCTTTGAATTTGTCGGAAAAGCATTTGGCCATTTCATGTGCTTCTCACAACGGCGAGGGCTTTCACACGGAGCTCGTGATGGACTGGCTGGAACGAGCGAATTTTTCAGAAAACGATCTGATCTGTGGGCCTCATTATCCTTACGATGAAAGCACTTCGCGAGATCTGATTCGCCATGGTGATCTTCCAGGGCGACGGCACAACAACTGTTCCGGAAAACACTCGGGAATGCTGTGTGCGATGAAGAGTTTGGGGTTGAACACAAAAAACTACGGAGCTTATGAGCATCCTTGGCAAGTTCGTTTGAGAAATATTCTCTCTGAATTGAGTGGAGAAGATTTGCATCGGGCGCCATGGGGAATCGATGGCTGCAGCATTCCGACTTATGCGATGAGTTTGCAGGCCATGGCACGCGGTCTCGGACAATTGCTTTTGACCGGTGATCTGGTGGATGAAAGAAAAGAATCTTTACGCCAGATTCGACAGGCCGTTTTGAGAAACCCTTACTATGTTGGTGGCACTGGGGATTTTTGCTCCGATTTGATGGCTCTGGGGCAGGACAGGATGATTTTAAAGTCGGGAGCTGAGGGCGTTTTTGCTGGAGTGCTTTTGCAGCAAGGGCTGTCATTCAGTCTCAAAGTCCGAGATGGCAATGCGAGAGCCGCCAGAGTCGCCACTGGAGCCATTCTCCGTCAATTGGGCGGGATCGCTGAAGACGAATTTGTGAAGCTTTCTAGTCACACTCAACCAACCGTGAAGAACTGGGAAGGCACAACAGTTGGAAAAATATTTGTGCCTCATACGCTGTTAAGCTAACATCAATGCTTCATGTTTTTACAAAAAACCATTCGCAAACGAACTGAAGTCAAAGGAATCGGGATTCACTCGGGTGAACCCAGCACTTTGACGTTCTTGCCGGCTCCCGCCAATACGGGAGTGCATTTCGTGCGGGCGGATTTGCCGAATCGACCATCTTTGAAAGTGCATGCCCTCAATGTTTCCGCGACGGGCTATGCGACGACTTTGGGAGGAGCTGAGTTTTCGGTCTCCACAGTTGAACATTGCATGTCGGCCATTTCGGCTCTTCGGATCGACAATTTGTTCATTGAGCTCGACGGACCCGAAATTCCAATTTGCGATGGCAGTGCCAAGGAATTCCTGGCGGCCCTTCACCGTGTGGGAATGGTTGAGCAGGATCAGCCCAGAAAATACTGCTATATCACTCAGCCGATTTATTTTGCTGAAGGCGAAAAGCAGGCCTATGTGGTTCCCTATCACGGCTTGCGAGTGACAGTGACGATCGATTTCCCCCATCCTTCGATTGGCAAACAAAAGTTGGATTTGGATATCAACGACCAAAGTTTCACTCGAGAAATTGCTGAGGCTCGCACTTTTGGCTTTATGAAAGATGTGGAAGCCCTGCAAGCCAAGGGCTTGGCCCGCGGCGGAAGCTTGGAAAACGCCATCGTCCTGGACGATCAGGGAATTCTCAATCCCGAAGGCCTGCGATTCGCTGACGAATTTGTTCGTCACAAGACTTTGGATGCTTTGGGCGATTTGGTGACTTTGGGAATGCCCTTGATGGGGCATGTGGTTCTGCACAAGGCCGGACACGACGTCATGAACAAGCTCATCCGCAAAATCATCGAGTCTTCCGATTGCTACCGCCATATTGAGCTGGGAGCCGATCTCAGCGAAGAAATCCGCCTGCGTTCCACAACCTGGAATTCTTAAAGCCAATCCCTGCCTTCGCCCGACGCGTAGCGCATCTCTGGCTGTTGAAATGAAGCACTTCATTCTGGCAAGATCGCAACGTTTTCAATCCAATATTAAGGAGTCTTTATGATCGTTGGAATTCCAAAGGAAATTAAGATCAGTGAAAACCGCGTCGGTATGACCGAAGCGGGTGTTCGTCAATTGGTCAAAGAAGGTCACACAGTTAACGTTGAAAAAGATGCGGGCGTTGGTTCTGGAATCTCCAACCAGCAATATGAAAAAGCCGGCGCAAAAATTCTCGACACCAAAGCAGAAATTTACGCCAAAGCCGACATGATCGTGAAAGTGAAAGAACCACTTCCCGATGAATATGAGCTCATGAAGGAAAATCAAATCCTTTACACTTACCTTCACTTGGCCGCTGAGCCCAAGCTCACCAAAGTTCTCTGCGAACGCAAAGTCAAAGCTGTCGCTTACGAAACAATCCAAAAAGCCGATGGCAGTCTTCCTCTTTTGACCCCAATGTCTGAAGTCGCGGGTCGCATGGCGACTCAAATCGGTGCTTTCTACTTGCAGAAAGACCACGGCGGAAAAGGCATCTTGCTCGGTGGAGTCACAGGCGTGAAGCCAGGCAAAGTCACCATCATCGGTGGCGGTGTTGTGGGAACGAATGCTGCGAAAATGGCTGTAGGCCTGGGTGCGGATGTCACTATTCTCGATGTCAACTTGGCTCGTCTTGAGTACCTCGATGACGTTTTCCAAGGTCGCGTGACGACTTTGTTCTCGAATGCACAAAACCTGGAGCAATCGGCAATTGAATCCGATCTTTTGATCGGTGGCGTTTTGATCACAGGTCACAAAGCTCCAACTTTGATCAGCAAGCAGACGGTGTCTCAAATGAGCAAAGGTTCTGTGGTTGTTGACGTGGCAGTGGACCAAGGTGGATGCATCGAGACTTGCCGTCCGACTTCTCACCAAAATCCAACTTACGAAGTTGATGGAGTGATCCACTACTGTGTGCCGAACATGCCAGGTGTGGCGCCTCGCACTTCGACTTATGCTCTGACCAACACAACTTTGAAGTACGCTTCGATGTTGGCTGCGATGGGTGTGGAAGATGCGATTGCCAAAGATCCAGCTCTGTTCAAGGGTCTGAACGTTTACGGCGGTTATGTTTGCTACGAGCCGGTGGCGCGTGACCTCGGAATGGAATTCCGCCCTTACAAACACTAGTTTTTTGAATTTTCATTTTGAATGAAATGCAGGTGCCCCCAATCTTCTGTTTTGAGTAAGGGCACCTTTTCTTTTTTCAGACGCCGGACAATTTCCTTATGAGGGTGTCCATAGCGCTGACTGCGCGCTGAGGCGACGGCCCACTTGAGCGATGGGAGAGCTTGCAAGAGCTCAGCAGAATTGCTGGTGCGGCTTCCATGATGTCCGAGAATCCATCCCAGAGTGGAGGTCGGCACTTCGTCTTTCCAAATTTTTTCCAATCGTCGGGGAGAGTCCCCCGGAATCAAAACGCGAAATCGCCGTGACCACTGAATCTGGCTGTTGTCATTAGAGTTTTTGGAGGGCATTTGTGAGAAGAGTGTTCTTGTGAAGGTATTCACGATCTGTTGATTGATTTCAGAGCAAATCGGCAGCGATTTCAAGGATTGAGATTTTTTTGAAGATGCAGAAGTCAAAGTCAAAGGCATGAGGCAGGCATTGGAGAACTGCAGAGAAAATGATTTTAAAAAAGAAATGTGATCCCAGTCCAAATGCGAGAGAAAAACAAAATTTTTCTTTCCCTGACAATGGAAATTCACTTTTTGGATCGGGTTTCTTTCGCCCCCCAAATCATAGTGAAGGCAGATGCCAGGATGCACTTCTGTGATCCATTGCCCTTGGCCGACATTCCACACGATGAGCTCGCCGGCCCAGGATTGACTGGCGCATAAGCCCAGAAGCAAAAGCAATTTAAACATAAGACTTCCGGTAGCGGTGTTGATGCAAACATTCGAAAAAGGCATGAAGAAAAGCCAAAAAGCTCCATAAGAAAATCCATCTCAATGGTGAAAGATGAAAATTTGATTTGCTCACTGGAGAGTTATCGATGAATTGAGTGCAAAAGCTCAGAACATTCAGTAAGACGGCCCAGCCTTGGTCAGTGAGATTGCTAGCAGCGGGAAAAGCAACTGCCAAAAGAGACAATGGCATCAAGGTCAGGGAAATCAGTGGTGCCAAAAGCACATTGGAAAACAAGGCTGGCGCCGAAAACTGCAGAAAAAAGACAGCCATCCAAGTTTGCACGACAGCGCAGTTGAGGAAGTTCAGTTGGAATTCTTTCAACCAAGATTTTGTTTCGGCTTTTCTCAGCAGCGGACTCAAGAGAAAGCCGAGACTTGCCAGCCAAGACAGATAAAAAGAGAGACTTTGAATCCATTCCGGAAAAAGCAAGAGAGTCAGCAAGCCTGCGAAGGCCTGAGTTTTTCCAGAGGTCCAATTCCAAGAATATTTGAAATTGAATTTCGAGGTCAGGAGGCTGAGAAAGGCTCGGACCACTGGTGGTTGAAAGCCAGTCGCTAAGCTGTAAGCGAAAAGCAGAAGGCAAAGAATCCAAACAAAAATTTTTTGACTTTGTAGTTGGTAAGGAAGGCAAAAAAGGAGAAAGCTTGTCAGCATTTGCAAATGGCTTCCTGAGACAACCATTAAATGCAAAAGCCCCGTTTCCAGCAATAATGGCTTGGCGATAGAATCGGAAAGCGGAACTCCGCAGAGAAAACTCTGTGCCAGCGCTCGGTGTTGAAGCGATTCCGGAATGAGAAGTGCACATTTTTCCTGCAGGGGATCGGATAGAAGTGCTGTTATTGGGAGCAGGCCTCCGGGAGTCAGTCCGGTAGCGGTCACGAGTAAAAGTAAAAACCAAAGCATTATTAAAAGCTTAGCAATTTAAAGTCTCAGCTCTATTCTTGACAGATTTTGTTTGAATTCCTGATTGGTTCGAAACACGGATTTTAAAGATCTGTCTCTGGCACTGCTTATTTTGTATAAAATTTATATAATGTCTAATGATATCATATATTTAATCATGCCCAATATGGCAGCATTCGGCTGAAACCCTTATTTAATCGATGGTCTAAGGTCTAGGAGATGAATGTTTCCCCAAAAAATGTGGATAACTTGAAATACAAGTTTTTGTTTTCGCTTCCGAAGGTGCGTGTCATACTTCTTTTATGAGAAATATGACTCTTATTATTGCACTTCTTTCGTCATTCATGCTTGTTGCTTGTGCAACAACAAAACCCAGCTCTTCCAGCGTGACAGTTTCCAAGTCACCCAAAGTTTTAGAGATGGAGCGAAAACTCAAAGAACGGGAAGAGGCTCTTCAGGACACCAAGGATCGCAATCGAGTGTTGGCAAAAAAATCTCAAATGCGTCAGCAGTCAGAGATGAATGTGCAAGCGGTTCCGCAAAATAAAAAAATCGAAATCACTGGCATGGGAGCTCCTATTAAAGCTTCCAGTGATCGTCAGCTCTATGCGGAAATGGTGGCCAGCTATGACCGCAACAATGAAATCGCATTTTTCTCGCGATTGCAGGCATTCATGGAAAGATATCCCAAAAGTCCATTGGCTGATGAAGCTTTGTATTTGGCGGGTTTGATGTCGCTTTCGAATAAAAATTATGGGCCGGCATTGCGCTATATGAATCAAATTCTGAAAAACTATCCCACTAGCAACAAAACTTCTGCAGCTTTGTATGCCAAAGGCGTGGTTTTGAAAAAAATGAATCTCAAAGAAGAATCGAAATCCGCGTTTTTGAAAGTTCGCAAAAATTATCCCGGGAGTCCGGAGTCTTTGCGAGCTCAAACCGAATTGAAATTGTTGTCGCGCTAACTGCAAACTTTAACAGGGATGTTTTGTTTGTCTTCCAATCGAATGAATCAGGCCGGTCCCGTGTTGATTACAGCTTTGCTCATCGGATGCATGGCGAAAGCTGTGACGGATGATCCGGATTTTGAAAAAGAAAAACGACTGCATCAGATCTACAAAACCTACAATGCGGCTCCCACTCGTGAGGAAGCTTGGACGGGGGTTTTGACTGGAAAGACGCAAACTTATTCTGTTCAGCAGGGAGACACTCTTTGGGATTTGAGTGATACTCTTTTTGGAGACTCTCAATTTTGGCCCAAGGTTTGGTCCTTGAATGCAGGGAAAATTCAGAATCCGCATCAAATCACGCCAGGCTTGAATGTGCAGTTCACTCCGGGAACGACTGGAGAAGCTCCGTCTTTAGCAGTGAAACCTGCAGAAGTCAGTGAGCCGTCGGCCACGGCGGCGGCTCCTGCTAAGCCCGAAGATAAGGTTGATAAAACTGAAGCCAAGGCCGAGGCTCAACCTAGTGTGGAAGAGTTTCAAGCCAGTGTCTTGTCTCGCGCTGACATTCCTCCCGAAGTGCCCACGGCTCCCGCAGGAAAGATTCCAAAAAGCCTTCCGAATTGGACTTACGCTGAAAAACAGGGAGCTCCCCTGAAAATCAATGTTGAGAAAATCAGACGAAATTTTGGAAATCCTGAGCAACCGCTGTCCGTTTATATATCCGACGAAAAGTTGCAGGGCATTGGGACCATGTCGGAAACAGAGCTCAGCCAGAAAACAGCCAGTGACTTGCAGTATGTTTTTGTTCATTTGAAAGAAGAAGCAACGGATCGAAATCTTTTCGTGGTCCGGGAAATTGGTGAAATCAAGGACCCTCGCACTGGAAAAACGGGTTACATGATTCGAGTCGAAGGTGAATTGGAGGTTCTGGAAAATGTGAATTCAGAACAGAATATTTACCGGGCTTTGGTGAAAAATGCGATCTTTCCTCTTGAAGTGGGTTCTCAGATCCTAAGAGGCACGATGCCCAAATTCAACACTTCGGATAAAAACAGTTTGAGTGCGGCCACAGCGAGCATTGTCGGTGGGCAATCGACGCCGGATGCCCGTCTTTTTTCCACGCAAGCTCTTGTTTTCCTGAGCGGCGAGGGTCTGAGTGAAGGTCAAATTTATCCTATTTATAGAAATCAGCAGCTTCGAAATGAAAGCACTTTGATTCAGGAAAATCCAAAGATCATCGGGCGATTGAAAGTATTGAAAGTTTCCAATTCATTTGCCACTGCCGTCATCCTTCAAGCATCCGATGACATTGTGGTGGGCGACGTCACCAGCCCGCAATTGATCAAGCGATAATCGCCAGCCGGACACGAACTCATCATTAAACCCAACTCAGTGCGGTCGAAACTTTGCAAGGCTTCGACCGTCTATGGATTTAACAATCGGCCTGTGGGCTTCTCTTTGTTCAAAAGAAGTGTTTGTGTCACTAGAGTCTTATTGTCGCGGCCTTCGGGCTTTGCGAGAGGGGGAAGGGCTCTTCTCTCCCGAGTTCTTTCGTCGCTGTCCGGAGCTGTCACATTTTCCTCTCAAATACAGTGAGGCCGAGTGCCAGCGATTGAGAGGCGAACTGCAGAGAGCGAAAAACGGCGGGTTCCAACTCTTGTATCCGGGGCACCTTGATTACCCTTGGGAGCTTTTGACATTGGAAGAGATTCCATTTCTTTTGCGCTTACAGGGAGCTCCCGTTTGGAAAACTCTTAACGGAATTTCGATTGTCGGTAGCCGGGAACCTTCTGAAAACTCTTTGTCTTGGATGGAAGAGCACGTGGGATCTTTCCTGCGAAAAACTCCATGTTGTGTGATCAGTGGGGGAGCGCGAGGGATCGATCAAAGGGCGCATGCTTTGGCTTTGAGAACAGGGCGTCCGACAGTGGTGTTTTTGCCATCGGGATTGGAGAGCGTCTATCCCCCTTCGCTGCAAAGTTGGGTGCCGGAAATTGTGGAATCAGGAGGTGCGCTTCTCAGTGAGTATGAGAACCGCAAGGCCATGAAAAAGCATTATTTTGCTCAAAGGAATCGGCTGATCTCTGGCTTAGGCAGAGCCACTTTGCTGATTGAAGCTCGACGTCACAGTGGGAGCTTGCTGACAGCGCGTGAGGCGTTAGAGCAAGGGCGACCTCTCTGGATTTTACCGGGACATCCGATGGACGGTAAAGCTCTGGGTGGATTGGATTTGCTGGTGGAAGGCGCCACTCCGGTCATCAGTGCTGAGCAGTTGAGCGATTTATTCAGCGGTGAAGTTCAGGGAATATCACGAAATTATCCGCAAACCGTCAAAGATCTAGTTTTAAACTCATTCCGCAGCCACTAGCCCTAGTGTCTGCCGAAACAGCTGTGAGAGTGATTTGATAAAAATTAAAAAATCTGAAAAAAGATTTTGTCATTTCCAAATTTTTCTCACAGACTGATTTTAAGGGAGGGGCGATGTGGTCAGGGATGACCGTGGTGGTAAGGACGCTACTGCATCGCTCTGTTTTTTGCGATCTGCTCAATTCCAGTTTTTCTTCAAAGTCCAAGCCGTCAAAACAGTGAAAATGAAGTTCGGAGTCCAAATCGCGATAGCGGGTGGAACTTGTCCGTTGCGAGCCAGTCCTTCGCAGGCCACATAGAGAATCCAATAGGCGACCACAACTCCCAAGGACAAAATCAAGCCACCTGCTTTTTGATTGCGGCGATTGGTGTTCGTACCAAGGCCCACACCCAAGAGGCCAAAAATCAGACACAAAATGGAAATTGCCCATCGCTTGTGAAACTCCGCTTTCAGCGATGTCACAATTTCAGCCTTCAAACCTGTTCTCTTGAGATTTGAAGAAATCTCTTCAATGGTCAGAGAAGGAGGAGATTTTTCTCGAGTTTCCGTTTTGATCGGATCTGTCATTCTCAAGTCATATGTGTCAAATTTGATTTTCGTATGAGATTCGCCTTTTCGGTGAATGTCGCCGTCAAACAGTCGCACCAGGACCGAATTGCGCACGTCGGGGTCCTGAATAATTTGGCCCCTTTTCGCAATTATCGTCAGGGGAAGATCCCCTTGAGTTTCATCGTAAATGAACACACTTCGCAATTCGCCAGTGTCGGATTTGACTTCGTTGGCGTAGACGACTTTGTCGAAAAAACCTTCCGAGAAAGTCCCTTCACGAATAGTGACGCTTGCTTTAGTTTGACCAACTTCTGTGACGAGCAATTCGAACTGTCGGTTGCCCCAAGGAGCCACATGAAAAGAAGTCTGGGCTGATACCAAGGTCACGACCATCGACAGGAAGACGGCTGGGGTGGCAATTGAAAGCATGCTCAGACCGCTCGCTTTCATCGCCACGATTTCAGAGTCGTTGCTCAGTCGTCCATAAGTCATGAGGACAGAAAAAAGAAGACTCATGGGCAGAAGGGCTGGCAAAAAAGAAATGGAAAGGTACATCATGATTTGGCCGACCACTCCCAGGCCAACGCCATGAATCAGAACGAACTCTGTATAACGCAGAGCCTGCGCCATGAGCAGAATGAAAATGAATACCAAAACCCCCAGCAACAAAGAAGGAAGCATCTCAAAGAAAATGTATTGAATGGTTTTACGAGGGAAGTGGAATTGCATTGTCGTCAGTTTAAGGCAGGCGAGAGATTCAAACAAGTTTCTAAACCGAGGTCCATTGCGTCGACCGGGAGAATCGGGGACACTAAGTCCATATGGTCAAGGTCCTGTTGGTTTTTGAAGATTTCAACGAAGTCACTCTGACGGAGACTTATCTCAAAAAAGTCGGATTCGACGTGGTCAGCATCACCAACGAAAGAAACCTGTCCGATCAGCTTTTGATCTTCAATCCGGACGTTGTCGTGGCCTATGGCAAAAACAACCGTGTTTCCAGTTTTTCGGTGGGTCAGAAAATGAAAGAGAACCACCGTTTTCAAGGAAAACTTTTGATCTTAGTTTCCAAAGGCGTGCGCCCGGCACCCAGTGATATAATCAAAATGAAAGTCGATGGGATTTTGGATGCACCCGTAGACCAGGAAAAGTTGGTCTTCAATTTGGCCAAATTGGCGGGTGAAAACCCAACTCCCTATATAGAAAAGCTGATGAAAACTCGCTTGGCGGAAAATCCGGAAGCCAATCGGCGCCCCTCCAGTTCGGGCATATTAAGCAGCAGCAATAATGCGGGAACGGGCAATCCGCCAAATTCAATTAAATCCGAAGAATTTCCTAAGGAAGCTCCAAACTTCTCTGATGCTCAACGCATGCAGAAATATTCCAAGTTTATTGATGAAGCCAAATTTGACGTTCAGCAGTCGACATTTAAGCGCAAAGACATCAAAGATCAGCAGTCCAAAATGAAAAAAGATTGGGATTCCAACAAATTAGGCGCCATTGATGAATTGAAACGCAAGTTTGTCGAAGCTCTGTTTCGCAAGAAATAGGCTCCTTTTGGGACGTCACTTGACAAATTTCCCGGCAAGCACAAACTTGGGGTAAGTCCTGAGGAGGTCCCATGGCTCAATTCACCAAGCCTGTTACAGATAGCGATTTTGAAAATGAAGTTCTGAAATCATCAACTCCAGTCTTGGTTGATTTCTGGGCAGAATGGTGTGGGCCTTGCCGCGCAGTGGGTCCAAAACTCGAGGAAATCGCCCAGGAAATGGGTTCAAAAATTAAAATCATGAAAGTCGATGTCGACAACAATCAAAATGTTCCAGCTCAGTTTGGAATTCGAAGCATCCCAACAATGATTCTTTTCAAGGGTGGAAAAGCCGTTGATCAAATCATGGGCAATCATCCAAAAGAAAATATCGTTGAGTTCATCAACAAGCACTTGGCTTAATTTCAGTTTTGAAATGAAGTCCAAAATAAAAAAGGCCTCAGCAAGAGGCCTTTTTTATTTCTGAACCGTCAGTGTCGATCAAGATCAGAAAATGTATCTTCGGTAGGCGACGCTGGAAATGATTCCCAAGGCTGACATTGTTGTCAGCATGCTCGAACCCCCATAGCTCAAGAGTGGCAAGGGAACTCCGACGATTGGCAAAAGGCCAATCACCATTCCCATGTTCACGAACATATGCCAAAACACGTAAGACAACACTCCGACAGTGATCAGGGCGCCGAACTTGTCACGGGAAGTGGTGGCAATGCGAATGCCAATCAAGAACAAGACGCAAAACAGAGCCAATGTGGTCACGCTGCCGACAAACCCATGTTCTTCACTGAGAACGGAATAGATAAAGTCGGTGTGGCGCTCAGGCAAAAATTCCAGTTGGGACTGGGTGCCTTTGCGAAATCCTTTTCCCAGTAATTTTCCGCTGCCCACGGCGATTTTAGATTGAATGCTGTTGTAGCCACTGCCGCGAGGGTCGTTGTTGGGAGAAATAAAGTTTTCGACTCGGGCTCTTTGGTAATCATGCAGAACATATTTCCAGGCCAGCGGGGCTGCAATGATGGCAGCGATGGCGAGTGTGGCCAGGATTCTTTTGCGAATTTTGCAAAAGAAAATCATGGTGCCGCCAATGGCCGTTAACATCAAAGCAGTTCCCAAATCCGGCTGCTCCACAACGAAAACGAAGGGGACGCCCATCATGATCAGAGGCCAAAAAAGCTCTTTCAATCCCATGTCGGGGCCATGAATCGAGCGAGTCGCTAAAATTTTTGCCATCACCATGATCAAACACAGTTTCATGGTCTCCGAGGGTTGGTAACGAAAGAAGCCAAAATCAATCCAACGTTGCGCACCCAGTGCCACTTTTCCAAAGAATGTCACATAGACAATGGCGCCGAGATTGAGGAAGTAAAAGAAATAAGCAATGCGATTGATGATCGAATAATCAATCAAGGTGGCAATGAAGAAACAGCTCCAACCAGCGCCCAACCAGACAATTTGATTGATAAACAAAGGTTCGACATCGGCCGAGTGTGGGCCGTGAGTGGCGCTGTAGAGATTGATCAGTCCCACCAGGTTCAGGGCCAAAATCACGAGAACGAAATTCCAATCAATTCTTTTGAGCAGCGTTCTTTCTTCAACTTGAATAGCTAAGGCCATTATTCACCTTCCACAGCTTCCGGTACGGCCCGGCCTGGGGCTTTCCCAGGAGTCTTTTGTTCTGCCAACGCTTTGGCGATGATGTCGGGATGAAATTTATCAAAGTAGGCCCGGATCGTGTCCCGCACCATAGGGCCTGCGCCCGTGCTTCCATGGCAAGAGTGCTGTGCCAAGGCGGCCACGGTGATTTCCGGATTTTCTGCGGGAGCCCAAGCGACGAACCAACCGTTGTGACGTTGGTGGATCGGGCGGTTTTCGCATTTCGAGTAAATTTCACTGGCCGCAAAGCCCATGACTTGCGAAGTTCCGGTTTTGCCGGCCATTTGCACGCCAGGAATTTTCAACCACTTGGCAGTTCCGCGGTCGCCATTGGCCACTCGGCGAAGTCCTTCTTTGACGACTTTGAAGACTTCCGGAGAAATGGCAGCACCTGTGGCTTGTTTCTCCTGCAGATTGCGCAAAATTTTTCCAGCTGTTTCTTGAATGACAGCTCCCTCATTGTCGATGACTTTTTTGATCACAAAGGGACGCACGACTTTGCCGTCAGTGCCGATGGCATTGTAGGCAACTGCCATTTGCATTGGCGAAGCTTGAACGAAGCCTTGTCCGATGGCGACGCTCAAATTTTCACCTGGTTGCCACTCTTCACCAATCTGACGTTTTTTCCAATCGGCAGATGGCATTAGGCCCGCCACTTCCCGAGGCAGTTCAACTCCGGTTTTTTGGCCAATGCCAAATGGAGAAATGTAATTGTACATTTTGTCGATGCCGAGAGCGATTCCCATTTTATAGAAGAAAACGTTGCTCGACCTTTCGAGAGCTTCGTAGACCGTGATATTGCCGTGGCCACCTTTCAAGTGATCGTGGTACTGGCGGCGTCCGAAAAACAAAAATCCAGGGCAATTGATGATGGTGGTGGGAGTGATGACTTTTTCTTGAAGAGCGGCCAAGGCCATAAAAGCTTTGAAAGTCGATCCCGGTGAAAAGTAATCTTGAATCACTTTGTTGCGCAAAGGTTTGAAAGGATCATTGATCAGTTTGGACCACAATTGGCTGTTGATTCCACGAGCGAAAGCGTTGGGGTCATAGCTGGGAGCGCTGACCCAGGCCAAAACTTCACCGTCAGATTTCAAAGCGACCAAAGCTCCGATTCGTTGATTTTCCTGGAAAGATTTCCAAGCCGCTTCTTGAATGTCGCGGTCAATTGTCAGCACAGCATTGAAGCCGGGAGTGGGCTCTTTGTCAGTGATCTGTTCGCCGTAGATATTCGGAGTCGTGGTCGTGGCTTCCCGGCCAAAGGCATCGACTTGCAAAAATTGAATGCCATCGGTTCCGCGAATATTTTTTTCCATGACTTCTTCAAGTCCGGTTTGACCGATGATGTCGCCTTGCTCGAAATTGACTTCGCCTTTGTACATTTGATTGTACAAAGGAATTTGTTTCTTGGAGATTTCCGCCACATAGCCAAAAAGCTGCGCGCCGTTTTCACCCAACGGGTAATAGCGAACCACGGATTCGCGGATGTCCAGCCCCGGAGTGTCCAAGCGAATATGCTTTAAGCGGAAAACTTCGTCGCGGCTCAAATTGTCTTTGAGCTTGATCTGAGCAAAGGGGCCGTTTTGGCGGCGGGATTTTTCAATTCTTTGCACCAGTTTCGGAGGTTCCAAGCCGATAATGGGGCCCACAGAGTTGGCCAGGGCTTGAATGTCTTCAATGTACTGAGGAGAAATGACAGCTTCAAAGCCGGGGTGGTTCTCGACGAGAACTTTGCCGTTGCGATCGAGCATCAGACCTCGAGGGGCCATGATCTTGATTTGCTTGATTCGGTTTTTCTCAGAGAACTCGCGCAGTTCATTTCCTTGAATGACTTGCAACACCCACAAGCGAATCGTGAAAACCACAAAGGCAAAAGCAATGGCCGCATAAAAAAGCCGGTATCTCGGCAAGTACTCTTTGGCCTCTTCGGGATTTGAAATAAACTCGCTCATGTTTCAACACCTTCAGGCAAAGTCTCTTTGTTTGTCAC
>JACCDW011213086.1_pt1 | contig 30435 bp, 30 predicted proteins | sample 7449781 | NCBI WGS metagenome assembly JACCDW01 (sample SAMN15323449, study PRJNA562643) | freshwater metagenome | isolation source: river surface water | place: USA:Blue River Watershed | collected 2017-08-18
AAGTTCATGTTGAGTCGGGCGATCAACGCATGCTTAAAAGCAGGTAAGTACGTCGGTATTTGCGGTCAAGGACCAAGCGATCACGCGAATTTTGCACTGTGGCTGCGCGATCAGGGAATTTTGTCGATGTCTCTGAATCCAGATACAGTTGTCGATACATGGAAGAAGCTCGCCGGCTAATAGGCGCAGCTTATTGGCACAGAACGTCGAAAATAGGGGCCTGAAGGCCCCTATTTTTATGAATCGCGAATTCGGGTGTCGTGTTTCATCAAGCGTTCTTTTTCACGTGCCCAATCTTTTTCTTGGGCGGCATCTCTCTTGTCGTGAAGTTTTTTGCCTTTGCCCAGACCAAATTCAAGCTTTATTCGGCCATTTTTGTAGTGCAAATTGATCGGAACTAGCGCGTAACCTCGCTGTTCTACTTTCCCGATAAGTTTGTTGATTTCCTCAGCTTTCAGGAGAAGCTTGCGAGTTCGCGTCGAGTTGGGCAAAACATGGGTCGAGGCAGAGTGCAGGGGGCTTATGTGCATGCCTAGCAGCCAGAGCTCTCCCTCCAGGATGACGACATAGCTTTCCTTAAGTTGCGCTCGACCCTCGCGGATCGCCTTAACTTCCCATCCTTGCAGGACTAAGCCCGCCTCAAAGCGCTCTTCTATCAAAAAGTCGTGGAACGCCTTGCGGTTTTCAATAATGCTCATGTTTTAGATCGCTTGGCTGTATGGGCCAACATACTTTGTCATGCTAGAAGCGACAGTTTAACCTGCGCTGCATCGGGTCTGATATCTAGGTAAAATTCGTGGCCTTTTTGAAAAACACGGTCTACAGCGTATCGTCGGCTACCAGTCAATCTAATCTTTTTACAACAGATACCCCGCATTGCCATGGTTTTCTCCTCTTTGGTATTTTTGTATCTGTTTTTGCCCTGTAGTCTCATTCTCTATTATTTTTTTGGTTCTAAGTTTCGGCACGGTATCGCTGCCGATGGGACGTTGGACCCTGGCGCTCCGACAGAGGCGCAGAACTACATCTTAATTGCGGTTAGTTTGTTTTTTTATGCTTGGGGTGAGCCGATCTGGGTATCGCTTTTGATACTGACGGCAGCAGTGGACTGGTTTGCGGCACTTTGGATGGAGCGCACGCGTGGGACGAGCGGCCCGAAATTTGCACTTGCACTTTCTTTGATCTCCAATCTGTCGCTTCTCGGTGTCTTCAAATACAGTGATTTTGTTGTTGAGAACGTCAACACCGCGTTCGGTGGATCCTTTAATCTTCCAGGATACGCATTACCCATTGGCATTTCTTTCTATGTGTTTCAAACTCTCTCATATTCGGTCGACGTATACCGTGGAGATGTCAGGGCGCAACGCCGTTTTACAGATTTTCTTCTCTTTGTCAGCCTGTTTCCGCAACTTGTAGCTGGCCCGATTGTGCGCTATGTGCATATCGCTGCCGAGGTGCGTGGTCGACGTCATTCGTGGGACTTATTTAGTCGAGGTCTACATCGCTTGTGCGTTGGTCTATTTAAAAAGGTGTTCATCGCCAACGTGGCCGGCGAATGGGCGCAGCGTACGATCGGTGGCGATTTAAGTGCGCTGTCGACTGGAGATGCATGGCTCGGCCTTGCGATGTTCACGCTACAGATTTACTTCGATTTTTCCGCGTATTCTGATATGGCGATCGGTCTAGGCATGATGTTTGGATTTCATTTCCATGAAAACTTTAATTATCCATACATCTCAAAATCGGTAACCGAATTCTGGCGTCGATGGCATATTTCACTAAGCACTTTCTTCAGGGATTACGTATACATCCCACTCGGCGGTCGTTCCCATCGTCCCTATAGAAATCTCTTTATCGTTTGGGCGTTGACAGGGTTCTGGCACGGTCCGAGTTGGAACTTTATGCTGTGGGGTTTGTATTTTGGAGTCTGGATTGCGTTCGAGCGCATCTTTTTGGGGCGCCTTCTAGATCGGCTCCCATCGCTGTTCGGACATGCGTACTTGCTGCTTGTTGTCACGCTGGGCTGGGCATTGTTCTATTTCACAGATCTCCAGCAGCTTATCGAATTCACCCGGATTCTATTTGCATTAAATGACGTGCCGTTGATAGGTGAGCAAACTCTTTCAGAACTGCAAACACACTCACTATGGTTACCGTTAGCGATTATCGCCTGCACCCCGATCGCTCCGTGGATCGCGTCGCACGCGGTTCGCTTTCGGATGGTTCACGCTTTGGCAAGTTGGCGACCTGTTGCTACGCTGTGCGTTGATGTTGTGCTGCTGCTGTCATGTACTGCGCTGCTTGTCGGCCAGAGCTACAACCCGTTTCTGTATTTTCGATTTTGATGGAACATCCAATACCCACGCCTAGCGGTCAACTTCCACAGGCGAGTCGATGGACTCGTATTGTGCATGCCACGCTGATTTGTATATTCCTAATAGCGCTTGGAGTCATCTTTCTCTCCGAGTATGAGTCGCGGCGAGCGGTATCTGAAACTGAAAATCGTCGCCTAGCGGCATGGCCTGAATTAACGCGTGCCAGCCTGCTCGATGGCAGTTTTGCGCGCGCGGTTGACCTTTATGTCGCTGATCATTTTCCACTGAGAGAGACCTTTACTGAAATTGCGTCCTTGGTCAAAGCAAATCGCGGGTTCGCTTCTGACAGTCGAGTTGTACAGGTCAAGGGAGGCGATACTGGGTTTGAGGATGTTAATAGCTGGGCTAAGCCGCAAACCGCAACTGAGCCTCAGGGTGAGGCACAAGATACGGCGCCCGAAACCGAAGTTGCGCTCGTGACGCCTGGACTTGATCGTGGGTCCACTCCACCCGGTGCAGGGTCGCAGCCATTAGAGACAGCGTCCGAGCCAGCTCCAACCGACAGCGCAGGGTCAGCGCAACCGCCAGCGGAGCCTGAGCCTACGGCACAATCTCAGCCCAGTGCCAGCGATACGCCTGTGGCGCAAGTGCAAGTTGCGCCCGAGCCTAAACCAGAACCTAAACCAGAGCCTAACCCAGAACCTAAACCAGAGCCTAAACCAGAGCCTAAACCAGAACCCAAGGCGGCACCAGCGCCAGCGGCCGCCAACACTAAGCCATTAAATGTCGTAGGCGGTGTGCTACTTCATGAGGGTCAGGCGCTTTTTATGTTTGGCGGTACGGATAAGGCGGCGCAAGGCTACGCTAATGCGGTCAATACCTGGGTGGATCTTGTTGCGAAGCCAAATGCCATGCAAAGCGTGAGCGTTGTCGTGACGCCTACCAGCAGTCATTTCTACCTTCCACCTGCTGCACGTGCACGTACGACATCTGAAGCCCGCAATTTGGAGGCAATGAAAGCCGCACTCAACCCAGAGGTCAAATTTGCGGATGTGATCACTGAAATGCAAGATCACACGGATGAGCCGATGTTTTTTAAGTCTGATCATCATTGGACGGGTTTAGGTGCATACTACGCTTACCGCGCATGGGCGCACGTGATGGGGATCACCCCGCTTGAGCTCTCTGCCTTCGACAAGCGATCGGTTCCCGGGGTTGCCGGCTCCTTTTGGAGTCTGACGCAAGCGGCCGAATTACGGCAAGCTGACAAAGTATCCGACTACTACGTTCCAACGGGTGTCTCTGTTAAGAGTACGCAGTATGTCGGTCCTGACCAAAAGACGCCCGCTGCACATGAGTTTTTTGCCGAGAAAAGTCGTGGATATATCGTTTTTCTAGGTGGAGACATTCCGCTTCTTGTCGGGACAACCAATGCAGACACTGGTAGAACGGCTCTTGTCGTTAAGAACTCTTATGGAAATGCCTTCGCACCGTATTTGCTTCCACATTTCGATAAGGTCGTGGTCGTAGACTACCGCTATGTCGTGCGGAACATCCAAGAAATTGTTAAGACATTTGGTGTAACCGACTTAGTGTTTGTTAACGCAACAATCACTGCTAACTCGGGTCCACATCAAGAACGCATGCGACAAGTCGCCCGTGGCACGAGTACCGCATGGCAGACTGAGGCGGAGAAGCGACGCATTAAGCAGCAGGAGGCCGCTGCTGCTGCAGCGGCTGCAGCGGGTAATTCCGGCGCATCAGATCAGTGACCGACTGATGGCCCCTAAGCGATACATGAAGCAGACCTACTCACAATTCGTCGTGGGGCTCAATGCTCTTCGAAACCACCAAATCTTCCGAACCTCTTGGGCGTTCCTCTTGATGTTTGCAGTGGCGCTATTTCCCTCAACCTACACCCATGCTCAGTCCGCCTCGTTGGCATTTAAGCAAGGTGATCGTGTTGTGTGGCTCGGAGACAGTATCACTGCCGCTTACACTTACGGTCGCTATATCGAAACGTTTTTCTTATTGCGACGCCCGGATTTAGATTTAACGTTTTTCAATGCAGGGATCGGTGGACACACCGCATTGGATGGACTAAATCGCATAGACCGCGATGTGCTGGTACACAGACCGACTGTTGTCGTTATTAACTTTGGAATGAACGATGCGGCCTATCCTGCAAGCAGCCCGCACTTCGCGTTCATAAAGAATATTCAGGCAATTATCGAGCGATTACGCGAAGGTGGGGTACAGCGCATCATTTGGGTAGAGCCCAGTCCTGCCAATATCGCTGGCGTTTCTTCACCCTCCAAGTTAATCGATCGCCAGAGGCAACTTGAGCGTCTCGTTGCTGAAATGCAGGCGCAGAAAGTCGATGCCGATGTGTTGAAAGTGCAGTGGCATCAACCCCTCAAGAATGCGTTAGCGCTGACGGCATCTTCAACTGATATCAAGCTAATCCCTGATCGTATACATCCCAGCGCCTTAGGTCATGCTCTCTTGGCTGCTGAGTTCTTAAGGCAGATCGGCGCGAATATGACTGCTTCGGTCGTAGATAGTCACGTATCTAATGTCACGGCAGAGACGCAATTTATTCCCGCTGGCGCCAATGAGAATGAGCCTCTCAAGTTTCAAACAGCCATCGGCAGAGGAAAAAGAACCATCACGGTTGACGTTGGTGTCGCACTACCACCTGTTCCTTTTGTGTTGAGTCGATCTCAGATTAAGGCGGTAGGGAGTGCGGAGCTCGATGCGCTGCGTTCGCTGATCTGGCGTGTCAATGGTTTAGAGGCGCAAGCACGATATAACCTGATGGTCGACGGGTTGGCCGTTGGGCGCTTTACTGGCGCGGAATTAGCGCGTGGCGTTGACGTAATGAAGGATGCTGAGTCGTCGCGTGCGCCGCTTAGCCCTCAGGCTCGAAAGGATCTAGAAGCGTGCTCTCTCAAGACCGGCCTTAGCTTCGTCAATGATTACGAGTGCGTCTACGATATGATCGTTAAGCGTGACTCACTTCAAGCGGCCACGCGCGCGGATCGTATTCGTGATTTACCCGATTTCGGAACGGTTGGACGCAACGCGTACTTGACTTTTATGCACTCTTGGATCGATTCGACAAATGCGGCGATTGATACAAGAGCGGTGTTGATTCGTAAAAGACCGCACCTTCTTTCGCTTAGCCGTACTCCGTAACAGTTGGGGGTGTTGACGCTGCCTGCTACGGTCACGGCTTACGAGCGCTGGCCGCTTGGAATTGGCAATAAAACAACCGTCCCGGGCTTGAGTCGCGCACCCCAGCGCAAGTTATTAATTTGACGAACGCGCGCAGCATCGACTTGCCACATCTTCGCAAGAGCCTCAGGTGTTTCCGAAGTTTCCAGCACCACCGAGGTGAATTCTGAGAGAGGTTCTTTCCTAAGATTTAGGTTTGCACGATATTTTTTTGCTTGATCTACAGGCAATAGGATTGTTTGTGTTGCGCTGCCAACGATCACTGTTTTGTTGAACGCAGGATTCAGATTGATAAAATCTTGTGTTGACATATCGGCCATCTCAGCCGCGACTTTTATATCGATTGTTTGCGGGACGGGAACAATTTCAAAGTACGGCGCATCAGTAATGTCGGGCAAAGTGATCTTGTAGACCTCTGGACGGGCGATGATGTCTCGAATCGCGAACAGCTTCGGCACAAAGACCTGCGTCTCGATTGGCATAGATAGGTTGTCGTAGGTCTTGCTTAGTTTGCGTATTGCGTTGTTACCCAATGCGCGGGAAACATTACCCGGCCCCCAATTGTAGGCGGCTAGGGCTAAATTCCAGTCGCCAAATTGTTTGTGAAGTTGTTGGAGTAAATCTAGCGCGGCGTGTGTCGATCGAACGATGTCCCGACGCTCATCCTTGAACTCATCCCGCACAAGATTCAAATGTTTCGCGGCAACTGGCATCAAGCCCCACAGCCCTGCCGGATTCAAGCCCGAAGGAGTGCGCGGGGAGTAACTGCTCTCGATGATCGGGAGAAAGGCCAGTTCGACGGGCATCTGGCGTCGCTTGAGTTCTTGTACGATGAAATACAAGTAAGGCGTTGCGTTAGTCAGTACCGTTTGAAAATGATTAACGCCAGACGCGTAGAGGGTGGCTTGCTGACCCACCAAAGGGGTCTTTATTGCGGGCAACTGATAGTGCTCAGTGATAGTGGGCCAAATTGATTTCGCCGGCGTTGGTTGAGCGTGATCACTATGATCGTGCTCCATCAAACCCAAAAACGATGGCCAGTCTGTCATTGAACAACCAGTCAACATGAATGCGGCGACTAGTGTTGTCGCCATGGTCATGCCTAAACGTCGGTTGCTGCGCAAATCCATATTCGCTACTAACCTCAGTCTAGTGGCAAAGCGGCACGCAATTCAGTTGCGTCTACCGCTAAAATGTGAGCATTCTAGCCAATCACAACCTAGCATGCACACAGTCGAGCGCTCCGTTCTGGTCCACCACAGTGCGAGTCAGATGTTTAACTTAGTGGCAGACGTTGAGAAATACCCAGAATTCATGCCGTGGTGCGGCGGCGCATCGATTGACGCTCGCACGGAGGATGGAATGCAGGCCTCAATCACCATCGCAATTGCAGGGCTTAAGCATACCTTTACCACGAACAATACACATCACTTCCCTGATCGCATAGCGTTGTCGCTTGTGAAAGGGCCATTTTCTACGCTTGAGGGTGACTGGCGATTCGTTCCCCTCTCTGAGGACGCGTGCAAGGTTTTATTTACCCTAAGGTATGAGTTCTCAAGCCGGGCGCTAGAGGTCGTCGTTGGCCCAGTCTTTAATCGCATCGCGACTAGCTTCATCGACTCGTTTACGCAGCGGGCTGCACATTGTTATGGAGACGATCTCTAATGACGCCCAAAAGCGCGCCCGAAAACATACAAGTTATCGTATGCGATGCAAAACTGGCGGCTATATCTGAGGTAAATTTATCGCTCGCACTTGGGTCCTCGGTTCAGGATGCATTGACACAGGCGCGTACACACACAGGCTTTGCGACGCTCATTGATGAGGCGGTGGCTGTTGGTGTTTTCGGCAAGAGGTGTGATGACCACACCGTGCTCCACGATGGTGACCGCGTCGAGTTGTATAGAGGGCTCGTTGTAGATCCCAAAATTGCGCGTCGCCGACGTGCGGCACATCGGCAAAAGGTACGGCAGACCAAAAACAAGGTTCCGATCAATGACCGGACGACATAGAAGTAGGCCTCGTTGTTTCTCAGTATTATTTTTTGAATATAGACTGGAGCTCGAATGGATGTTGAACTGAGTCAAGAGCAGCAAGCATTCGCACAGGTAGCGCGAGAGTTTGCCCTAGGCGAGCTAGCGCCCAATGCAGCGAGATGGGATCAAGAGTGCATTTTTCCGACGGAGACCTTTAAACGTGCGGGAGAATTGGGCTTTTGCGGATTGTACGCACCGACAAAAATGGGTGGCCTAGGGCTGACGCGCTTAGATGCTACGGTCGTGTTCGAGGAGTTAGCGGCGGTAGATCCGTCTACAGCAGCCTTTTTGACAATACACAACATGGCAACGTGGATGGTTGGCACCTGGGGAAGTGATGAGGTGCTGGATGAGTTCGGCGCCGACTTAGCGAGCGGCGCCATATTGGCTTCATATTGCCTGACAGAGCCCAATGCTGGGTCGGACGCTCAGTCACTTCAGACTAGTGCTGAGTACCGTGACGGATCGTACGTACTGAATGGTGCAAAGGCGTTCATCTCTGGAGCAGGGGAAACGCAACTACTCATCGTGATGGCGCGTACTGGTCAGGCTGGAGCCGGTGGGATTTCTGCATTTGCTGTGAAAGCTAACCTGCCCGGGATCAGTTACGGGCGTAAAGAACTTAAGATGGGCTGGAATAGTCAGTCAACGCGTGCGGTGACTTTTGATAATGTTGTTGTACCTGCGCATTGCCTATTATCAAATGAGGGCGAAGGTTTTAAGCTCGCGATGAAAGGCTTGATGGGCGGTCGCATTAACATCGCCACATGTTCTGTCGGCGCTGCTCAAGGCGCGATGAATATTGCCCGTGACTACATGCTTGGCAGAAAGCAGTTCAATAAAGATCTCACGCAATTTCAAGCACTGCAATTTAAGTACGCAGATATGGCGACGCAAGTCGTTGCTGCGAGGCAAATGGTCCGCTTAGCCGCTTGCAAATTAGACAGCGACTCACCTGACGTATCCGTGTATTGCGCGATGGCGAAAAGGTTTGCAACAGACGCTGGCTTTGCAGTTTGTTTAGATGCACAGCAATTACTTGGTGGTTATGGCTATTTGAAGGACTATCCAATTGAGAGGCTAGTGCGTGATACGCGCGTGCATCAAATTCTGGAAGGCACTAATGAAATTATGCGTGTCATCATCGCGCAACAGCTTTTAGAGAAAGGATTAATTCTCGAATGAACCAGTCGGATGAGCTTCCTGTTGTTTTTTCAACGATTACTTGTGCACAGGGGATGATCGCCGGTGTGGCGACGCTTAATGCACCGAAAACATTAAACGGGTTGACGCTCGAAATGACGCGTCTTTTGGCTGCACAGCTTGAGCGTTGGGCCGAGGATGAGCGTGTCGCGCTTGTCATACTAAAGGGCGCGGGGGATAAAGCGTTTTGTGCAGGCGGTGATCTCCATGCTCTGCATCACAGCATGACAGAACATGCCGGGCAGGCGCCGATACAGAACACCTATGCGGGTACGTTCTTTGCCGAAGAGTACGCGCTTGATTATCGAATTCATACTTTTCCCAAGCCAATTCTCGTTTGGGGTGATGGCATCGTCATGGGCGGAGGTATGGGTTTGATGATGGGAGCAAGCCATCGCATTGTGACCGAAACCTCTCGCTTAGCCATGCCAGAGATTTCCATTGGCTTGTTCCCCGACGTCGGCGGCACGTGGCTGTTGAATCGATTGCCTGGAAAGACAGGTTTATTCATGGGGCTCACCGGTGCCCAGGTAGGAGCCGCCGACGCGCTATTTGCCGGGCTAGCCGACTACCACGTTGCACGTCAAAATTGGGAGGGTCTCTGTGCTGCGATTGGGAGTGCTCATTGGGCTGCGTGCTCTGCCGCGGAGCAAGCGCGCTACCACGATCAACGCAACGCTGCCCTGGCCGATAATCACGCGAAGTTACATCAGCTGTTAGCGGGTCTATCTACGCCCCCCACACCCTTAATCGGTCCTTTGCAAACTCACCAGGCACTTATCCAGAGTTGCTGCGTATCGTCGGATTTAAACCAGGTCGCCAGCAATATCCAGTCGCTCGCGAGCCACGGGGATGTCTGGCTCCAGCGCGCCGCGAAGACTTTTTCAGCGGGTTCACCGGGTTCAGCGCGCTTGACCTTCGCCTTACTCGAGCGCGTCAAGCGCATGTCACTCGCCGATGTATACCGCACTGAGTGGGTGGCCGGATTGATGGCCGCGACACACGGAGATTTTGCCGAAGGCATAAGAGCCTTGCTCATCGATAAAGATAAACAGCCTAAGTGGAACCCCGTTTCGCTGCAGGACGCGACGGCGGAGTGGGTTGAGAAATTCTTTACGTTGCCGGTCCCGGCAGACAAGCATCCGCTACACAAATTAGGAGAATGAGCATGACCCGCGTTGGATTCATTGGTCTGGGAAATATGGGTGCGCCGATGGCGCAAAATCTAATTAAGGCTGGTTTTAGCCTGACGGTGTTTGATCTCGTCAAAGAGTCTGTTGCGCAGCTTGTTCAGTCAGGCGCAACGGCTGCGACGTCTGCGGGTGATGCAGTCAAAGATGCGGATGTCGTGATCACCATGTTGCCTGCAAGCAAACATGTCGAAGGAATTTACCTTGGTGACGAGGGCTTGCTCACAAAAATTTCCTCTTCGGCGTTAGTCATTGACTGCAGCACGATTGCAGCCGACTCTGCGCGCAAAGTGGCGAGCGCGGCCGCTCAACGTGGTCTGGCGATGATCGACGCCCCGGTTTCAGGCGGTACAGGTGGGGCGATTGCCGGAACTTTGACATTCATTGTTGGTGGCGAAAAGGCTGCGCTCGAGCGTGCTCGTCCACTACTCGAAAAAATGGGAAAGAATATTTTTCATGCTGGTTCAGCTGGTGCCGGTCAGGTTGCTAAGATTGCCAACAACATGTTGCTCGGGATTGCGATGGCGGGTACCGCAGAGGCACTCGCACTAGGCGTTGCGAATGGTTTGGACCCTAAGGTGCTATCCGAGATCATTGCGAAAAGCTCCGGACGCACATGGGCGATCGAACTGTATAACCCGTGGCCCGGTGTGATGGATAACGTCCCTTCGTCGAAAGGCTACGCGGGTGGTTTCGGTGTCGATCTGATGCTTAAGGATCTTGGTTTAGCGGCTGAGGCCGCTGTCAGCACCCAGTCCGCAATTGCATTGGGAGAACTCGCGCGAAATCTGTTTTCCATGCACAGTGCACAAGGCAATGGCAAGCTCGATTTTTCGAGCATTGTGAATATGATTAAGCGCGATTAATGTAGCAGAGCTAAGCGGCTGGTCGGATTGCGTAGGGTAGAGGCTCTAACACCAAGCGCGGTCCACCTGCCGAGCCTGCGGTTAGTTGATGGCGGTCGATTGCGTCAAAAGGTGCTTCGAATAAAACCCAGGAAGTACCGCCTTGGGTCGAAATATTGATAATTCGACCACAGGGTTCGTCACCCTCGAAAACATCCGCACCTGGGAAGATACCCACCTCTGTTGCGCCATCGATCTTTGCAAGGGTCATGCGTCTTTTTAGTGTGCCTCTGTAGTGACTTCTCGCGACAATCTCTTGTCCCGGGTAGCAGCCCTTGGTGAAGCTAACGCCTTGAATCAGGTCTAGATTTAAGGTCTGCGGGATAAATAGATCCTGAGTTTTCGCCTCAATCCATGGAAGTCCTACGCGTATGTCTGTGGTCCGCCATGCTTCGGAAGGCGCAATCACAGCAATTCCAGAGAGTGCATTGCACGCAGGATTCATTGTCGAATCGGCTTGGGGTTGAGCCAACCACCACCAACGATAGGTACCCGATTCCGAAGGTGCAGAGATCCAGCTGCCGGACTCTGTGTGGGTTGCTTGCCAGGTTGTCACAGGCAGTTCATGACCGAGCGCGGACTGAAGTGCTGAAAGTTCGTCCGCGGATGTGGAAACGCCAGCAACCCCCAATAAAGAGGGGGTGATCTTTACCTTTGCGCGAAGAATAAACATGGATAGCCGCTTTGTCACGGCCGCAGCAATGTCTCTGCGTAACAAAATGGCAATCACATTTGGATCTTGTGGCGACTGATTTGGTGCGAGCTGCATAAAAACCGCGGTTGCCAATAGCCTACCCTGAGCGGTGCAGTAACCAGCCAAGCAAGCCGCACTCTGTCCGCTCTTGGCTAAGTCGTTGGTAATCTGGCCTTGAAGAAAGCTAAGCGATTCCTCGCCAGTCGCCGATAAGACGCAAAGCGCGTCCAGACTGTGTACGGTAATCTTGCCTGTTGGAACAGGGTCGGGGGGAACGGGTGTCTGGGTGTTCTGAAAAAAGGGATGCATAGCGCTTTTGTACAGCAAATCAGTTTGAATCAACGCGGACCATATTAAACTGTCAGACTCATGAATGCGCTGAATAAACTTCTCCTTTATCTGGTATTGCCGATCCTGTTGGTGATCGGTTCGGCTGCCGCAGTGGGGTATCACTGGGTAACGCGTCCGCTCGAGCTGCCGACTGACAAGGTGGACCTACTCGTTCCCGCTGGCTCGACTCCAATTGCCATCGCACGCTTGCTCGGTCAGGCAGGTGTCAATGTGAACGCCACCGCGTTTGTGGCGCTCGCACGCGCCACCGAGCTCGATAAAAAGCTTAAAGCCGGTGGCTATCAAATTTCAAGAGGGGATAGTATTTGGCAGGTATTGCGCCGACTCGCGCTCGGTGAGGTGACTTCGCGGCAAGTCACGATTGTAGAGGGTTGGACGCTCAAGCAGGTAAGGGCAGCTATTTATAATAATCCGGATATTAAAAAAAGCGATCCTACATGGACTGACAAAGATATACCTAGAATTATTGAAGGCGCAGCTGGCCTCAAGTCTTATCCTCCAGAAGGTTTAATATTTCCGGATACTTATATTTTTTCAATCGGCACACCTGACACCGAAATCCTCGAGCGCGCGGCACGAATTCAACAAAAAGTGTTAGACAAAGCCTGGAAGTCTCGGCAGGACGGACTGCCCCTCAGATCACCCTATGAGGCACTTATTCTAGGGTCGATTGTTGAGAAGGAAACGGGCAAGGCATCTGATCGCGCGCGCATCGCCGGGGTGTTTATCAACCGACTGCGTCTGAATATGCCGCTGCAGACGGACCCTACCGTTATTTACGGACTAGGCGACTCGTATACAGGGAGGTTAAGGAAGGTCGATTTGCAGACCGACACCCCCTGGAACACATACACGCGGAACGGGCTTCCTCCTACACCGATATCGACTGTTGGGCTGGCATCCCTGCAGGCCGCTCTGCAGCCAGAGAAGCATGACTATTTGTACTTTGTCGCAAAGGGCGATGGAACAAGCGCATTCGCTAAAACCTTGCCAGAGCACAACCGAAATGTGTCTCAGTATATTTTGGGTAAAAAGCCATGAATGGGAAGAGAGGTTTATTTTTAACTCTTGAAGGTGTCGATGGCGCTGGCAAAAGCACTCACGTTCAATGGATGGTCGATACCCTAGCATCGCTCGGACAAAGTGTGCTGTGTACTAGGGAGCCAGGTGGCACGCCGATCGGTGAGAAGCTGCGAGATTTGCTACTGCACGAGCCAATGACCTTAGAGTGCGAGACTTTATTGATGTTTGCAGCACGCGCTGAGCACGTCAGCAAGGTGATCGAGCCGGCGCTCGCCTCAGGGACTTGGGTGGTGTGTGACCGTTTTACCGATGCGACGTTCGCTTATCAAGGAGGAGGGCGCGAGCTCGGCACTGCCAAAATCGAAGCGCTCGAGCGGTGGGTGCACCCCATGCTGCAGCCGGACCGCACGTGGCTATTTGATGTCCCGCTCGAGGTTGCGCGAGAAAGGCTCAACCGAACAAGGGATAAAGATCGATTTGAACAAGAGGCGGATGCTTTTTTTCTTCGCACGCGAGACGTGTATCTGACCCGTGCTGCCCAGCAGCCTCATCGCTTTACGGTTGTTGATTCAACCCAACCGATCAGCGTCATTCGCGGGCAGCTAAATGACGCGCTTGTTCGACTCGTTGCCACGGGATCACGCCAATGAGTAGCGCGAGCTTTTTCCCATGGCAACAGCAGTTAGCGCAAGACTGGTTAGGAAATCGAGAACGGTTTGCGCATGCCTGGCTCATCCATGGGCTGGCTGGGATTGGAAAGCGAGAGTTTGCATTGGCTGCCGCGGCAGCCTTACTTTGTGAGAGCCCGGAACACGGCCTAGCCTGCGGTAGGTGCCTCGCTTGCGGATGGGTGTCACATGGAAATCATCCGGATCTCAAGCGCATACGTCCAGAGGCGCTTGCGCTGGAGGAAGGGGTTGATGAGGCTTCGGGCGAGGAGTCGAGCGATGGCTCCGCAGAGCCCTCCGCTGCGAGCGCAACCACTAAAAAAGCGCCCTCAAAAGATATCCGTGTCGATCAGATTCGATCAATGGAGTCTTGGTTTAACCATGCAACGCATCGAGGGGGCTGGCGCGTTGCGGTCATTTACCCGGCAGAGGCCCTGACGACTATTTCCGGCAACGCGTTGCTCAAGGTGCTAGAGGAGCCGCCGGCGTCCACCGTATTTTTACTTGTGGCCGATGCGCCTGATCGCCTCCTGCCAACATTGTTGTCTCGATGCAGGAGACTCGCGCTTCCAACGCCAAGCGATAGTCAGGCCAAAGAGTGGCTGGCGGGCCAAGGCATCAAAGCAGCGGATGAGTGGCTCGCTGCGTCGGGTGGGGCGCCTGTTCAGGCGCGTCGCGCCGCGCAATCTGAGGCGCACGCTTGCCCACTCTGGTTGGAGGGAATGATGCAAAATCTTCAAGCCGGACATGCCTTTGACCTCGCGTCGGTGGCCGATACCCTTGCGAAAGTACCTACCCCGATATGGTTGGATGCGCTGTCGCGGATGGCGGTTGATCTAAACCTATCTGCGCATAATCTGGGGCCGCGCTACTACCCTGGTCAAGAAAAAAATTTGGTTGCGGTTGCAAGAAATAGCGATAACAAGAAACTGAGTGATCTCGGGAAATGGCTCTCAGAACAGTCCCGTCTAGGGAGCCACCCTTTAAATGCGAAGCTATTCGCGCAGACTGCTTTGCAACGTGTCGTGATGAGTTGCCAGCCTGCCTCTAAAAGTCTGTAGATCGGTCTTAATGTTTTTGTTTCGGATAATTTGACATGTTTGTGGATTCACATTGCCACTTGGATTTTCCAGAGTTGGCAGCCAATCTTCCCGATATCTTAAAAAAAATGGAGAACAATCGGGTCGCGCATGCGTTGTGCGTCAGCGTAAATTTGCCTGATTGGCCCGGCTTAATTGACATTGTCGAGCGCAACGAGGCGCTCTGGGCGTCAATCGGGGTACATCCTGATTATGAGGACACCGTCGAGCCGGATGTGCAGTTCCTAGTCGAGAAAAGCAAGCACCCAAAGGTCGTCGCAATTGGAGAGACCGGGCTTGACTATTTCCGTTTGACGGGTGATTTGACCTGGCAGCGCGATAGGTTTCGTACGCATATTCGCGCAGCGCGGGAGGCGAAGTTGCCCCTGATTATCCATACCCGTTCTTCGTCTGACGACACAATTGCGATTATGCGCGAGGAGAACGCCCAAGAAGCGGGTGGGGTGATGCATTGTTTTACGGAGTCCTGGAAGGTCGCATGCCAAGCAATGGACCTGGGTTTCTATATTTCATTCTCCGGTATTGTTACGTTTAAAAGCGCAAAGGAACTCCAAGAAGTCGCGCGACAGATGCCTTTGGACCGGATATTGATTGAAACAGATGCTCCTTACCTCTCCCCAGTTCCGTATCGAGGGCAGCTTAATGACCCCTCCAAAGTTATTCACGTCGCTCAGATGATTGCAGACCTGAGAAACGTTCCTCTATCAGTCATTGAGGAATCTTCTACAAATAATTTCTTTAATTTATTCAATAAGTTATCTTTTTAAATTAATGTGAAATAATTGAAGTTAAATATTTAAAGTCAAATATCTAAAGTTAATTGGGAGTTAATTTTGGGAGTTAATTTTATAAATAGCCCTATTTGAGAATTCACATTTAAAGTGATTTATTACTATCCGATAAAAATTACATGTCAATCAAAGAAAAGAAAATGTATAGAATACTTGCATCCGGTTTATTTATTTTTATGACTTTAACACTTGTTTGTAAGGAAACAGTGGCCCAACCTTCAAGTGCCGCAGCCGTGAAGGAGTACTGGCTGATGGTCAAAAACGACCGGGATGCTGAACTGAAGACTCTTTTTCGCACAGGCTTCAACCCGAATCGAAAAAATGATGCTCAGCAACCAGCCTTGATTTACGCAGCGCGTGAAGACTCTTGGCGCGCCTTTGACCTCTTGATGTCTCATCCAAAGATTGATATCAACCTGAGCAACCAATACAACGAGACCCCAATCATGTACACGGCGCTTCTGGGGGACCTTGCGCGCACTCAAAAGCTCATTGATATGGGCGCACGAGTCAGCCAGCCTGGGTGGAACGCACTTCACTATGCGACGATCAAAAGCCAATTACCCGTTGTTAAGCTGTTATTGGCAAAAGGAGCAGCCGTCGACGAAGTAAACCCGGACGGCGATACCGCGTTAATTTTGGCTGTGCGAGCGGGTAATGTTGAGGTCATACAAGCGCTCATCAATGCCGGCGCTGACCCAACCGCATCAAACTTTAAGGCGCAAGACTCGATCGAGACGGCTCGGGAGAAGGGAAATGCCCAGCTTGCTCAAGCGTTAGAAAAGATAGCCCGCGACCGCAGAGCGAAACAAGCAGTGGCTCAGTAAGTCCTAACCGTGATCGGGCACTTCCACAGCGATGTCATGCGCATGACTAGTCGATGCGCGGCATCAGTTCAGGTCGCAGGATTCCCTTCAGTTCCGAGTAGGGCACGACCAAAGTAGGCATACCCAGTGCGTAAGGACCAATCTCATAGGGGTCGTATGTCACGGCGATACCGTTTTCTAACAGTGCCGCGTTCTCGGACATATGAAACGGCCACATTTTGTTGTAGGCGGTTGGGTCAGCTCGAGCGAGATCGTTCGACTCCAGCCAACGTGCATGTTGACGTTTCAGAGCTGCTTCAAAGGCTGGCATATTGTCGGACGGAATCATTGTCTGTAGGTTGACCACAATATCCGGGCGGGGCAGCCAGTTGATGTACTGCGATGTCGAATTACCGTGTGCGCCACCTGAATAGATGTAGCTATCAAGCTGCACCACGATGATGGTGGGAGTGGCTCGCTTAAGTGTTGCCCTAAGAACGATTTCGTCTCGCGGTCGCGCAGTTCTCCAAAAGTAGTCGCTCAATTGCTTTAAGTTCTCAAAGTTTTTAGCTTGATTACTTTCAATTTGCGCCATGGAGAGCAAAGATTGCTCAACAAAGGCGCTAAAGCGCTCGTGCTCCGTAAAGATCAGGCGTTCCAACTTGATGGATGGGCACTGTTTGCCGCTGCAGCCAGGCTTTGTTAGAGTCAGAACTTGCTTTTGAGAAGGCTGAATGCCTTGCGTTGGCGCTGTTGGTTCAGATTGCGCTCTTGTGGTGGCCGTTGCACGCGTTGCTGTTCGGTTTTTTGGGCCGGCTGCCGGCGTCACAGAGGTTGGGGCATCCGGTAGAGCGACGGGAGCTCTGAGCGGCGTTGGTTGCATCACGCTTTGAGTCGATGCGGTGGGGTCGGTTTGCCTGGCAGGCGGGGTACTGTCGTTGTACTGAGAGCCAATATTGATCGTTGCGCCCGAACCAGTTTGAAATGTGGTGGTCGGGCCTTCCCCAGTTGAGCCCGAGGCTGACGTCGCGTTGGCACGCGGACTTGTTGAGGGTGCTGTCGGCTTCGAAGGGCTCGCCAGCGTAATGTCACCACCCGATTGTTGTGATGAACAGCCGGCAAGACACGCTAGACATATTAAAGAAATAGATAAAAAAATTCGACTCACAGTTGCGTTCCCGATCATTTCTCGGCCGAAGTATAAGGTAGAGCGAGCGCACCTTGTATGTCCTCGCGCAAGGCGAACGGACTGGTAGAGGGTGCGTATCGTTGTAGTACCGTTTGATCTCGACCAACTAAGAACTTGGTGAAGTTCCATTTGATCGCTTCTGTACCTAGCAAGCCTGGTTTCGCGTGCTTGAGCCATTCAAAAACAGGGCTGGCATCAGGTCCATTGACGTTAATCTTTGCGAACATTGGGAATGAAATATTGAATTGTGTCTCGCAAAACGATGCAATGGCGTCGTTATCACCAGGCTCTTGATGACCGAACTGGTCGCATGGAAACCCTAGAACCGCGAAGCCTTGATCCCTATACTCTTTATATAGTGCTTGCAGTTCTGTGTATTGCTTTGTGAATCCGCACTTTGAAGCAACGTTTACGACAAGCAGTACCTTGCCCGCATACATTGAAAGTGGCTGCTCTTTGCCGTCGATGGAAATAGCGTGTAAGTGATCTAAGGACATGGTGGATCTCAGGGGGCTAATGAGGCGAAGGCTTCTATCGCTCGCAATCGCGAGCTACGTAAGTCGACACGGTGTGGCGGGTACCCAAGTGTTGATCGACTTAAGGGGAGTGGGTCGTGTATTTCTTTAGGGCTTAAATGACCAAGCTCGGGAATCCAGTATTTAATGAAGTTTCCCTTTGGATCAAAACGCTCTGATTGGCTGATTGGATTAAAAACACGGAAATAAGGTGCCGAATCCGCTCCTGTTGATGCACTCCATTGCCAACCGCCATTGTTTGCACCGAGTTCACCATCGATCAAATGCCGCATGAAAAAGGCCTCGCCGCGCCGCCAATCAATCAACATGTTTTTTGTTAAGTACATCGCGACAACCATTCGCAACCGATTGTGCATCCAGCCCGTGCATAGAAGTTGACGCATGGCTGCATCAACGAGTGGAATTCCAGTTTGTCCTGTTGCCCAAGCGTTGAAGTCATCGTCAGAGTCTCGCCACACAACGGCATTTGTCTGCGGTCGCATCGGTTGATGCATCGAGAGCTCAGGAAATCCATGAAGCAAATGCTGGTAGAACTCGCGCCACAACAATTCATTTATCCACGTTGTTACGCCAACCTGACCAGTGCCAGACTCCCCCTGATTGCAGTTCAGTGCTCGATGCAGGCACTGACCAACCGAGAGTAATCCCGCCGCCAAATAGGGCGATAGTGTGCTTGTGCCTGGAAGTGCAGGAAAGTCTCGGTCACGCTGGTAGTTGTAAATCGCCTCTTGCGAGAATCTGTCGAGGCGGTTGTGTGCCTCGGTCTCGCTCGCAGGCCACCCTGCGCGAATCGTTTCTGAGACGTCTTTGCAGTATGAGAGGGAGGTCGGAATCGCGTCAGACGCAACGGAATCCAACTCAGCTTGTTTGCCAGGATCCGGTGTCAGCGCGTAGGGGCGTTTCTCAAGCGCGCTACGACATGCACGTGAGAACGGCGTGAATACGCGGTAATAACCATCTCCACCCGTTTTGATCGTACCAGGCTCAAATATTGTCGTTCCCAAATGACCGGTCAACGTAATCCCATGCTCTTTCAGCAACTTATAGCTTGAACGGTCTCGATTACGCTCATTCAAGCCATATTCGCGGTTGCAGTGTACGGTGTCCGCTGAATACTTTTTCGCAAAGCTAAGCAGGGCAGCGGGAACGTCCTTCCATTTGGGAACAATCAAAAGTTTGAGTGGAATGTTTCGCGCAGACAGATCCGTTGATAGGCTTTTTAGAGCGCGTAACCAAAAGTCTACTTTGATCGGCGCATCTTGATGTTGAGCCCATTGCTGCTCGGAAATAATAAACAGTCCAATGACCGAACCTTCTTGTGCCGCAGCATAAAGAGCGGGTTGGTCGTGTATGCGTAGATCTGTCCTAAACCAGCAAATGCTCGTCATTTTGCTTGCTCGCGCCACCGCTTGACTGCTGCAAGCGTCGTTGAGACATGCTGATCCGGGCTCAGGCTGGCATGTGTGAAGAAAATCTTTCGATCCGGCGTAACGACGTACGATATCCGGCTCGCCATTTCCGAGGAGAAAAACATCGTGGCTTGATATGCCTTCATTGTTGTTCTGTCGAGATCGGCTGCAACAGCGAACTTACCACCACAAGGACCAAGGGAAAACTTCTTTAATGTCTCGATATCGTCGCCGGACACTCCGACAACCGACGCCCCGAGGCCTCGAAAATCATCACTGGCTTGAGCAAATAGATTCGCCTCAATAGAGCATCCGCTCGTAAACGCTTTCGGGTAGAAGTAGACTACTACAGGTCCCTTTTTTAGTGCCTCGGTAAGCGTAAACGTAAAGGTTTTCCCAGCTAGCGCAGCTGGAGCGGTGAATGCTGGGGCCTCTGCACCGGGTTGCAATTGTGCGTGGGCAACCGCCTGTAGGGTAAATGATATGAGTAGGCCAGCCAACACGCGTAAAGTGAGGTGCGTTTGTTTCATATCAAATTGAAATAGTTTTTTCATGATCAATTGAGCGTACAGTTACACAAATCAGTACAAATTGGTAAAGGGGCAAATATGTTCAAATTTCGTTCAACGCGATGTAGAGTGCTTTCATTGGCTCACACCCTCAATGTGGTGCTGGGTTTGTTTTCAACAGCTAGCTTTGCACAACGGGAATTGCCTCCAATCCCAGCGATTGTTTGGCCCGGTTCGAGTGATTCTGATCCGGCCCGCTGGACCGAGGAGGATATCACCCCAGAACAAAAGTTTAAGACGGCTCGCGCCGAAGCACTCGCCGCACATCAGGAGGCGCAAAACGCCTGCAAATCAATGCCGGTCGAAGATCAACGAATTTGTCTTGCACAAGCACGCGTGGTGTTTGAGTCCGAGATGGCCGATATCCGTCAGCGTTTTGGTGACTTCCGCTAATTAAACCGCCCTCGGGCTCCCCCCAGACTGAATTTACCTGCTCCCAGTAGGGCAATCACGAGCGCGCCAAACAAGAAGAAAGCCTGTAACTCCAAGAACCAACCGCCAGTTTTGGTCAGCTGGAAAATTTGGTGGCTGTGCGCCAAGTAAACCGCCACGACCATATTGAACGCGATCACTAGCGCTGCGGGGCGTGTCAAAACACCTAAGACGATGAGCACTGGTGCAACGATTTCCCCAATGTATACGCCATATGCTAGCGCGGACGGCCAGCCATTTGTTGCGACTAAAGCGCTGATTCCGGCGATCCCGTTGATAAGCTTGTGCAAGCCATGGGACAACATAAGCAGCCCAACGGTCAGGCGCAGAATGAGTTTGCCGGCGTCATCGAAACGGTTCATTACATTTCCTCTTGATCGGGAGCCCTCAGTCATTGGCGAGAACCGACAGACTAGGTTCTTCTTATGCTAACAGAGCCGGGTTTAGCGGTAGTGAATTTTCGAAAATCGCCGTTCGAAATCCCGCGGTCGTGTTAAGGATTACTTTTCCGAGTATTCGGTATGATTAGTCCACAAAATACGCAACACAGGAGCACGCGGTGGAAACCAATTACGCAACAGCACAGGAAAGTGAAGAATCCAAAATGATCGTCGAATTGGTCGCTAAGTTTGTCGACCAAGAACTGATGCCGCTCGAGGCGGGCGTACTCAGCCGGGAGATCGCAGGTCAGCACTGTGCGCTGACAAAGGCGGAGGAGGAGAGCCTTCGCGCGAAATGTAAAGAATTGGGCTTGTGGGCGCTGGATGCACCCGAGGAAATGGGTGGCGCAAATCTGCCTGCTGTGACCTTGATGGCACTCAACGAAGAGCTTGGTCGAACGGTTGTCCCGTTCACATTCCCACCGGACTCGCCAAACCTGCACATGTTGATGGCAACAGCCAACGAGGCGCAGAAGAAGAAATACCTGGAGCCGTACGCGAATGGCGAGGCCAAGTCCGCCATCGCGATTTCAGAGCCTAACGCAGGTGGCGACCCGTCTGGCATGTTGACGCGTGCAGTACTCGATGGTGACAGCTGGGTGATCAACGGTCGCAAGATCTGGGTGAGCCGTGTGCCTGCCGCAGACTTTGTGGTGGTGATGGCGCGCGTTGGCGGCGGGAAACGGCACGAAGGGATCACCGCTTTCATCGTAGATAAGGGGACGAAGGGTTTTGAGATACTTCGTGAGATTCCCATGCTCGCTGGGCACAGAACATATGAATTGGCTTTTGAAGACTGTCGGATACCAAAAGAGAATCTATTAGGCGAGGTCGGTGCGGGATTTGCGCCGATGCAACTTCGGCTTGTGATTAGACGACTTCAGATGGGCGCGTGGTGTATCGGGATGTGCCGCCGTGCGCTTGAAATGATGTGCACGCACGCCAAACAGCGTGTGACGTTTGGAATGCCGCTGAGCGAGCGTCAGGCCATTCAATGGTGGATTGCAGATGCTGCGATGAAAATACACGCCTGCCGCTTGATGGTGTTGGACGCAGCTCGCAAGCAAGATCTCGGTCAGGACGTAAAGTTTGAGGCTTCAATGATCAAGGTATACGCGACCGAGATGGCTGCCGAAATTATTGATCACGCCATGCAAACCTTTGGTGCAATGGGTGTGACCAAAGAGATGCCTCTGCATTTGATGGCACAACGTGTTCGTGTGATGAGAGTGTATGAGGGTCCGTCTGAAGTTCATCGCATGTCGATCGCTAAAAAGATTCTGAAAGAGGCCCGCTAAGTGCGAAAGAACACACCGTTGGATGGCATCACCGTCATCGATTTAACACAGATCTATCAAGGCCCCTATGCAACATTCCTGATGGCAAAAGCGGGAGCGGATGTCATCAAGATTGAGCCCGTGAATGGTGAACCCTCTCGCATTCGTGCGAAGGTAAGCGGTAGCGCTTCATTACCCATGGCGATGCTGAACACAAACAAGAAGGGCATCACACTCAATTTAAAGACCGAACGTGGTCGCTCACTCTTTAAAGAGATGGTCAAGCGTGCTGACATCGTCGTTGAGAATTTTGCACCTGGTGTGATGGACCGGCTGGGAGTGGGGTGGTCTGTTTTGCATGAGATCAACCCACGCTTGATTTATGGCACGGGCACGGGTTATGGATTGTCTGGTCCTGACCGTGACAATCTCGCGATGGACGTCACGATTCAGGCCTCATCAGGCATGATGAGTGTGACAGGCATGCCTGATGGACCACCGATGCGTGCGGGTGCATCGATCGTTGATTTTCTGAGCGGAGTCCATCTTTACGCAGGGATTATGACTGCTCTGTATGAGCGTACGCAAACCGGCGAAGGTCGTTTGGTTGAAGTCGCCATGCAGGACACGGCCTACCCGACCTTAGCGTCCAATCTAGGTTTTACGTATCGTGGCAGCGGTGCCTTGCCCCCACGTGTCGGCAATCGTCATGGTGGATTAGCGCTTGCGCCGTATAACGTTTACGAGGCAAAAGACGGGCATATCGCCGTCGTCTGCGTTACGGAACCTCACTGGCACAAAATGCTTGCTGCAATGGGTCGCGAAGATTTGAAGGATGACCCGAGATTTTCTACAAATAAAGCACGCGTAGAGAATTTGTCACAGACGGATGAAGTTGTTCAATCTTGGGCTGGAGCGCGCACGCGCGATGAGCTAATCGCCTTGAGTAAACAGCATGGTTTTCCGGCCGCGCCGGTCAGAAACTTAATAGAAGTGATGAATGATCCCCACATGCATGCGCGTGGCATGTTGGAATGGTTTGAAGACCAAGATCTTGGACGTGTTGTCTTGCCGGGCAGTCCCCTGATGATTCACGGCGCTGATCGAGTTAAGACCGTTTCTAGCCCCCAGCTCGGGCAACATAACCAAGAGATTTATGGCGAGTGGCTAGGCTTGTCTGAAGACGCAATTAAAGAGCTAAAGAAGGAAGGCACTATTTAGTTGCACTTCCGTATACACATAACAAGATACGCAGGAGATTGGCATGACAGCAGTACCGGTTAAGTATGAACAGGAAGGTGGCATCGTTATTCTGACGTTGAACGAGCCCGATACGCGTAATGCCTTGTCGCCAGAGATCAACGACGCACTTGTTGAGTACTCGGCAAAAATTAACAAGGACTATAGCGTCGGGTGTGTCATTTTGACCGGAGCGGGTGAGGGGTTCTCTTCGGGTGGCAACGTCAAGCGCATGCAGGATCGCAGCACGGCTGCAGTACAAAAACCACCTGTTGACGTACGTCGTTATTACACGGAAGGCATTCAGCGGGTACCGGTCGCGCTCTATAACCTAGAGGCACCGATCATTGCAGCAGTCAATGGTGCAGCAATTGGCGCAGGTTTAGATTTAGCAACAATGTGCGATATCCGTATCGCCGCACGTAGCGCGAAATTCGGCGAGAGCTTTGCACGAGTAGGCCTGGTCTCGGGTGACGGCGGCGCGTGGTTTTTGCCACGAGCCGTTGGTATGTCAAAGGCATTCGAAATGACATTTACGGGTGACTTCTTAGATGGTGAAGAAGCTGCGCGCATCGGCTTGGTATCAAAGGTCGTGGATGATGCGGTGCTGATGGATGAAGCGCGCGCGATGGCAAGTCGAATTGCCTCGCATCCTGTACACGCGATTCGCGCAAGTAAAAAATTGGTACGCGACTCGCAACATGTCAGTCTTCCAGTCTCTTTAGATATGGCTTCTGCTTATCAGGCACTCGTGCAAACAACCTACGATCATCGTGAAGCAATCACTGCGTTTGCTGAAAAACGTAAGCCGAAATTTGAAAATCGCTAGAAAGCAGGGCGCTTTGATCCTAGGAATAGTCTGTATCATGGATGCACGCTAGCATTCGAGGAATCACGATGAAATTGACATTCCTAGGCGCCGCCGGAACGGTTACGGGCTCAAAGACACTCGTCACAACAAGCCAGGCGCAAGTACTCATTGATTGCGGCTTATTCCAAGGATTCAAGAATCTCCGTTCACTGAATCGTACGGAGATGCCGTTGGATACCGCGAAGTTGAATGCGGTGGTGTTATCACACGCGCACCTAGATCATTCGGGCGCGCTACCCATCTTGATGCATCAGGGCTATCACGGTCCGATTTACGCGACGCCTTCAACGATAGATTTGTGCCACGGACTCTTGCTCGACAGTGCCAAGCTGCAAGAAGAAGAAGCCGATTTTGCCAATAGACACCATACGACGACACACGAGCCTGCCTTGCCGCTCTATACCGTAGCGGAAGCGAAAAAGGCGCTCAGACTTCTCAAGCCTCTCGAATTTGATCGAAAGTTGGAAGTCGCACCAGGTGTGCACATACGCTTAAGAACGGCAGGTCACATTCTCGGTGCGAGTTCCGTTGAACTGACTGCCGACGACAAGACGGTTCTGTTTTCGGGTGACTTAGGGCGTCCCAACGACAAGATAATGCGAGCGCCAGCCGATATTGATCGTGCCGATTACGTCGTCGTTGAATCCACATACGGTGATAGGGTGCATGAGTCGATTGATCCTGAGTCTCAGTTGGCAGATGCGGTCAATCGATGCGCCGTGCGTGGCGGAATCGTGGTGATTCCTGCATTTGCAGTAGGCCGGGCGCAAGAGCTACTTTTGGCGCTACACCGGCTAAAAAGTCGCAATGCCATTCCAAATCTACCGGTGTACTTGAATAGCCCGATGGCGATCGACATGACCGAAATCTACCAGCGGCATTGCAATGAGCACCGCCTGGACGCTAAGGAATGCAAAGCGCTCGGATCAGTGGCAAAAATGGTCCGTACCCCAGAGGAATCGAAAGCGCTTGATGCGATTCGGTATCCGTCGGTCATCATCTCGGCAAGCGGCATGGCCACGGGAGGCCGAGTCTTGCATCACATCAAAACTTTGGCACCTGACCACCGGAATATGATTTTGTTTGCTGGCTTTCAGGCCGCGGGTACACGTGGCGCGCGAATGCTTGCGGGTGAACGTACTATCCGAATATATGGTGATGACGTTCCAATCAACGCGGAGGTTGTATCGATCACGGGAATGTCAGCACATGCCGATTCAAATGAGGTATTGGCGTGGCTACGTACAGCCAAAACAGCCCCCAAGGCTGTTTTCTTGAATCACGGCGAGCCCGTTGCGGCTGACAATCTGCGGTTGCGTATCAAACACGAGCTCAAATGGTCGGCGAGCGTGCCGTTACTTGGGCAACAAATTGAGATTTAATCAACCGAGGGACATTGAACTGTCCATGCGTAATAACCGTATAATGTATATTATGTAAAGTAATGGAAATATGTAAATGAAAGTGTGTATCTATGGCGCCGGCGCGGTCGGCGGACACCTCGCCGCTCGGATTGCGGCCCAGTTCCCGCCGGGCGGTTCTGTCGAGTTATCTCTTGTATGTCGTGGACCGCAGCTCGACGCCATCCGAAGAAACGGTGTGACTTTGCATCGCGGTGATGAGATTTACACGGGCCGTCCAAGCATCGCGACCGATGATCCGATTAGCTTGCCACCCCAAGACGTCATTATTGTGACGCTCAAAGCAACAGCGTTGCCTGCTGCCGCTGCATCCATACAGCGCTTGTTGGCGCCGAACGGCGTAGCCGTGTTTGCGACAAATGGAATCCCGTGGTGGTGGAACAAAGGCTTAGATGTTGCGCAAACCCCTCTGCCCTTGCTTGACCCGGATGGCGAGCTTTGGACACGGTTGGCAGATCGAAGCGTTGGCTGCGTGATTTATTCGCCGAACGAAGTGATTGAACCTGGAGTCATTAAGAGCAATATCAAGGATCGCTGGATGATCGGCGAGCCCGACGGCTCCGATTCAGAGCGGGTTCATCGCGTCGCGAATTTGTTGCAATCCGCGAATATTCGGGGAGTGGCCACAACTGATATTCGATACGAGACTTGGTACAAGTTACTGATCAACTATGCGCTGAATCCAGTCGCGGCATTGACACGACTGCCAACGTCATACATGAATAAGAATCCAGATGTTGTTGCGCTGCGCAAACAAATCATGCTCGAAGTCATTGATATCGCGCTTGCGTGCGGGACTGACTTGCGCGGCAAAATAGACCTAGATGAGGCTGTAACGCCCACCAAACGCTCCGGTTCTAATCGCGCATCAATGCTTCAAGATGTGCTGGCAAACCGACCACTGGAGGTCGAGGCCATTTTGGGACAAACGGTTGCCCTCGCACGGCAACATGGCGTGCAAGCTGTGAGATGCGAATTAATGCTTGGCTTGATGCGCGGCTTGTCGGAGTCAATGACTATTACTTAAACGCGGCGCGCAGTTCCCGTACGCCGAGCGCAAGCGTACGGGCATCAACACCAACAGCCACAAATGTGCAGCCAAGTTTTAGATAATGCTGCGCAAGCGTTCTATCAGGCGTTAGTATTCCTGCAGCCTTGCCGTGTTTCAAAATAGTTGTAATACCTTTTTCGATTGTTGCTACAACGTCTGGATGCCCTGGATTGCCCAGGTGGCCAAGGGCAGCTGAGATATCGGATGGACCAAGAAAAACGCCATCCACACCCTCAACAGCACAAATCTCATCGAGATTACTTAAACCGGTTGCGGTTTCGGCTTGGACGAGTAAACATACATCGTCATTAGCAATCTTCACATAGTCCTTGCGAGAATCCCAACGCGAAACACGAGCGGAACCGTATCCGACACCACGAATGCCTTGAGGCGGGTAGCGCACTGCTTGCACAAGCTCACGCGCCTGATCAGCAGTGTCCACCATTGGAATCAGCAAGTTCTGTACGCCAAGATCCAACAACTGTTTGATCAGGTGCGTTTGCCCGATAGGCGGACGCGCAACCACCTGGGTGTTGTAAGCTGCGCAGGCTTGCAGCTGAGACAAAATAGTGAGCGGATCCGTAGGCGTATGCTCGCCGTCAAGGAGCATCCAATCGAACTCCGCGGTGGCGCAGATTTCTGTGGTGAACGGATCTGGGATGGAGATCCACAGGCCGATGTTTGCCTCCCCTGCTTTGAGTGACTTCTTAAAGCGATTGGTGTAGTCGGGCATGCGGATCTCCAATTAACTATTTCGCCAGCTGTTTACTCAACGCATCGCCAATCTGACTGGTCGAGGCTTTACCGCCAAGATCCGGAGTTAAGGGACCTTGGACGAGCACTTGCTCGATCGCTTTCACGATTGCGTCGTGTGCGTCAAGGTAAGGTTTTTGTGCCGCACCGCTCAAACCACGTCCGAGGTAATCCAACATCAAAGCGCCCGACCAAATCATCGCGATTGGGTTTGCAATGTTCTTGCCCGCAATATCTGGCGCTGAGCCGTGAACCGGCTCAAACAATGATGGGAACTTACGATCTGGATTGAGGTTAGCTGATGGAGCCAAGCCAATGGTGCCTGTGCATGCAGGACCTAAGTCCGACAAAATGTCACCGAATAAATTGGATGCCACCACGACGTCAAAACGATCAGGCGTCAACACGAAACGCGCTGACAAAATATCGATATGCTGTTTGTCGGTTGTGACGCCTGGATATTCTTTGCCGATCTCAGCAGCCCGCTCATCCCAATACGGCATGCTGATTGCGATACCGTTTGATTTGGTGGCGATAGTCAGATGCTTACGCGTGCGACGTGAGGCCATCTCGAACGCAAACCGCAACACACGATCGCAACCGACGCGCGTAAAAATTGATTCTTGCAAAACAATTTCGCGATCGGTACCTTCAAACATTTTTCCACCAACAGCTGAGTATTCACCTTCGGTGTTTTCACGTACGACGAAGAAATCGATATCCCCTGCTTTGCGGTTGGCAAGTGGGCATGGCACACCGTCGAATAGACGAACTGGACGCAGATTGATGTATTGATCAAATTCCCGGCGGAACTTAAGCAATGAGCCATACAGCGACGTGTGATCAGGCACGATTGCCGGCCAACCTACCGCACCAAAATAAATTGCATCGCAATCTTGCAGATGTGATTTCCAATCGTCGGGCATCATCTGCCCGGTCTTGGCGTAGTAATCACACGAAGCCCATTCAAAGTGACGATACTCGAGGCTCAGACCGAATTTGTCGGAGGCAGTCTTGAGGACCTTGAGTCCCTCTGGCATCACTTCCTTACCAATACCATCACCGGGCAACACTGCAATACGAAATGGGCGGCTCATGCGCAAATCCTTATGTTTAAAACGTAGTGAACGAGATAGAGGGATGTTAACCGTTTCACTAGCTTTTGCCTGACAAAAAATAAAGTTTTCCTTATTTCCTTAGTCGCCGATTTTTCGATAGTGTTAAGGGTATGCTTTGAACATTCATCAAAAAGGAAAACTCACATGAAACTGTATGGTTTGCCAGGCGCTTGTTCGTTAGTCGATCATATTGCGCTGCAATGGATCGGCAAACCCTTCGAATATGTCGCGGTTGGCCGTGATGCACTCAAACAAGCACCCTTTCTTGCGGTCAGTCCGATGGGTGCCGTTCCCGCAATTGATGACGCCGGTTTCACGCTCACTCAGAACTGCGCGATTCTGGAGTATCTGGCGGAAAGGAATCCTGAAGCAAAGTTGCTGGGGGATGACTCGCTTAAATCACGTTCCGAGGCGCGTCGCTGGCTCGCGTTCTGTAACTCCGATATTCACAAAACGTACAGCATGATCTTTGGTGCCGCCCGTTTGGTCAGCGACCCAGACGGTCAAACCGAATTGAGTAACAACGCATCCCAGCGTGTGCGCGATATGTACAAAATTGTTGACAAACATCTTTCTGGGCGCGAGTGGCTGTCAGATGGACGCTCGGTCGCTGATGCTTATTTGTATGTGACGATGCGTTGGGCTCAGGCAAAGAAAATTGATCTGTCCGACACGCCAAACCTACAGGCGCACTTCAAGCGTATGTCTGCGGATACTGCCGTACAAGCGGCCTTGGCTGCTGAAGGTTTGAAGTAAGCGGTAGATCAAGCGAGCGCCACACACGTTCGCTATTTTTTGCAATGAGACGGGCCAAGTGCCTCTTGTGCGGCCCGATCTAAGCTGATGTTTAGCTCCTTAACGGTTGTCGCGGTATAGACTTTGCCACCGGTGGCCTCTGCCACGCAATTCGCTGCCCCTGTGCCACCAATATCGACCACATTGATCTTGAGATGCGGCTTCGCTTTCTTCAGCTGTTGCGCGACATAACAAGGGTCGCCATTACACGACTCGGCACCGTCCGACACCACCAAGATGGTTGATTCTCGCGTCACACCGTCGACAAGTTGCCCTGCCTCATACAGTCCGTCCCCCAAGGGCGTGCCCCCCTTAGGTTTAAGCTGTGACAGAAGACTGATCATTTGGCCACGCTGACTGGGCGCATAGCGCCCCATGTTTGTTGCAGCGGGACAGTTCTCAATGACGACAAGACCGGACTGTACGTCGCGAGGTAAGCGTTGCACCACTCCAATTGTCGCCTGTCGTGCGATCGAAATGCGCGTGGGTTCAGCCGTAAGCTGCTCGAAGCGTGCAATTTCGGCGGGCGTTGGTCGATAGCCGGGGCGACTGGCGCGTTGTTTAAGCTGCCCCAGCCACTTCTCGTCCTCAGGCGTGGCCGCAATATTTAAATCCATCGATCCAGATGCGTCGAACAGTACAACCATTTCAGGAGCAAGTTCAGGTGGCCGCTCGCTAGGGCAAACATTCTTCGCAGAATCAATCGTCACAGGAGCCTTTACCACGGGTTTAGGTGGCGCCGGTAGAGCGGCCGGAGCCGGCGCAGGCGGCTCTGGGGGCGGTTCCGGCTTAATAGGCTCAGGTTTGACGGGCTCAGGTGGCTCCTCAGCGGGCGGATCGAGTGACTTTGTTTCTTGCTCGGGCTCGGGCTCCGGCGTCTCTACGGTCGCAGTATGAGGAGCCAACGGTACAGGCTCTGGCTCAGCAGGTGGCTGATTAATGTTCGGGCTTGGGGCCGGCGGTGGGGACTGAGCCATGTCGGCTATGGCGGTATCGACATGTCTTGGGGAGATAGG
>JACCDW011955942.1_pt1 | contig 30434 bp, 14 predicted proteins | sample 7449781 | NCBI WGS metagenome assembly JACCDW01 (sample SAMN15323449, study PRJNA562643) | freshwater metagenome | isolation source: river surface water | place: USA:Blue River Watershed | collected 2017-08-18
ATGAATGAAGCAGTGGTGCCCCTGCCAGACGGAAAAAATATTCCAGTTTCATTGAATATTGAAAACCTAGTTGACAAGATGCAGTTAAAGCAAGTGGATATCGTAAATGGAGTGAGCGAAACCATAAAAAGTGCCATGGCCAACATTACATCCACAGTGAATAACCAGTCTAGTGGTCTGGATACTGATCTGTTGGCTAAAGAAATGGGCAGAATGTCCGATAGACTTGAACAAATGCTTGATGTTCTAAGCAGTAGTAAAGACATTCAGAGCAATCTTTTAAGCTATAGCATGAGCTAATGGCTAAATACTAAACATCACGGTATCCACACGCATGGCCTATAAGAAAAAGTTTACAAACCAACACGGTAGCATGAGCCCTATTAGCGGGGCTGGAAACAATACTGGCTCATGGAATGGTCAGGCTGGCATGGGACAGCAACCCACCGGTGGCTGGAGCAACGATTTTGCTTTCCGTAACTACCAAAGTAGATTACCTGAAGTTTATACAGGTCATCCCAACCGCATTGAACGCTACAACCAGTATGAAATGATGGATGTGGATCCTGAAATCAATGCGTGCCTGGACATTCTGAGTGAATTTAGTACTCAAGTAAACGAACAGAATGGTACACCATTTGAGATACATTTCAATGACGATCCCACACAGACTGAGGTTGAACTTATCAAAAAGCAACTGCAACAATGGTGCAAGTTGAATGAATTTGATACCCGAGCATTCAAGATTTTCCGTAACACTGTAAAGTACGGTGATCAGGTTTTTGTGCGTGATCCTGAAACATTCAAGTTGTTCTGGTTAGACATGACCAAAGTGGTCAAGGTAATTGTGAACGAAAGCGAAGGCAAGAAGCCTGAGCAATATGTGTTGAAGGATATCAATCCCAATTTGCAGAACTTGACAGTGGCTGAAAAGACTACCACTGACTTCCAGGCACAACCACCCACTGCGGGTTACAGTGCTCCATACAGTTACACAGTGCCCAACGAGCCATATGGTACAACGGGATCACGCTTCAGTCTGGGTGTAAACGAAAATGCTGTAGATGCCAAACACATCGTGCACTTGAGTCTGACCGAAGGACTAGATCGTTACTGGCCTTTTGGGCAGAGTGTGTTAGAAAATATCTTCAAAGTGTACAAGCAGAAAGAATTGCTTGAAGATGCCATTCTAATCTATCGTGTACAGCGTGCTCCCGAACGCCGTGTGTTCAAGATTGACGTTGGTAACATGCCCAGCCATATTGCCATGCAGTTTGTGAATCGTATCAAAGATGAAATTCACCAACGCCGCATACCTAGTGTTCACGGGGGTCAGAGCGTACTGGATGCCACATACAATCCCTTGAGTATCAACGAAGATTACTTCTTCCCAGTTACCGCTGATGGCCGTGGTAGTACAGTAGATGTTCTACCAGGCGGTCAAAATCTAGGTGAAATTGATGATCTGAAGTATTTCAACAACAGACTAGCTCGTGGTTTGCGTGTGCCCAGTAGTTATTTGCCCACTGGTCCTGAAGATAGTGAACGTCCACTGGTAGATGGCAAAGTGGGAACTGCCCTGATTCAGGAATATCGCTTCAACCAGTATTGCGAGCGTCTGCAGGGTTACATTGCTCGCAAGTTAAATGAAGAATTTAAGTTGTTCTTGCGTTGGCGTGGTTTCAATATTGATAGCAGCCTGTTTGATATCACATTCAATCCGCCACAAAACTTTGCTAGCTATCGTCAGGCAGAACTAGATACCAGTCGTGTAAACACATTTACCACCATTGCTCAATTGCCCTACATGAGTACCAGATTTGCCATGAAGCGATTCCTGGGCTTAACTGAAGAAGAAATCAAAGAAAATCAGAAACTCTGGGCTGAAGAACGCACCGAGCCTGAAGATGAAACAGCCAAGGGCAAAGATTTGCGTAGTATTGGTCTTAGTAGTGCTGATATTGAGGGTGACATTGAAGCCGCTGAAAACATGCCAGATGAAAATCAAATGGCTGATCAGGGCATGGCACCTGAAGTCACAGCACCAGTGACAGCACCCAGTGGTGAACCAGGTGCTGGTGCCGCCGCAACCGCACCACCTCCAGCATAAATACTAAAATGATACTCAGAGAATTTTACGAAGCAGCACCCACTGGATGGCAAGATGTACAGGATGATCACAGTCAACCTGTCTGGGGTGAAACTCGCAAGACCAAATTGACATTGGGCCAGATCAATAAAATTCGTAAAATGAACGAAGTTCAAGCATTTGAACGTGCAAATGACTTGAAAAAAATACGTAAACAATACGCTCCTCCAGCAGCAGGACCCACCCTGTAACCACTAAAACTCCCGGGTTTTGGCAAAAATGCAAAAAAATACGCTATTTTGCGTTGTTTTCCAGCATAGTCGCTAAATACTTCTACCAAAGCCATTTTACCTAAGGAGAACAAATGAGCACAGCAAAATTTGAAAAGCTAATTGACCTTATCATCAATGAGGATCAAGAGCGAGCAGAACAACTGTTTCACGAAATCGTTGTAGAAAAGAGTCGTGAAATCTACGAAAACATTATGTCCGAAGAAAGTCTTGAAGAAGACCAAGTATCTGGCCTTATGGACGAAATCGAAGTCGAAGAAGAAGGCATGGAAGGCATGATGGAAATGGACGGCGAAGCCGAGGAAGAAGAGGACGGCGATTTTGACGTTGACGTTGGTGACGATGACGGCGAAATGGACATGGATGCCGAAATGGATGTTGAAATGGGCGACGAAGAAGCCATGGCCGGAGACGAAGAAGGCGAAGGCGAACTGGAAGACCGCGTTGTTGACCTGGAAGATAAGTTGGACGAACTAATGGCTGAATTTGAAGCCATGATGGCCGACGAAGAAGGTGACGAAGGCGACGAAATGGGCGGTGAAGAAGAAGGCGAAGAGGAAGAAGGCGGCGTTATGGAAAGCGTCCAACTTCAGAAAGTAGCTGCACCCAAGCATGGTGATGACGGTGCCCAAAAGAAAAGCCCAGTTGCTGCCAATAGTGGTGCCACAGGCATGGCCAGTAAGCCAGTGAAGTTCGCTGGTGACCATGAGACACCTCCCAGCAGCCCCAAGGCTCCTAGCAATGAGTACACCAAGAAGGAAGGCAATCTGCCCGGTGCAGGTTCATTCAAGAACGCTCCTGGTGTAGACGGTGCCAAGACTGAAGCCGCTCCCAAGCCCAAGCACGAAACTGTGAAGGCCAAGAGTCCAGTGGCTGAGAGCAAGAAGCCAGTCAAGAAGATTGTTAAGTAAGGATTAGGACAAATGGCTTTGTACCTAAAAGAAAACCTAACTTTCGACCGTGCCAACATGGTGGTCGAAAGTGATGGTGAAGGTAGTGGAAAATCTCTTTACATGAAGGGGATTTTCATTCAGGGTGGGGTACGCAACGCCAATGAGCGTGTGTATCCCGTGCCTGAGATTGAAAAAGCCGTTGAACAGTTGAATGAGCAAATCACCAATGGACACAGTGTCCTGGGTGAAGTTGATCATCCTGATGACCTGAAAATCAATCTGGATCGTGTGAGCCACATGATTGTTAACATGTGGATGGATGGTCCTAACGGATTTGGCAAATTAAAGATTCTACCCACTCCCATGGGACAACTTGTTAGTACCATGTTGCAGAGTGGTGTCAAACTCGGCGTTAGTAGCAGAGGCAGCGGCAACGTTGATGATGCTACAGGCAAAGTCAGTGATTTTGAAATAGTCACTGTGGACATTGTGGCCCAGCCCAGTGCCCCCAACGCTTATCCCAAAGCAATTTACGAAGGACTCATGAACATGCGTCATGGCCATCGTGTGCTGGATAATCTAAAGGGACAAAAACTGGACGAGGACGCACGTGTTCAAAAATACTTGAGAGAAGAGGTAACTCGACTCATCAAGGATCTAAAAATCAAATAAGGGGATAAAGCATGTTTGATGCTATCAAACCATTACTTGAGAGTGGCGTAGTGAATGCTGAGACAGCACAGGCTATCAATGAAGCCTGGGAGTCAAAGCTGAATGAAGCTCGCAATCAAGTTCGTGCTGAACTGCGTGAGGAGTTCGCACAAAAATACGAACATGATAAGAACGTAATGGTAGAAGCCCTGGACAAAATGGTTACTGAAGGTCTGAGCAGCGAGATTGCTGAATTCCAGCAAGAACGCCAAGCAATGATGGAAGACCGTGTGAAGGCCCAGCAAAAGCTAAGTGAAAACGCACAACGTTTCAATGATTTTATGGTTACTAAACTAGCCGAAGAAATCCGTGAACTGCGTGCTGATCGCAAGACTCAAATGGAAAGTCGTGAAAAACTAGAGCAATTCGTAGTAAAAGCTCTGGCCCGCGAAATCCGAGAATTTGAGCAAGACAAGCGTGCTGTGGTTGAAGCCAAGGTCAAACTTGTTGCTGAAGCCAAGACTCAACTTGAAGCACTGAAGGCTAAGTTCATTAGCGAAAGTGCCAAGAAGTTGAACGAAGCAGTAGCTAGACAACTCAAGGGTGAAATCAGTCAGTTGAAGGAAGATATCAAGAGTGCACGTGAGAGTGCTTTTGGTCGTCGTCTGTTTGAGGCTTTTGCAGCCGAGTTCAGTGCAACCCACTTGAACGAAAAAGCAGAAACACGCAAGTTGATGGCTCAACTTGTGGAGAAAGATCAAAAACTGGCCGAATCTATCAAGGCAACCAAAGAAGCCAAACTATTGGTTGAAAACAAAGAACGTGAAGTTCGCATCATCAAAGAAAGCAATCTTCGTGAAAAAACAATGTCCGAATTACTCGGTACATTGAACGAAGAAAAAGCTGGTGTAATGCGTAACTTACTAGAAAGCGTCCAGACACCAAAGCTAAAGGCCGCTTTTGACAAGTATCTACCAGCCGTGCTAAACACCGCTGCTGAAAAGACTGCTCCTGCAAAGAAGCAACTGATCAGTGAAAGTGTTGAAGTAACTGGTGATAAATCTGCCGCAAAGACCGAAGTTGAAGTTGAAGATAGGGACAACCTGATTGACTTCAAACGTCTGGCAGGGCTTTAATTGACATACTATACAAGGAGAATATGTAACATGTCTAAGGTACTATTAGAGAGCCGTTGGGGCGAAACAAAAGAAGCCCTTCTAGAAGGTCTCCAGGGAACACGCCGTACATCTATGTCCGTGATTCTTGAAAATACTCGTAAGCAGTTGCTGGCTGAAAGTTCAGCTGGTACAACTGTTGCTGGCAACATCGCCACACTAAACCGTGTGATTCTGCCAGTTATCCGTCGTGTGATGCCCACAGTTATCGCTAACGAACTGGTTGGTGTTCAGCCCATGACAGGTCCTGTTGGTCAGATCCATACTCTGCGTGTTCGTTACGCTCAGAACCTGGGTCCTTATGGTGCCAGCGATCCTGACAATGTGGCCGGCGTTTACGCTGGTGACGAAGCTCTGAGCCCATTCAAGATTGCTCAGGCTTACTCACGCACACCCAACGGCACAAACACAGCCGCTGGTACACCTCCCTTCTACACTGCTGCTGACACAGCAACTCTAGAAGGTAACGGCGGTAAGCCCATCAGTGTCCAGATCCTGCGTCAAGCTGTTGAAGCCAAGAGCCGCAAGTTGCAAGCTCGTTGGACATTCGAAGCAGCCCAGGATGCACAGAGTCAGCATGGTATCGACGTTGAAGCCGAAATCATGGCCGCTCTGGCACAGGAAATCACTGCTGAAATCGACCAGGAAATTCTGTTGAGCCTGCGTAGTCTGGCTGCTACAGAGTTCACATACAACCAAGCTACCGTTTCTGGTACTGCTACATTCGTTGGTGACGAACACGCCGCTCTGGCCGTTCTGATCAACCGTGTTGCTAACCTGATTGCACAGCGTACTCGTCGCGGTGCTGGTAACTGGGCTGTGGTAAGTAGTGAAGCTCTGACAGTACTGCAAAGTGCTACAACCAGTGCTTTCGCTCGTACTACAGAAGGTACTTTCGAAGCCCCAACAAACACCAAGTTTGTGGGTACACTGAACAACGCAATGCGTGTGTTCGTTGATAGTTATGCCCCAAGTGGCACACCAGTTCTGGTTGGCTACAAGGGTTCAAGCGAGACTGATGCTGCCGCTTTCTACTGCCCATACATTCCTCTGATGAGCAGTGGCGTTGTGTTGGATCCATCATCATTCGAACCAGTCGTGAGTTTCATGACTCGTTACGGATATGTTGAGTTGACAAACACCGCAAGTAGCTTCGGTAACGCCGCTGACTACCTGGGTGAAATCGCTATCACCAACGTAACATTCCAATAATTCTCAATCGGGATGGGAAGCAAACTGGGAGACCGAGGTCTCCCTTTTTGTTGGCTACAATCTTATATCTCTCCAATCCAGTGTGGCATCAACTGTGAGTTCTTTTCTCTTACGAAGTCGTTTCAATCTTACAGCGTTGCAGTTTGCACAAATGCTGTGACCATCAACATAACAAATTTGGCAACCGTCAACAGCTTTAAACCCACATTCTGCACATTCCATTTCTTTACGACCTCGTGTTTTATACATGATGCGAGCACAGTTATTGCAATATTTGTGCCATTGTTGAAAGCCTAAACGACTTTTGCCATTGGGCCGTGCAGGTAATTGTTGGCAACGAACACAAATGGGTCTAAGAGGTTGTGAATGTAACATATATGAATTTAGTGCACCACGTAGAGTTTTAATCTCACTATAGATAAATATTATATAAACTGGGATTCACGATGGCACAAGAAATAATTAATATAGGCACGTTGCCCAATGACGGCTCAGGAGATCCACTCCGTGTAGCTTTTGGTAAAATAAACAATAACTTCGGGGAGTTATATCTTGCTGCCGGTGCACAAGGCCCAGAAGGTGCTATTCAATTTCGTGCTCCAGCAACACTCGTGGGAGTTGCATATGTAAATGCAATCTATCTAGTTGCGGCCGAAGATAAGTTGTATAGTAGTGCTGATGGTCAAAGTTGGATTGATTTGCCCAGTCCCATAAACACTACTATAACCGGAGTGCATGCCGCTGGATCAAGTTTTATTTTGACTGGTCTTGGCGGAAGGATTTATAGCAGCACTGATGGTGTAAGCTGGTTTAATATAAGTTTGCCTAGTCCCGTAAATGTCAGAAATTTTGCTTATTCATCTACAGCAACACCTCAGTACATTGTGGTAGGTGATGCCGGAGCTATTTTTACCAGTAATAATGCCCTTACTTGGACTCAGAGAACCAGCGGCACAGTAGAAGATTTGTTGGGGATAACCTACAGTAATTCAACATTTGGTTGGGTTGCTGTGGGTAGTGATGGAGTCATATTACAAAGTGCAGATGCCATAATTTGGGTAGATGTTGGTAGTCCCTATAGCAATGTATTGCGAAGTGTTACATACGACGGTACAAGTTTTGTAGCTGTTGGTGATAGTGGATTAATTACAGCAAGTAGTGATGGTGCTGTTTGGGCTACTAGAACCAGTGGTGTCATAGATGATTTGAATGTTATCAATGCAGCAAATTTAGCGGGTAATACCTGGTTATATGCATTCGGTCAAAATGGCCGTGGTCTGAGCAGTGATGACAATGTTCTCTGGTCTCCACTAACGACTGGAGTTACTACCAATTTACGAGACACTGCCTACACGGGAAATTTATTCATTACTGTTGGCAGTAGCGGCACAATTATTACAAGTGAGCTAGGCAATATCTGGAATGATGACAGCATCATCCCTGAAGTTACTGGTAATGCAAACTTTATTTGGGACAACCATAATCAAGTACTAAGCATTGGTGGCAATATTATTCCACAATCTGACAATGCATATGTATTGGGTACCGCTAGCAATCGCTGGGCCAATGCCCATGTTTTCAACTTCAATGCAACTGGCGAAGTAAACCTGGGCAATGTAGAAGCCATTACAATCGGTGGTGGCAGTAACGGGTATGTACTTAGCACTGATGGCACGGGAAATCTCAGTTGGATAGAACCCAGTGATGGTAATGGCAGCCCAGGCGGTAATAGTACTACTGTACAGTACAATGATGGTGGTTTATTCAATGGCAGTAACACCTTTACATTTACTGAAGTCAGCAACACAGTAACAATTGCAAACTTAGTTGTAACAGACACTGCAAATTTAGGTAACATAGGGAACGTCATAATTCTTGGCGGTGCTCCAAGTTATGTTTTGACCACAGATGGTTCAGGTAATCTCAGCTGGACTGCTGGTGGTCAACTGCCAGGCGGTAGCAACGGTCAGTTGCAATACAACAATAATGGTGCATTTGCTGGTGCCAATGGATTGTCATGGGATAGTGCCACAAACACATTGTCTGCATTGAACATTGCGGGCAATGGATATGGCATTTCCAACATAAATGGTGCAAATATCACTGGTACAGTTGAGTTTGCAAACGTAGCAGGACAAGTAAGTGACAGTGCACAACCCAATATTACAAGTCTGGGTACTCTGAGTTATCTGCAACTTACAGGTAATCTCACAACAACATCAAATATAGTTGCCAATAATATTACAGCCACTAACAGACTGAATGCAGGCAACCGCTTTGATGCCAGTACAGCCAGTAATGTTGCACTGGGATATGTGGGCAACATTCGAATAACTGGGGGCATCAACGGTTACGTTCTTACCACCGACGGTCTAGGTAATCTAAGCTGGACTGCTGGAGGCGGTGGTGGTGGCGGAAGCCCAGGTGGCAGTAACGGTCAAGTTCAGTTTAACAACGCTGGTACATTTGGTGGCAGTGCTTATTTGAACTGGAATGATGCCACAAATACTTTCAACGTTGCTGGTAACCTGGTTGCCAACAGTCTTGAAATAGGCAGCGGTGTGTACAAGTTTAGTCGTAGCAATGTTTATTTTGCCACTACTGCTACTACTGCTAACAGCGAGTTAATAACATTTGATTGTAGCGAAGATTTAGAAGGCCTAGACTTTACTATCATAGCCACAAATAACACAATAGGTCGCCGTCAAATTAGTAAATTGAGTGCTGTGATTTACCAAAGTAGTCTAAACTACAATGAATACAGCACACTACTAATCAACGGCCAGGTGGGGAATTTTACAATGAGTTACGATCCCGGAAACATAATTGTGAGTCCTGCTGCACGTTTGTATGTTGAACCCAGCAATGCAGCTTCAACAACATACAAAATTTTGATCACAAAGTACGAATAAACTTTCAGATAAATACAAAGGTAAGGAATAATCATGGCACTAAAACCCTTAAACTCAGTAGGTGGCTTTTCCGTAGGTGAAGTACCAGCAAATGTAATATATCCCAATACCGATTTTAGCGGTGCGAGGGCTAATTTTACAGGCAACGTATTTATTGCAAATACTAGCCCCACTGTAGGTTTATTCACTGATAATCTATATTACTGCAATGGTTCTCCATGGGACATGCAGCAACCTGCTGGTGCCAACTATCAGGTGCAATTCTTCAGTGGAGGTGACTTCGGTGCTAGTGCCAACTTTACCTTTGATCCAGCCACAAGTAATCTGGTAGTCGTAGGAACTATTACTGGCAATACCATAAACGTCAGTGGTAATGTTAATGCTGGTAACTTCAACGGTAACTTTACTGGTAATATTTCAGGTGTGTACGCAAACGGCACAAGTAATGTTGCTATTCCAGTTGCTAACGGTAACATCAACCTGACTGCCAACGGTGCTACTACTCTAGTAGTCACATACAATGGCATCTCAGTAAACGGCATTGCAGATATCAGCGGTAACTTGTTGGCAGCGAACGCCAATCTGGGCAATTTAGTAACAGCTAATTTTGTAAACGTAGCTAGCAACACTGTTACTAACAACCTGACTGTAAATCTTGATCTAGCTGGTAATACTGCTAACTTTACTGGCAACATAAGTGCTGCCAATGCCAATCTGGGCAATTTAGTAACAGCTAACTATGTAAACGTTGCTGCTAACACAATCACAAACAATCTTACAGTAAACAATGGGTTTACTGGTAACACAGCTAATTTCAGTGGCAATGTTGTTGTTCCTAACTTGACTGTAAACTTAGAATTACAAGCCAACACTGCCAATTTTGACGGCAATGTTGTAATGGACAACTGGCTAAAAGTAGCTAACACAGCCAATGTGGGTAACCTACGCACTGACAATCTGTTATACGCCAACGGTCAGCCCTGGGACCTGCAGGAAGCTGCTGGATCTAATACTCAAATTCAGTACAACGATGGATTGAACAATTTCGGTGCTAGCGCCAACTTCACATACAATGATGCAACACAGCTACTGACTCTGACGGGCAATGCCAACATTACCAACACACTTAAAGTAAACCAGATTCAGCATACTGGCGTACCTGGTACTCAAGTCATTTATTCTAACGGCAGTTCATACCTGGTAGGTAGCAATAATTTCACTTGGAATGATTCCAACAACACACTGACTGTTAACGGTAACATTTCTGGTAATACAATCACTGCTACAGATGGTTTCTTCGGTAACATTGACTTGAGTGGTGACATTATTGTAAACAGCTTGACAAGCAACAGTTTCATCAGTGCTAACAGTGGTAACGTGTATGCTGGCAGTTTATTAACTGACAACCTATTGTACGCCAATGGTCAACCATGGGACTTGCAAGAAGCTGCCGGTGCAAACAAACAAATTCAATACAATGATGGTGCTAACAACTTTGGTGCTAGTGCAAACTTTGCGTTTGATTATACAAACAGCAATTTAGAATTGATCGGTAACATACTGTTCGGCCAGCAATTCAAGAATCAAATAGTGAATTTGAGTAACACCGCACTGGAAATCCGTGGCGGCTGGGATGCAAATAGCAGTACCGCAGTCAATATTGCTGTTGGTGATTATGCTAACAATACTAACTGGGGCAAACTGAGCATTCTAGGCAATGTAAGTGGCAACGCGGTAGGTTTCTCTGAAGCAAATGCATTTGTATTCACTAATCCTGGTTATGGTTCAGGAAACGTTGTCAAGGTTGACATACTGAATCCCACAGCCACTAGTACAACAACTGGTGTTATACAGGCCAACGGTGGCATAGGAGTAACTGGTAACGGTTACTTTGGTGGCAATCTGGTTATTACTGGCGACATTGCCAATGCAAATAACATCAATGCTACTCACGCATTGAATGCCAACACTGGTAACTTCAGTGGCAACATCAATTCACTGAATGCTAACCTGGGTAATCTTGCTACAGCAAACTATGTAAATGTTGCATATGAAGTAAATGGTAACGTAGCTAACTTTAGTGGTAACTTAACCGCATTGAACGCCAATCTGGGTAATCTAGCAATTGCAAACTATGTTAACGTTGCCAATGATTTGAATGTAACTGGCAATGTGAATGCTGGAAACCTGGTAGGACCTCTGGCAAATGGTAACACAAATGTCAAGTTGTACCAAAACGCCAACGTAGAAATTTCCATCAATGGTGTATCTAATACTGCAACATTCAGTAGCACTGGTTTCTATGCAGTGGGAGAAATTCACAGTACTGCTGGTAACATTCTGGCTAACGGTAATGTTACTGCGAACGGTACACTGAATGGTGCCAACGCTAACATTACAGGCGAGGTCAAGGCTGGCAGCGTACTCACAGCTAACATCACAGCACCCAGTGGCAACATCACAATCAGTGCTGCTGGTGCAAATGAAAACATTATTTTAGTTCCAACTGGCACTGGTGTCGTAGATGTTTCAATGGCCAGAGTGGTCAATGTAATGGATCCATCTGCTCCACACGATGCAGCAACCAAAGAATATGTTGACAACCTGGCAGTAGGTCTGACCGTACACACACCAGTACGAGTGGTTTCAGCCACTAACCTGAATGCGACTTATGCAAACGGTGGTTCAGTACTAACAACAATTGCTATTACTGGTAACAAGACCATTCAATTTAGTGCTGCTCACGGTTTGAGTATTGGTGATGAAATCAGCTGGGACAATAGTTTCAACGGGATCGTAGGCGATGATCCTTACTTCGTATATAGTACCCCAGCCAGTGACACTATCACTGTTAAGGCTGGATACTATGGTGCAGAAGTAACTACACTGACCAATGGTACTAGTTTAAGTCAAACAGCACGTGCGAATACCGGCGTAGGTGCTACATTGACCAATGCTGGAGCTAATGCTGCGATTAGTATTGATGGCATATCACTGTCATTGACCAACCGTGTGCTTGTTATAGGACAAACAAATCAAGCCTATAATGGTGTCTACACTGTGACAACAGTGGGTGCACCAGACAGCCCAGGGCCCGGTGCTCAGTGGGTATTGACACGCGCCACCACAGAAAATGTTTACGGACCCAGAGAAACTAACGATTTGGGTTATGGTGATTACTTCTATGTGACCCAGGGTTCAAGTTACGCAGGTAGCTCATATGTGCTTACTAGCCCAGTCGGTGAAATACTATTTGGATATACAAACATTGTATTCACACAATTTGCTGCGGCCACTGCATACAGTGCTGGTAACGGTATCAATATTATTGGTACTACAATCAGTGCCAACGTTGACAACGAAACCACAGCTATTGTTAGCGGCAACATTACAGTCAAGGTAGGTGCAAATCTCACAACACCAAACATTGGTGATGCAACCTTCAGTAGTCTGAGTTGGAACACACTGAGTAACGGTAATGTCAGTGCTAACAACCTAAGTGCAAGCAACATTGCCAACATTGGTACAGACTTGACAGTGGGCAACAGTATTGTGGCCAATGGCAACATTACTAGTAATGCAGCGTTAAATGGTAATACATTATTTGTCACAGGCAATGCTAATGTTCAGGGTAACATTCTGGGTGATTACATCACTGCTAATCACACTATATTCACGACAAATGCCAATGTAAGTGGTAATACTATCACAAATGCACTGACTGTGAACAATGCCCTGACAGGCAATACTGCTAACTTCAGTAGCAACGTGGTAATGAACAATGCCACAGTGAACTTGGAACTTGCAGGTAACACAGCTAACTTTACTGGTAATGTACAAGTTAATAATCTGGGTATAAATCTAGAACTAGCTGGCAATACGGCAAACTTCACTGGTAATGTTCGCGTTGATGGCTTAACTGTTAACAATAATATCAGTGGTAACACAGCTAACTTCACTGGTAATATTAGTGCACTAAATGCCAATCTGGGTAATCTGGTTACGGCCAACTTCTTCATTGGTACGCTGATCAATGGTAACAGCAATGTTTCTATACCCACAGCAAATGGCAATGTAAATATTACAGCAAATGGAAATGCAACATTAGTTATTACTGAAACTGGTGCTAATGTCACTGGTTATCTGGATGTAACTGGCAATATAAATGCTGGTAACATTGTAACAGACACGGTAAAAGCTAACCTAAACGTTGAGATTGGTAACACAAATATTGGATGGGGTAATGTTACAACATCAAGTATTACAGCCAATCAGACAATCGCAGAATTTTCTATAGCTAGTATAACTGGAGTGGAGTTCTTGGTCAAGGGAGTAGATTCAACAGGTGGTAAATACTCAGTAGCAACAGTTACCGCAGTCACTGACGGTTTAACTGCTGACTATGCAATATACGCTACTGCAACAATTGGAGGAAGCACTGGCACATTGGTGGTAAATAAAGTGGGAAGTAATTTGGCATTGCAGGTAACTCCTTCAAGTTCAAATAGTATAAGTTGGATAGCACAGTATAGGACAATTTAATGGCACTTAGACCGTTAAACTCAGAAGGCGGTTTCGGTTTAGATGACGGTAATATTATCATTAATGCCAATGGTAATATTACTGCGTCAAAACTCACGATATCCGGCGTTAGCAATCTAGGACCTGCTAGCAATGTCATTATTACCGGTGGTACCGCCAACTATGTTCTAGTCACTGACGGATCAGGTAACCTGTCCTGGGCTAATCCTACCACTGTGGGTGGTGGCAGCAATATTGCCAATGGTGAAAGCTCTGTAAATATACCCACAGCCAATGGCAATATTTTACTAACTGCCAACGGTAACACATCTTTAACTATCACAAGTACCGGAGTCAATGTAGCCGGTACAGGAAATTTTACAGGTAATCTACGGGCTGCAAATATTGCAGGCAACTTTGCTAACGGCAACAGTAACATTCGTATTCCAGTCAGTAATGGAAACATACTGTTTAGTGCAGCTGGAAACGCCAATGTTGTATTCATAACTGGTAACGGTTTAATCGCTAATGGCAGTTTTGCTGCCACGGACCCAGTTATGGAACTGGGCGGTCTGGCCAACGGTTCTCCACTTACTGGTGATGATGGCAAAGATCGTGGTGTAATTTTAAATTACTTTGACACATTCGCAGCCAAAGCATTCATGGGCTGGAACAACGGCAATAGTGAATTTGTTATGGCCGATGAAGTCACTGAAAGTGACGGTACGGTCAGTATTTTCAGCCTGGGTAATGTTCGTGCAGGATATTTCTTGGGTAATGTGCTGGGTAACATCGAAGGCAATATCACTGCTCCAGGCGGCAATACAGAAGTATTATTCAATGATAATGATCAAGTAAACGCAAGCCCAGCCTTTACATTTAACAAATCAACCAATGCACTCACAGTAACAGGTGCATTTGAAGCTGGATCCGTTAATACTCTGGGCTATGCTAACGCGGGCAATTTTTATACTCCAGGCAATGCCAATGTTCTGGGCACAGCTAACGTTGGTGAACTGTTTACAACTGGTAACGTAAATGCAGTAGGAAATATTTCTGGTCTAAACTTTCAGGCTGGTGGCAACATCAGTGCAACTGGTAATATCGCGGGTGGAAACCTGGGAATTACTGGCAGAGCCAACGTAACTGGAAACGTCAATGCTGGAAATGTGAGTACTGCTGGCAACTTGAACGTTGTGGGCAACAGTAGTTTTACTGGAAACAGTAGTTTTACAAACGCAGCAGTTTTCAGTCAAAGAATCACAGTTGGTGACCCTAATAGCATACCCAAGATTGAATTGTTCAGCAATGGTTATGGCCTGTTCAAAGACATTTCACTGAGCACTTTCACTGATCCCAATGGTGCCACTATCAGCGGTAGACTGGCAACATTTACAACAGCTAATGTAACCAACTTAAATGTTTCTAGTGCCGTTTTAGTTGGTTCTAATATAACGGCTCAAAACATCTTTTCTAATGGTGTTGTTGAAGCTAACGGTAACCTTAAAGCAGCCAATGCCAATTTAGGCAACTTAGTCACTGCAAACTTCTTCCAGGGTGACGGCTGGTTACTGACTAACCTTACTATACCAGCAGGTAGTGCCATTGAAAATGGTAACAGTAATGTTCGTGTAGAACCCAACGCTAATATTGTGTTCAGCGTTACCAGTGTTAATGCTGTTGTAACTGTTACCACAAACTCCCTTGATGTAAATGGAAATGTAAGTGCTACTAGTAATGTAACATCAAACAATGTTACAGCTAATTTTGCAGTCTATTCGCCATCTATTATTGAGGGAAATAGCGTAATTACGCTGGATGACACTACAGAATTTATCAGATTGGGGGTAAATGCTGCTAGCAATGCTGTATACATCAGTGCTGGTAATACTTATGTAAACACCAATCTTCAAGCTGGATCTAATCTCGTAGTTTCAAATGTCGCTAATGTTGGCGGAAACTTAAATGTATCAGGAAACACAGCCGTACAAGCTCTGAGTTCTAAGGACATTACAGCAAACGGCTCAATAAATGCCAATGGCAACATAACTTCTCTAAATGCTAATTTAGGTAATCTAGTCACAGCCAACTACTTTAGTGGCGATGGTTACTTGCTGACTAACTTGACCATTGCTGCTGGTAGTGCAATCGTTAATGGTAATAGTAATGTCACTGTGGCTCCTAACGCCAATATCAGTGTGAGTGTGGGTGGTGTTGATAATGTAACAACATTCACAAATACCAGTGTTGTTGTCAATCAGTTCCTTGATGTTAATGCCAATGCTAACATTGCAAACTGGGTAAATGCCAACGCTTTAAAAGTAACTGGTACTGCTAACTTTGTGAGTGGTGCAACTGCAAATGGCGGCACCGGATTTACCGGGTACTTCCTCAAGGCAGAAACCAGAGGTGGCAATCCCGGCTATCTGGATGTTGATGGCAATGCTACTATAGGCGATAGACTGACAGTAAACGGCACCGCTAATTTCTTTGGTGCTTTCCAAGTTAATGGTACAATAAATTCAAATGCTAATGTTCAAGCCGATGATTATTTGTTGGCCAATAATTTTAGTATTAATATTGGCGGTTCGGTCCCTAACCTGACTGTAAGTAATGTCGCAAATATCAATAATCTAAATGCCAATAGTGCAAACATTAGTGGAAATCTGAGCACAGGCAATGCCAACTTAGGTAACTTAGTGACTGCTAATTTCTTTCAGGGAGATGGTTACTTACTAACTAACTTGACTATCACTGCAGGTAGTAGTATTGTAAACGGTAATAGTAATGTTCTTATTATAGCTAACGGAAATGTTAACACCAGTGTCGCTGGCAATGCCAATGTACATGTGGTCACTGGTACTGGTGTTAATATTGCTGGAACACTAAACGCAACTGGCTCAGCCAGTGTGGGTAATCTGACCGCTGGAACTGGTAACTTCAGTGGTGCGTTAACAGCCAATGGTAACTTGACAGCTAATGGTAGTGCCAACATAAATGGTAACTTAGTAGCCAACGGAACTGCAAACTTTACAGGAAATCTGGCTGCTGCCAATGCCAACCTGGGTAACTATGTATATGCTAACTTCTTTGAGGGTGATGGCAGCTTACTTACTAACTTGACTATTACTGCTGGCAATGCCCTGCTGAATGGCGACAGCAATGTCTATGTAGAATACAGTGGTAACATCAACTTCCGCAGCAATGGTGTAGCCAATATATTTGTTGTTAGTAACACTGGTGCACATAGTAATGGTAACTTGAGTGTTGCTAATACTGTAAACGCTCAAAGTTATGCCAATGGCACTAGCAATTTAGTCATACGAACAAATAGTGATGTTACTATTAGTGCTGGCGGCACAGCCAATGTGCTAAAGGTCACAAACTTAGCAGTAAATGTCAGTAGCAACTTAAACATTTTTTCAAATTTAAGTGTTACTGGTAATGCTAACATTGGCAACATAGGTGCTGGTGGCATTATTGCAGCAGGTGGAAATTTAAGTGGTGCTAACATCAGCACTGGTGGTAACCTGAGTGTTGCTGGTGTTGCAAACATTCAGACTATTAGTAGCCCAGGCGAAATTAGTGCCAGCGGCAATATAACATCACTGGCCAACATCAACGGTGTTCGTTTGAGCATCACTGGTAACAGTACTCTGGCAAACCTGAGTGCCAACAACGCCAACTTTACTGGTAACATCGCAAGCGGTAATGCAAATCTGGGCAATGCAGCCACAGCTAACTTCTTTATAGGTGATGGTAGCTTACTTACCAATGTTGCAGCAGCAAGTTCCAGTATTCTTGCCAATGGCAATAGTAATGTCAATATTCCTGTAGCTAACGGCAACATCACTATGGGCGTTACTGGAAACAGTAATGTTGTGGTTGTTTCAACTAGTGGTATAGAAGTAAATGGTAATGTAACGGCAAATAACTTCATTGCAGGTGCTGGTAGTGGCGGCAACTTGAGTGGTGCAAATGTAATCAGTGCAAACACTGGTAACTTTAGTAGTGCTCTGTCAACTGGTGGCAATCTGAATGTAAGCGGAAATGCAGTCATTGGTGGTAACCTCACTGTTGATGGCAACCTGGTTTACGTGAATGTAACTGACTTGAGTGTTGAAGATCCTATTATTCAGCTACAAACTGGTCCCAACGCTACGCCGCCCAGTAGCAACACTGGCAAAGATGTTGGTCTTGCCCTGAACTACTACGATACCCAAGCCCGCATTGCGTTTATGGGCTGGGATGTTAGTAATGCCGAAATTGCTTTCGGCAGTCAAGTGAGCATCAGTAGTGAAGTTGTAACATTCAGTAACCTAGCAAATATTCGCTCAGGCAATGCCCAGCTGGGTAACTTAGCCACAGCCAATTTTGTAAGCGGCACACTGACTACAGCCAGTCAACCCAATATTACCAGTGTGGGTACATTAAGTAGTTTGAACGTCACTGGAACAGTCACTGCGGGCAACTTTAGTGGTAACGGCAGTGGGCTTACTGGAGTAACGGCGTCTGGTATATCAAATGGTACAAGTAATATAAGTATCCCTGTAGCCAATGGCAACATCAACATGAGTGTGGGCGGAAACGCAAACGTCATGGTCATCACCAGCACTGGAGCAGTTCTGACTGGCAACTTGAGCACAGGCGGCGGCAGTGGTGGTAATATTACTGGTGCCAACGTAATAGGTGCAAATACCGTCAATATCAGTACTGCACTGAACGTCACTGGCACAAGCAACCTGGGACCAGTGGGCAACGTCACAATTACGGGTGGCAGCAACGGTCAATACTTACAGACCAATGGCAGTGGTGGCTTGAGTTGGGCCAGCATCAGCACTAGCAGTATCAGCAATGGCAATAGTAATGTCAATATACCAGCATCCAATGGCAATGTGACAATCAGTGCTGCTGGTAACGCAAATATTCTAACGGTCACTGGCACTGGGGTAAATGTTGCTGGTACATTAAACGCCACTGGTAATGCCACAGTGGGCAATCTCGTCGGTCCGGTCGCAAACGGCAATAGTAATGTTAATATTCCAGCAGCCAATGGTAATGTTAACATTAGTGCTGCTGGAAACGCCAATGTGTTTGTGGTTACAGGCACTGGCACTAATGTCGCTGGTACACTGAACGCTACTGGAAATATCACTGGTGCCAATGCCAACTTGGGCAACTTAGTCACAGCAAACTTCTTCAGTGGTGTGCTGACCACAGCGGCTCAACCCAACATCACAAGCATTGGTATATTGAGCAGTCTCTCAGTCACTGGCAATGTCAGTGCCGGAAACCTGCTGGGTGTCCTTGCGAACGGTAATAGTAATGTCAGTATACCAGCAGCCAATGGCAATGTGAATATAAGTGCTGCTGGTAACGCCAATATTCTGACCGTAACTGGAACTGGTGCTAACATTACAGGAACTCTGAATGTATCCAGCAATTTGACTGTTGGCGGTAAGAGTAATCTGGGTGCAGTGGGCAATGTGATCATTACCGGTGGCACAGCCAATTATGTACTGAGTACTGACGGTGCTGGAAACCTGAGTTGGGTGGCACAGTCGGGCGGTGGCGGTGGAACACCAGGCGGCAGCAACACAGAAGTGCAGTTCAACGATGGTGGTAACTTTGCTGGCAACTCTGGATTCACATTCAACAAGACAACTACCACAGTAACTGTCAATAATTTCGTTGCAAGTAGTACAGCCAACCTGGGTGCTGTGGGCAATGTGATCATCACTGGTGGCACCAATGGTCAAATTCTGGTAACCGACGGTGCTGGCGGCCTAAACTGGGGCAATGTGGGCACACAGGTTACTGTGGATGATTTCATCGGCAGTGGCAGTCAAACTGCTTACACACTGACAACTATTCCAGCTAGTGTTGATTATACTTTGGTAAGTATTGCTGGTACATTCCAGCCACGTAATGCATATAGTTTGGCTGGTAATGTACTGACATTTACCAGTGCTCCTCCCGCAGCGTCTCCAATTGAAGTCACAATTCTGGCAGCAGCCACATATGCTGGCCCCAATACCGGCACGTTCATCAACAGAAGTTATACTGGCAACGGAGTACAAAATACATTCACGGTCACGAACGGTGTAACAGCCAACAGCGTCATTGTCACAGAAAACGGTGTTGTACAAGAACCAGGCACAGACTATACAATAAGTGGTGCAACGCTGACATTCACCAGTGCTCCAGCAAACACAACAGCCATTGCCATCCGTGAGATTCCAGCTGGCGGTCCAGGCGGTTCCACATACAGCAGTGCCAGTGCTAACCTGAATGCAGTGGCCAACACCAAGTATATTCTGAACACCAGTTCTGTAAGTATCACAGTTACCTTACCCGGGTCGCCCAGTTTTGGTATGGAAGTGGGCGTGATTGATGGAACAGGCAATGCTAACACAAACACAATAACTGTTAACGGAAATGGAGCAAACATTCAGGGAAGCAATGCTAACATGACCGTGAATACCAGCCGTGCAGCATTTACGCTGGTATATTATAACTCAGCCCAGGGTTGGTTGTTGACTAATGTATAAGGTAGAAAATGAGCAACTATTTTGAATTACAAAACGCACCTGTTCTGACAACTCCCAGTGCCTTGACTGCTCCCAAGATAACCAGTATTGGTTATCCTGGTGATGATACTGCCGCAGATCCTGCAGGTGGTCAGACTATTACATTGACTGGGGAGGGATTTGAAGCTGGGGCCAGTGTAATCATTAATAATGCGGCTGTGGGTGTTGTAAGTGTGGTCAGCAGCACCACAATAACTTTCACAAGTCCAGCGTTGAGTACTGGCAGTTATCCTGTATATGTTGTGAATACAGATGGGGGCACTGCTATTGCTGTTCCGGGTATTCAGTACAGTGGCACACCCACTTGGAGTACAGCAGCTGGCAGTTTGGGTAGTTACACAGAAACGCAAGCTATTAGCAACACAGTGACTGCCACAGGTGATGCACCCATTAGTTACAGTTTGTTCAGTGGAACTTTACCAACTGGTGCTACATTGAATAGTGCCAATGGTTTAATTAGCGGTACCAGCCCACTGAGTGCTAGCCCAACAACATATACATTTACCATTCGTGCCACAGATGCACAACAACAGGATACCAACCGTCAGTTTAGTTTGACTATCAATCCTGATGTGGTTACCTGGAGCAGCCCTGCTAATGGTACAACATATACTACTGTGGTAGACAGTGCTATTAGCAATGTTGCGTTGAGTGCCACAGCAGTCAGTGGGCAGTCTGTGAGCTATACTGCTAATGCATTGCCAACTGGATTGAGTATCAGTGGCAGCAATATTACTGGAACTCCTACTGTGGTGGCTAACAGTAGCACATTGTTAACTGCAACTGCTGCTACAACAAATGCCACTGCAACTAGAACTATTAACTGGGTGATTAGTGTAGCTAATGATCCTAACTTTGAGTATGTGACAACATTGTTGAGTGCTAGTAATCCCAGTAGTACATTTGTCACAGATGCCAGCACTAATAACTTTGCTGTTAGTGTGTTTGGCGATACCCGACCCAATAACTTTGGCCCCTACACACCTGGGTATTATAGTGTAGCTATGAATGGTGGAAACAGTGGAGATTTATTGAGTTTTCCTAGCAGTTCTACTGCATATAATCTAAGTGGCGGAACTTGGACAGTTGAGATGTGGATGTATCCCACAATGTCCACATTCTCGGATGGAGATTGTAGAATACTAATGGCCGGGTCAAATGGCACTAACTCGGCATGGCAGTTATTTATAAACAGTAGTCGTTTAATAGGGTTTGGGCTCCCACTTGGAGGCACTACAAGCGTATTTACAAGTAACGGTGCTTTTTCATTCAATACCTGGACTCATGTGGCTGTGGTATGCCAGGCCGGCAGTGCTATAATTTATGTAAATGGTGTAAGTGCTGGTGGCCCAACAAGTATAACATTACCTGCTTCTGCGTCTGTGGGATTTAAGATAGGCTACGATAACGTAGGAACAGTTAGTACACAGTTTGCTGGATTTATTACTAATGTTCGCATCAATACAACAACAGCAATATACACAGCCGCTTTTACACCGCCCACTGCACCCTTAACGGCTGTGTCTGGAACCAGCCTGCTAACCTGCCAAAGCAATAGATATCTAGATACAAGTACGAATGCGCTATCTGTTACTGTTGCCGGTAGTCCGCGGATATCAGGCTTTGATCCATTTGCACCTCTTAGTACATACAGCACTTATGGTTCGGGATATTTTGATGGCACTGGAGATTATTTGAGTGTGCCCGACAATGCTGCTTTAGATTTTGGATCTAGTGATTTTACAATTGAATGCTGGTTTTACCCTACTACGACACCTAATAATAATTTGTTTGCAAAAAGAGCAAATAGTGCCACATACGGCGGAGTTAGCATATATTTTTCTAGTTCTTTAGTTCCTGGCGTACTTGCCACAACCTCAGGATCAAATTGGGAGGTGAATTTTTCAAGTTCAGTGGGTTGCGTATTAAATTCCTGGAACCATATTGCTTATACTAGAAGTGGTAATACTTGGCGTCTTTTTGTAAACGGGAGCCTGGGTGGTTCAGCCACAGTATCAGGAACTATTCTAGACAACAGTGCAGCACTCTCTATTGGTGCAGGGGCTGCGGACGGTTCATTTACAATTTCTTCAAGCTACATAACTGATGTAAGAATAATAAAAGGCACTGCGGTATACACTACGGCCTTTACACCACCCGCTGCCCCATTAACAGCGGTTGCAAACACTCAACTACTAACACTACAAAACAACCAGCCCAACAACAATTCAATGTTTCTGGATAGTAGCACCAATAACTTCTTGATCACAAGAAATGGCAACACCACACAAGGAAGTTTTAGTCCCTATGGTGGTGGCTGGAGTAACTATTTTGACGGCACCGGTGATTATTTAAATGGTATTGGTACGACAAGTAGTTTTAATTTTTTACACAATAGTAGTGCGTTATTTACCGTAGAAGCCTGGGTATATGTTACTACAGGTGGAGTTCAAAGAACTCTAATTGATACAAATGGAGCAGGTTCAGCAGGTATTGGAACTTGGGTTTTAATTGATACTGACAACACATTGCGAGTATTTATAACCAAAGGATCATCCGGTAATCCTGTTTGTAATAGCATATCAAATTCCACTGTGCCACTAAATCAGTGGGTTCACCTTGCTGTCACTTATGATCAATCTCTTGGGTCAACAAATGCCAAGTTTTACATAAATGGTGTTGCTTCAGGCACAGGAAATAAAACTGCAAATGCTCCTACAGATTCTAATGCATCATATTCAATGGCGATCGGTTCTTACAATGGAGCAGGATCATATTTTACAGGATTTATTAGTAATTTACGAGTAAACAATAGTATTGTGTATGCATCAGCATTCACACCTCCCACCGCACCACTCACATCTATTGCTAATACAAGATTGCTAACGTGTGCTGATAACAGATTCGTAGATGATAGTGGTAACAACTTTACTATAACAAGAAACGGTGATGTTAGCGTACAACGCTTCAACCCCTTCAACCCAGTGTTGACCACACCCACAAGTTATAGTGGATATTTTGATGGTACTGGGGATTATCTAAATTTTACTGGGTATGCTTTGGGATCAGGAAACTTCACGATAGAAGCCTGGGTATATCTCACTAGCTTGCCTAATGCGGCAAATGCTTTGTATTCAAACGGCACAAGTGATAGTGCTAGCGCCATTAGTGCGGCAGTGTATGTTAGCAGCGGCGGAAATTTAGGCTTTTATAATTATCCCACCGCAACCACAACTAGTAGCACAATATCACTAAGCACATGGACACATGTGGCAATCGTAAGAAACAGTGGTACTATTACATTGTACATTAATGGTGTTAGTGGCGCTACAGTGTCAAATAGCAATAATATTTCTGACACCGCAGTACAGATAATGCGTGGCTTTGGCGGCATCACAAGTTCACCGGTGGGTTACATGAGTAATCTCAGAGTAGTTGTAGGCACAGCAGTTTATACCAGTAACTTTACTCCAAGCACTACACCATTAACTGCCATTGCTAACACAAGTTTATTGACACTGCAAAACGCCACATTCACGGACAACAGCACCAACAACTTCACGATTACTGCTAATGGTGACAGTGTACCCAGACAGTTCAACCCCTTTGGCTGGACAAGTTCAACTGGCAGTAGTGCAGCATACAGTGTTGCCAATTACGGTGGCAGCATGTATTTTGATGGTACCGGTGATTATTTAACAATACCAAATAGTACAGTATTTAATGTCGTAGGTAATTTTACACTAGAGTGTTGGGTTTATAATACAAGTGTTATTGTATCTGGAGAATGGCCTATTTTTGGAAAAAGAGCAAGTAATCTTGTTTATTCTTGGATAATATTTGGAGTAGCTCCATCTAGCAGTACAAATAGAGTGTTTATTATAGGTTCTACTAATGGAGGCAGTTGGAATATTCCATTTACCACAGGGTCTATCGTATTGCCAATTAATCAATGGAATCATATTGCAATAGTAAGAAACGGTACTACAATGCAGGCATATGTTAACGGTGTTCCAGATACTAGTTTAACATTTACTGTAAGTGGTTCTTTCTTTACAAATTCTGATGCTGTCACAATAGCGACAAGTGCTACATCACCGCCAAACTTTTTTCCAGGTTATATTTCTGATTTTAGATGGAATAATGGCACAGCCGTTTACACAGCAGCATTCGCACCCCCAGCCGCACCACTCACGGCCGTTACGAACTCAGTATTGTTTTTAAACGGCACCAGTGCAGCCATTTATGACAGTGCCATGATAGCCACTTACGAAACCGTGGGTAATTCTAGCAGTACAACTGTAATCAAGAAGTACGGCAATAGTAGTATGTCGTTTGATGGTACTGGCGATTACTTAGTCTCACCGTTCTCAGTAAATAATAATTTAGGTACTGGAAGTTTCACTTTTGAAGCCTGGTTATACCCAAGTAGCATTGCCGGAATACGCGGTTTTTATGCACTAACCGGCGGATCTGGCAGTGTACCCAAATTTGTGATTCACCTTAACGCAGGAACACCCAGCATTCACTATAACGGATTGACAGGCGGTTCAGATATTTACACGACGGCCACTAGTGCGATCACTGCAAATACCTGGACACATGTTGCGTTTGTGCGTAACGGAAGCACTTGGACTTGGTATATAAACGGGGTGGCATCCGGCACTGGATCAAATAGCACTACTATTAACTTCACCACTCAACCCCTATATGTTGGGTACGGTGGCGAAAGTTATTTTACTGAATTCAACGGTTACATAGATGACTTACGAGTCACCAAAGGTGTAGCACGTTATACCAGTAACTTCACGCCACCCACAACCCCGTTTATAGGGAATTGACTTTGACTAAATATTTGGAACAATAAATTTTATGGCTATCACTCTAATTGAACCCTATATTGTCAACAGCAGTGCAAACTTCACGTTTGCAGGAGTAAACGCCACCAGCAATCTCTCAGTTGTGGGTGTCAGCAATCTGGGTCCTGTGGGCAATGTGATTATCACGGGTGGTAGTAATGGGCAGGTTCTGACTACAAACGGTTCTGGTAATCTCAGCTGGACTACAGTAGCAGGCGGCGGAGCTAACATTAGTAATGGCAACAGTAATGTCAATATAGCCACAGCTAATGGCAACATCACAATGAGTGTGGCTGGAAATGCCAACGTAACTACTGTTACGGGCACTGGTGTTAATGTCTCAGGAACTTTAAACGCTACAGGCAATATCACAGCAGCTAACGCCAACTTGGGCAACGCTGCCACAGCTAACTTTTTCATTGGTAATGGTAGTTTATTGACTGGGTTGCCAGTATCTACTTCTCTTGCCAATGGTAATAGTAATGTCAATATACCCGCAGCCAATGGCAACGTGAATATAAGTGCCAGTGGAAATGCGAATATACTAGTAATTACTGGCACTGGAGCTAATGTTTCTGGAACGGCCAATGTTACAGGTAATATTGTGGGTGGCGGAAACTTAAACATGGCTGGTAATGCTGTGATAGGTGGCAATCTCACAGTTGATGGTGATCTGGTTTATGTAAACGTAACAGATTTAAGCGTAGAAGATCCAATCATACAGCTACAACGCGGCCCCAATGGTGCTGCACCCAGCAGTAATACTGGTAAAGACGTTGGTACTGCACTGAATTATTACGATACCAGTGCCAAGATTGCCTGGATGGGCTGGGATGTAAGCAATGCAGAAATTGCTTTCGGTAGTAACGTTGGAATCAGCAGTGAAGTAGTGTCATTTACCAGTCTGGCTAACATCAGATCGGGCAATGCCCAGCTGGGCAACCTAGCCACGGCAAACTTTATCAGTGGCACTTTAACAACAGCCAGTCAACCCAACATTACAAGTATTGGTATACTAAGTTCATTATCTGTAACGGGCAACATCAGTGCGGGCAATGCCAATCTGGGCAATGCAGTCACAGCAAACTTTTTTGTAGGCGATGGCAGTTTACTGACTGGTTTACCAGCTGGCACGAACATATCTAACGGCAACAGTAATGTTAATATACCCGCAGCCAATGGCAACATCAATCTAAGTGCCAGTGGAAATGCCAATATTCTAGTTGTAACAGGAACCGGAGTTAATGTTGCTGGTACAGGAAACTTTGCTGGCAATCTGGCGGCATCCAACCTTACAGTGGGATCCGGCTCTGGTGGCAACATCACTGGGGTCAATGTTTTTCTGGCTAATACAGCTAATTTTAGCACAGCGTTAAATGTAACTGGTGTTAGCAATTTGGGACCTGTGGGCAATGTCATAATCACAGGTGGCAGTGACGGACAAGTATTAACCACCAATGGCAGTGGTAATCTAAGCTGGACTAGTATAAGCACCAGTGGCGTAAGTAATGGTAATAGTAATCTAAGTATTCCAGCAGCTTACGGTAACGTTAATATAAGTTCAGCTGGAAATGCTAATATACTGGTAGTTACTGGTACTGGTGTTAATGTCACTGGAACACTGAATGCATCGGGAAATCTCACCGCTGGAAATGCCAATTTGGGCAATGCGGCAAGTGCTAACTTCTTCATAGGTGATGGTAGTTTGTTGACTGGTTTGCCAGGCTCAACCAGCGTGGCCAATGGCAACAGTAACGTTAATATCCCAGTAGCCAATGGCAATGTGGTCATAAGTGTAGCTGGCAACAGCAACATCTTGACTGTGACAGGTACTGGAGCTAATGTAGCTGGAACGTTTGATATTACTGGCAACTTGACAGTGGGCGGCAAGAGTAATCTGGGTGCTGTGGGCAACGTCATCATCACTGGCGGCAGTGCCAATTACATTCTTCAAACTGATGGATCAGGAAATTTAAGTTGGACTGCATTTCCAATACTGACTTCAACTGTTGATAACTTCACTGGTAATGGTGTTCAGACAACATTTACATTGAGCGTTACACCAACTAGCAAAAATTACACCACAGTAAGTTATAATGGTGCCCTGCTGATCAGAGACAGCTATAGCTTGAGTGGTGCTAACATTGTTTTCACTGCTGCTCCTGCCAATGGTGCCAATATTGAAGTAACCACATTGAGTGGAACAGGAACCACAATAGGCGGTAGCAGTACACAAGTTCAGTACAACAATAACGGCCAATTGGCTGGCAGCAGTACATTTACTTTTGATGCTGGAAACACCCGCCTGACAGCTAACAATCTAGCAGTGAGCAATATTTTCACTGCCAATCGTGTGGGCAGTGATCTGATACCCAATGCAAATATTACCTACGATCTGGGCACAAACACAAATCGCTGGCGTGACATATGGCTGAGTAATAGTACCATTCACCTGGGTAATGTAAGTATTAGTGCCACGGAGGGCACAGTGGTATTACCCGAGGGTACCAAGGTGGGTAATACCAGTGTTCCTCTAACCACTATTGATTTACTTGACGTTAACAGCAACATCAGTCCTGAAGTTTTCACAATCAATGTTGATTTCCCCTTTGCTGGTCACGGAGATGACTGGTTCTGGACCTGGGATGCTGGTACAGTGAGTTACAGTCGCTTAAAAATTACCAATCAAACACAAGCCACAGTGCCGCTGTACAAGTCAGGTGTTTATACTGTGAACAATTTTGCTGCACACGAGTTACATGGTAACATGAATCAGACACACAAAATCTATCTAAAATGGATTAACGGAGCTGGTCTAGAAAACCTAGTACCCTGGGCCAACAGCACTCTAAACGTTGCTGGTGTGAGCCACCCTGACATAAATGGCGGGGCTAATACTGAAGTTCAAAGATTGATCATCAATGTGCCACAAAATATCACCATGCCAGTGCTGACGCCTCCCAATGTCACATACAATGTTTCGTTTACCACCAGTGGTGCCTATACATTTATGGGAACCCAAATGGGCAACAACCCCAATATTGGGCCATTATATCGTGGTGGCACCTACACATTCAACTTGGCCAATAGTCTGTCTGGGCACCCATTCTACTTGACCACTGATAACGGCGGGAACTTTGTGAGTAATACTTTTGTGGGTGAATACACTAACGGAGTAACTGGTAGCAGAAATCAAAGTGGTACTTTAGTATTCACAGTACCCAACAATGCTCCTAACACACTGTTCTATCAGTGTGGAATACACTCTCACATGCGTGGACAAATCACAATCAAGGATCTGGCAGTTGAAACTAACAATGACGGAAACTTGATACTGTACTTCCAGCACACCCAAGAAGGGCATTTTACCCCAGTGGAAATAAGAAACAAACCCACTCTGAATGATGTAAGCAGTGCCTGCTTGATTTTTGATGGTGTGACCAAGAAGTTTGAAATCAAGGACATGGGTCAGTACATAGACGAAACCACACAGTTCAGAACCAAAGTAGAAAACTTAATCGCCTCTGAAACCAGCGACAAGCCCACAAATGCCGAAGTCACAGCCAAAATCCGAGACGAAACCCTATTCAGCAGCACACTACACCAGCGTGGAAATCTGGAAGTCTTGACTGGAACCGCACGTTGGTACGCTCCTTTCAACTTACAGATAACCAACATCATGCCCAGATTGGCCACGGCCAGTAATGGCAATGTGGCAGTAGCTATCAACAAGAACGGAAGCAGCACTAGAACATTCACATTTGCACCCAACGCTACTACAGCCAACGTGGCAAACAGCATTATCAACATGAACAGTGGTGATTATTTGACTGTAGATGTAACCAGTGTGGGCAATGTCGCACCAGGACAAGATATGTATGTTCAGTTCACATACAAAAAAGTATAAATATCTAGATAATAACGGAGTTTGGAATGAATTTCACAATTGAAAAAACTTACACAGATGAAAACAATGAGCAGCAAGTTGAAGTAGATCACTATGCAGCAGAACTAAATGCTGGTGTTGCTGAAGTTTTTTCTTTAGACGCCCAAGGTGAAAATCCAGTAAAAATATGCGTCCAGCCCTGGAACCCACTGGGAGATGGTACTCGTGCAGAATGGGCAACAGTCGAGGAAGTAATTGACTGGTTCAAGACTTCACGATAAACGGAGAAATAGATGCCACAAATTAAACAATCAAGTAAAGCCAATTTCGTAGCAGTTTTTGAGGATCCTCGTCCCAGTGCTAATACGATTTATCTGTTCGGTGATGCCCATAACGAACAAACACTAGCACCTATTTTTGACGGTCATATTAAATTTATTTCCAACAGCGGTGCCTGGAACGGGTTGGGTTATAATAATAATACTGATGCTGACTTATCGGCAGGCAGCCCAGGTTTCGGTATGGCTCTGACCAAGCAAACCAGTCATGTTATCCACACTTCACAGACAGGTAATGATACTCGTACTTGCGTTGATGTTAGCTGGGGCTTGAGTATGGATCCTACAAATCCGCATAGCCATGTTAAGTTGTTTACTGATAATACACTTAACATGATCACATATTTCCCTAGAACTCATACTGCTTTTTGGCATGAAGCATATTGGAACAGTATTAGTGCAAATACTTCATTAAACAATGTAACTACAAATTTTTCAGGAACATTAACAAGTTTTGATTTTAACTGGAGTGGACCCGTAGATGTTGTGAACGGTATTTTTTATAGAGATCCTGGTAATAACTTTCTAAGCGGTCTTTATCATAGAACAAGTGGCATTTACACTGGAACTGGTCAGCGAAACAGGCCTAGTATGGGAATTGTCAGACTAAACAAGTTTCCAGCATATGTTGATCGTGCTATAATAACTTATCGTGATTATTATAGTGCTCAATATATTGGTGCTAGCACAGTTGACGGCCGTCCTTTCTATTTCTTTAACAGCCGTAGCAATGACAGAACACAAATTATAGTTCGTCACAACACAAATGACAACACTGAAACAGTTTTCAACACATTTAGCACAGTACCTAGTGCAGCAGGTGTGAGTTATGGTGGAGATCGCAATACAGGCACAGGAATACGCAGCCAGATCAAGATGGCCAGTCAGACGTTTGCGGATCCAGCAGCAGCCACAACCAAGTGCTGGTATGTACCTTATTTTGATACCAGCAACAACTATTGTCCATTCTTGTTCCGATGGAATACAACTAATGATACATTTACCAGAAGTGAAGTCA
>JACCDW010271222.1_pt1 | contig 30425 bp, 28 predicted proteins | sample 7449781 | NCBI WGS metagenome assembly JACCDW01 (sample SAMN15323449, study PRJNA562643) | freshwater metagenome | isolation source: river surface water | place: USA:Blue River Watershed | collected 2017-08-18
GATCCGCGGCGAGTAGCAGTTAAAAATCCATCACCAATTTCTACACCCTTGATTGCTTGGATGCCCATCATGGCTCCTGCAAGACGTGAATCTAATCGGCGATCCCAATGAACATGAGAGCCAAGTCCTGGAGGTGCGTTGAAAACTAGAACTTCGCAGACACCACCTAAAGTGTCTCCATCTGAATGCGCTTTTTCTATCTCTGCAATAATTAATTCGCTCGTTTTTTCATCAGCACATCTAACAGGATTCGCATCGATCTTCGATTGATCATTTTCATTAGGCAGCGCAGCATCGTCTGGAACTCGAACTCCACCAATTGAAATCACGTGACTAAGAATTTTAATTCCAACACTTTGTTCCAAAAAGGCTCTTGCTATTGCTCCCAAAGCAACCCGTGCCGCCGTTTCGCGCGCGCTCGCACGTTCTAAAATTGGTCTAGCGTCATCAAAATCGTATTTCTGCATTCCGACCATATCTGCGTGTCCTGGTCGCGGACGAGTTAATGGAGCATTGCGTGCTAAGCCAATTAGTTCCGACTCATCAACTGGATCAGCTGACATGACTTTTTCCCATTTTGGCCACTCTGAATTACCAACTTCTATTGCTATTGGACCACCTTGAGAGATACCTAAACGAATTCCACCTTTAATAGTGATTTTATCTGCTTCAAAATTTTGTCTTGCTCCGCGGCCAACACCTAATCTGCGACGCGCTAAATCTTTATCAATTTGTTCTGTAGAAATTTTTATATGCGCAGGTAGCCCCTCCACGATTGCGGTAAGAGCGGGACCATGTGATTCTCCAGCAGTAAGCCAACGCATTGTCCTATTGTGGCAGAAGAAGTCCCATTGGGGCGTACAAATAAAGCCCCATAGCAAGAAAAATGCTAGGCGCCATCGCTATGCGATTAGGAAATCTTCTTTGTTGCAAGTATTGAAGGCCGATCTGCATGAAGCAAGCGCAACATAGTGATAAAAAGTAAATCGATATAGAACGAACTCCAACATGCAAGTATCCAAAGGCCAGAACTGATATCAATTTAACGTCACCAAAACCGATACCGGATTGGATAGGCAAGAGGATCCCTATTACATACAAAAATAGAAATATAGAGAGGTATAAAACTCCGGCAGCCAACTGAGAAACCATGTTTGCTTGCAGTAATGAGATTATCGAGAGCAAAAAGAAAAGAACTGACACATCGCGGTTCTTGATTCGATATGTTCGTAGATCCTGAATTGAGATTTTAAATCCAAAGAAAATCAGAGTGAGAAGCGCAGTGTGATTCACTCATCCAGGCTAAATTGCGAACTCATTCCTGAGGAAAATTGTTAATTCATCTGTGGGAACCTCTTCGCCTGTGAAGAACTTAACTTGCTCAACTCCCTGAGCGATTAAAAGCTCCAGACCGCCCATAATTTTGCCTCCCGCTTGCTTCCATGAATCTGCAAACTCAGTTGGCCACGGGTCGTAGAGTGCGTCAAAGAATATTCCTGATGGTTTTGATAGAAGGTTTTGGGCGAATTCATCCAAAGCAAACTTCGGTGTCGTATTGATTACCAAATCAGATTGCAAAAGGTGATCGCTAAATTCCCATGGTAGAAAATTTATAGATGAATGAAGTAGGCACTCTTTCATCGATTTCTCTCGATCCGGATTTCTATGAAGAACTTGAATGTTGGTGGAAATAGAATCAAATGCAGCGGCCGCAGCGCGCGCTGTTGCTCCAGATCCGATTATTACCACTGATGAGGGATCATCTGCTTTATGCATTTGCCATGCATTTTTGAAACCAATTACATCTGTTGAATACAACTTCCAAATACCATCCTCATTTACTAATGTATTTCCACTCTTAATTCTGTGTACCAGAGGATCTATGAAATCTACACAACTGAGAGCTTCCTCCTTTAGAGGCATAGTGAGTGAAAATCCACTCCACGAATCAGTTTTGTCTGCCAAAAACTCACGCAAACTTCCCGTCGATACTTCAAATGAAGAATACGTTCCAGAAATATTCAAAAATTTATAGGCAGCCGTGTGTAAACGTGGCGAAAGCGAATGCGAAATCGGAGAACCAAGAACTGCAGCCTTAATCAATTAAACGCACCCGCCTTCCTATTCTTGGTGTACAAAACTTTCCATTGATTAAACTCATCGAAATTGGATGTAAATCGCGTATCTCCCGGACTAACAGTAATGAAATACAACCAATCTCCGTCCGCCGGATTTAGGGCGGCCTTCAGAGCATCTAAGCCTGGATTACCGATAGGTCCGGGAGGCAAGCCGTATTTACGATACGTGTTGTAATCAGATTTTACCAAGGTTGATTTCCTGCTGACGAAAATGCTTCCTCTTGCCTTAACTGCGTAATTAATAGTTGAATCCATTTGCAAAGGCATTCCTATTTTCAATCTATTTCGAATAACTCGCGAGATTTTTCCAAAATCTTGGATATCACCTTCGGCCTGAATAATTGAAGCAACTACTAATAACTTCTGAGCACTCAAGAGCGGATCTTGCGATAGGGGCAAAGAGTTAGTTTTGAATTCAAATTTACGGATCATCGATTGCAAAGCTTCCAGTGCAGTTGTTCCCTCTGTAAAGCTGTACTGGGCGGGAAAGAGCAATCCCTCTAGAATTTTATAGCCTTGAGGTAACTTCACTTCCGAAAGTGCTTTTGTTATCTCGGCGCGATCAAAACCGTTCTTTTCTAGCATTGAGAAAATCTCAGAATTCCAAGCACCCTCAAAAACTCTTACAAGGTTTGGCATTCGAGAAGCATCTAAGAGCTGATCGAGAGCCTGTTTGGCTGAAATTTTTACATTAAGAAGGTGAATTCCAGGAGCGATTCTGGATGCGCGTGAATCTGCTATAGCCAACTTAAAAAAACTTTGAGAAGACTCAATAACTCCGGCAGAAAAAAGTTGCTTCGCGATTGCCGAACCTGTGGATCCTTGCGCTATATCGATTTCAATTAACTTTTCATCGGAGGAGATTAAACGATCAGGAAAATTTGCAGAACTAGAACCATTAGAGCGAACTTCATGCGCAACAAAAGTAAATGTAAAGACAAGAGAAAAAGCGAGCAGCACTCGAATCAATGCTGGCTTATTCATGCTATTTTCTTTTTTCAATTGCTAAGGCGTGTTCGAGGATTGCAACCGCGGCAGCTTGATCGATCGCCGCTTTACTCTCTCTAGTACTCATGCCGGATTCTTTCAATTGTTTCGCGGCGCCAACCGTAGACAATCTTTCGTCCACCATTGAACACGCTATGCCCGAGCGTTCTGAAATTGAATCCTTGAATTCTTCTGCTTTCAACAATGAGGCACTTGGTGCCCCTGACATATGTTTAGGAGCTCCAACATAGATATGAATTGGTTCATATTCTTCAATCAACTCATCAATTTGTTCCCAAAGATGTTCATCATTGTTCTTAAGAGTAATTACTGGTGTCGCTAATATGCCATCTGGATCGCAAACCGCAACACCAATTCGTACATCGCCATAATCAAAGGCCAAACGTCGCCCTCGTAGCATTTATTTTCCAGAAATTACTTGTTCGATTGCTAAAAGTGCGTCAGCAATCTTGGAAACTTCCGTGCCGCCGCCTTGAGCGAAATCATCTTTGCCGCCACCGCCACCACCAAGAATCGCAGACCCAATCTTTACTAAAGCGCCTGCTTTCACGCCCGCTGCTCTTGCTTCATCGCTAGTTGCAACAACAAGAACTGGTTTTGAATCAGCAACGCTAATTAATACAACAACACTAGAAGATAACTTCCCTCTTAGATCCAAAGCAATGGTTCGAAGATTTTCGCTATTGATTCCATCTGATAACTGAGAACTAATAAGAGAAATTGAGCCGATCTTCTTCACATTCTTAAGAAGCTCTGAGCTTTTTGCTAAGGCAGCATCTGTACGTAATGTTGCCAATTCTTTTTCAATCTCTTTAATCTTATTTATAAGATCAGAGATTCTTTCGGGCAACTCTTCAACGCGAGCCCCTTTTATAATTTCCGTGAGTGAGCCAAGCAGAACATGTTCTCGAGCTAAGAATTTATATGCGTCAGCGCCCACCAAAGCTTCCACACGTCGTACGCCAGCTCCGATAGAAGATTCACTTAGTAATTTCACGACTCCTAATTGACCGGATCTGGAAACGTGAGTGCCTCCACACAATTCGCGAGCCCAATCACCAACACTAACTACTCGTACTTGGTCACCATACTTCTCACCAAAGAGAGCCATTGCCCCAAGTTTCTTAGCTTCTGCTTGCGTCATAACTTCGGCGCTCACTTCAAGATTATCTAGCAGCAAAGTATTTACTCGAGATTCGACTTCGTTTAATACTGAATCTGGCACAGCCCCTGTTGCAGGAAAATCAAATCTAAAGCGACCAGGTGAATTCTCTGATCCTGCCTGTGTTGCTGTTTCACCAAGAATTTCGCGAAAAGCTTTGTGAACCATGTGCGTTGCGGTGTGGGCGCGCGAAATAGCTTCACGTCGTTCATTATCTATCTGCGCCAATACAGCACTACCAACTTCAATACTTCCACTGCGAACTCGTCCGCGGTGAACGCTGATTCCTGGTACTGGTGTTTGTACATCATCAATTTCAATAACCGCACCATTAGCAAGAGTGATCAAACCGCCATCTGCTAACTGGCCTCCACCTTCGGCATAAAAAGGTGTTCTGTCCAATATCACTTCAATGTCATCGCCTGATTTTGCTGATTGCACTGATGTGCCATCACTAACCAGAGCTTTAATAATTGACTCACTCTCTTGCTGCGTATAACCAATGAATGCAGTAAGCCCATTCGCATCAGCAATTGATCGATAAACGCTTACGTCGGTATGGCCGCTCTTCTTAGCTTTTGAATCAGCCTTAGCTCGATCACGTTGCTCTTTCATCAAGCGTCGGAAGCCATCTTCATCAACTTCTAAACCTTCTTCGCGTGCCATTTCTAAAGTTAGATCAAATGGGAAACCATATGTATCGTGCAATTTAAAGGCTGCATCCCCAGAAATCTTGCTTCCCTTTGTTTTTTTGATTGCAGCACTTTCAACCTCAAAAATTGATGTACCGCTCTTTAATGTTTGCAAGAAAGTATCTTCTTCGGCTTTAGTTACGGCCAAGATACGGTCACTTTCGATTTTGAGCTCAGGGTACTGAGGGGACATCGCACCGATTGCAGCCTTGGTTAACTCATTCATAATTGAATCTTCAGATCCAAGTAAACGCATATTACGAATTGTTCTACGCATCATTCGGCGCAGAACATACCCGCGGCCCTCATTGCCTGGCGTTACGCCATCACCAATTAACATCGCTGACGTGCGAGCGTGATCGGCAACAACGCGCAAAGCAATATCTGATTTTTCGTCCTTGCCATACTTAACGCCGGTTAACTCTGAGGCACGTTTAAGGATTTGTGCAGTTGTATCAATTTCATAGATATTTTCCACGCCCTGCAATAGTGCAGCCATTCTTTCTAGACCAAGCCCAGTATCAATGCTCTTCGCTGGCAACTCTCCAAGAATTGGGAAATCATCTTTTCCGGAACCAGCGCCACGTTCATTTTGCATGAAGACCAAATTCCAAACTTCCATGTAACGATTCTCATCGGCGATTGGTCCGCCTTCGATACCGTAATCAGGCCCACGGTCGAAATAAATTTCGGAGCATGGTCCGCATGGACCTGGAACTCCCATCGACCAGAAGTTATCTTCCATACCGCGTCGTTGAATTCTTTCTAATGGAATACCAATTTTCTTATTCCAAATTTGAACTGCTTCGTCATCACTGTGAAAAACAGTTACCCATAACTTCGATTCCGGAAAACCATAACCACCATCTGCAATGGGGCGAGTTAATAGGTCCCATGCCAATGCGATTGCACCTTCTTTGAAATAATCCCCAAAAGAAAAGTTTCCGCACATCTGAAAAAAAGAAGCGTGACGAGTGGTTTTTCCAACCTCATCAATATCTAATGTTCGAACGCATTTTTGTACCGAAGTCGCACGCTTAAATGGTGGCGTTACTTCACCAAGGAAATAAGGTTTAAATGGAACCATTCCAGCATTTACGAGCAACAAATTGGGGTCATCAGCAATCAGTGACGCTGATGGAACTACTGTGTGCAGTAAACCTTCACGGTTATCAGATTCAAAGAAGCGCAGCCAGCGCGAACGGATCTCGGCGGATTCCACTTGTGGGGATCACTCAGCCTTCTTCTTCTTTTTCTTCGTGCGACTCTTGCCCATTTGCGCTGCTGTAACTAGCGCTCCAGCAACTTTTAACGCCGGACCACTTTTATCGATTAGTCCGGTTGTTGCACTTGTAATTTTCTCGGAAATGTCTTCAACATTTTTAGTGATGCGATTAAAACTTTGTAGTGGGCCATTGACCAAAGTAACTGTGGTGTGAACTTCTTCTATAAGAGGAGTCGTTTCTTCGGTGACAGCTTTGAGAGAAGCTTTCGCTTCATCAATAAAACGTCCAACACGTATAACGGCATAACTGATTGCTATCGCAATTACTAGAAGGGATGACGCGGCAATAATTGTTGCAATTCCGCCTGGGCCCATAACGTCCTCCTCTGTTTGCGCAGTTAGAAACTCCTACAGGGAGAGCCTACCCGATTGCCTTACTTGGCTCCCTCTTTTGGAGCCCCATCTATTCCGCTCTCTTTGCGTTGTGCGGGAGTAATTGGAGTTGGCGCGCCAGTCAACGGATCTCCACCACTGGCAGTTTTAGGAAACGCAATAACTTCTCGAATTGAATCTGAATGTGAAAGTAGCGCGCATAATCTATCTAATCCAAGTGCAATTCCACCGTGTGGCGGTGGGCCATAGTTAAAGGCTTCAAGTAAGAATCCAAATTTACTTGCAGCTTCTTCATCACTTAAGCCAATAACTGTGAATACATCTTTTTGCATAGAACGATCGTGAATACGGATAGAACCGCCACCTAGTTCTGTCCCATTAAGAACGATGTCGTATGCGTAAGCAAGCGCATTTGCAGGATCTTTTGCAAATGTTTTTGCATACTCTGGCTTTGGACCAGTAAATGGGTGATGCACAGCGGTCCAACCGTTGTTATCAGTTGGTTCAAACATCGGAGCATCAACAATCCACACAAATTCCCAACGATTGCTATCGATTAGGTTGCAGCGCTTTCCGATTTCTAGGCGAACAGCGCCAAGCAAATTCAATGAAGCGGTGCGCTCCCCTGCTGCGAAAAAGATTGCATCTCCTGGCTTTGCATCAACGTGCGCAGCGATATTTGCGGCTTCGCTCTCAGTTAAATTCTTTGCTACTGGTCCACCGAGTGTCCCATCTGCTGCCACAAGAATGTAAGCGAGGCCTTTTGCACCTCGAGCCTTCGCCCAATCTTGCCAAGCATCGAGTTCTCGTCTTGGCGAATCAGCACCACCTGGCATAACAACTGCTCCTACATATGGAGCTTGGAAAACTCTGAAGGTTGTGTCTTTGAAAAATTCTGTGCAATCAACAAGTTCTAACTCAAAACGTAAATCTGGTTTGTCTGAACCGTATCGAGCCATTGCATCGAGATAGGTCATCCGAGGAATTGGTAGTGAGATTTGATAATCCAGAACTTCTTTCCAAACCTTTACTAAGATTTTTTCTGCGACGGCCAAAATATCTTCTTGATCAACAAAAGACATCTCAATATCTAGTTGAGTAAATTCTGGTTGGCGATCGGCTCTGAAATCTTCATCTCTGAAACAACGAGCAATTTGGTAGTACTTTTCCATTCCCGCCACCATTAACAATTGCTTGAATAGCTGTGGAGATTGAGGAAGGGCGTACCAACTGCCTGGCTGAAGGCGTACAGGTACTAAGAAATCTCGTGCGCCTTCAGGAGTTGAACGAGTCAGATACGGAGTTTCGATTTCTAGGAAAGCTTCATCTTCCATGACGCGGCGAATAGTTGAAGTAACTTTTGAACGTAAACGTAAATTCGCTGCCGGTCCTTCACGACGAAGATCAAGATAGCGATACTTCAATCGAACTTCTTCCGAAATTTCTACGTCATCGCCACTGTCTACTGGAAAAGGAAGTGCCGCTGCTTCGCTCAAAATAACAACGTCATCACCCATAACTTCAATGGCGCCAGTTGGGACTGCAGAATTTTCATTACCAGCTGGTCTTGCGACAACTTCACCAGTAATTTTTAAACACCATTCAGCACGGAGTGCTCCAGCAATTTTTTCATCGCGAATAACTACTTGTACCCACCCTGTTGAATCACGAAAATCAATAAATGCCACGCCACCATGATCGCGGCGACGAGCAACCCAACCGGCAAGAGTGACGCTCTGTCCCACATGGGAAGCGCGAAGCGTTCCAGCTCCGTGAGTGCGCAACATTTAACAGCCTCTTTTTCTAATATTAATTACTTCGAAGAAACGCTCTGAAGATGTTTCTGCAAGGAGGTAAGAGTAACCGAAGATGTCTTGCCCGTGCTCATCTCCTTGAGTTCTACGGTTCCGCTAGCAATCTCGCTATCACCAAGAACAATTACATAAGCAGCGCCACTCTTATCGGCGGCCTTCATCGAACCTTTCAAGGCCCGATCACCAAAAGATATTTCAACGCGCAAACCTGAACTTTTTAACTCCTGGGCAATAGTTAATGCGGCAGTTTTGCTTTCATCTCCAAGCGGGATAATAAAGAGATCTGATGTGAACTCTTGATCAAAAGAAATGCCTTCAGCATCAGCTGCTAATACACAACGATCAATACCGAGGCCAAAGCCGATACCTGAAAGTTCTTGTCCACCAAGTTCAGACATAAGACCGTCATACCGGCCACCTCCACCGATACCTGATTGAGCACCCAATAATTCGTGAACAAATTCAAAAGTTGTGCCGGTGTAATAATCCAAACCTCGAACCATCCTTGGATTAACTGTGAACTCGACGCCAAGTGCCTTTAGGTGTTTTTGGACAGATTCAAAATCTTTTCGTGATTCCTCTGACAAGTAATCAAGGAGTAAAGGTGCTTTGTTCATCTGTTTTTTTACTTCTTCACGCTTGTCATCAAATAGACGAAGAGGATTGATTTCCGCACGTTTTTTCGTGGCATCATCTAATTCCAATTTTTCAATATACGAAACCAAGTCAACTCGATGTTTGGCTCGCGATTGCGCGTCACCTAAAGAAGTGATTTCTAGTCGATATTTCTTTAAGCCGATTGCTTTAAATCCTGCATCGGCAATTGCGATTACTTCAGCATCTAACGCACTATCTTGGATTCCGATCGCTTCAATACCAACTTGATAGAACTGACGATACCTACCGGCTTGAGGTCGTTCAGCACGAAAAAAAGCACCGCTGTAATAAAGTTTTGCAGGTAGCTGCCCACGATCTAAACCGTGTTCAATCACTGCACGCATTACGCCGGCCGTGCCTTCTGGGCGAAGTGTTATTGAGCGTCCGCCGCGATCTTCAAATGTGTACATTTCTTTAGATACAACATCGGTTGATTCTCCAACGCCTCGAGTGAACAACTCTGTATCTTCGAAAACTGGTAACTCGATTAATTCATAACCAGCATTTCTAGCTGGGTTAAGAAGCGCTTCTCTTACTGATTCGAATTTTCTTGATTGTGGTGGAACGTATTCACTCACACCTTTAGGAGCTTGGATTTGATCTCTCTTACTCATCGTTTCCCTGATTTCTTGGCCGCATCAATGAGATAAGGATTTGTTTTTCTTTCATGTCCAATATTTGTATCAGGGCCATGTCCAGGCAATACGCGAAGATCATCAGAGAGTGTTAAAACCTTATTAACTAAAGTTTCTTGCATTGATTGAGCAGAGCCCGAAGGTAAATCAGTTCTTCCAATTGCTCCTGCAAATAAAACGTCACCACTGATGAGAACTTCTTCATTTACCTTAAACATGAGAGAGCCTCGAGTATGACCCGGGGCATGAATTGCTTGAAATTTCATGCCTAACATTTCAACTTCAGCTCCATGCCGCAATTCTCGTACATCGCTGGGTTCGGAAAAGTCCATTGCGCTTAATGTCGCTAAAAATTCAGGACCGTGAGCCCGTTCTGGGTGCAATAACAAGGCTCGATCTTCGCTATGAATGTAGGCGGGAATCTCATACCCGTTGGCAATCGGAACAATTGAAAAAGTATGATCCAAATGACCGTGAGTGATGATTGCAGCAACGGGTTTTAATTTGTGCTCACTTAAAACCATTGCAACCGTGTCGGACACATCTGGCATTCCAGGGTCAACGATCACGCATTCACCACCAGGTTTGTCGGCGATGATCCAGCAATTGGTTGCAAACATCGGAGCAGCAAAGGAGGTGATGAACACGGTGATTTCCCTTCAGCTACGCCTATTTATGGAGCTTGCTACGCGGGAAATTTCGCCGCGCTCATGGGTACAGGGTACCTTTTACCCTCACCAAGCCGCCTGACCAACTCGATTTGAAGCTCTTTAATCAAAGAATTGAAGAGATTTAAGAATTGGTCCAATAGCGAAGATCGAAATCGATTAACGCGCTGAAGGGAAGACTATGTCCGACATCAATCCAACATCTATTTCAATTCCAACTTCTGCAGCATCTGCATTAATTGGTGATCCAGCCAAATTTGGATACGTGGCTCCTGATGGAACGGTCTTTGTAAAAACTTCAACTGGCGATAAAGCTGTGGGTTCATATCCAGGCAAGAGTGCTGAAGAAGCTCTTGCTTATTTTGTGCGAAAGTTCGAAGCAGTTGCTTCTGAAATTGCTCTCCTTGCCGCACGTATTACAAGTGGTGCCATGGTTCCATCTGATGCCCTTGCATCCGTTAAAAAATTACGTGACCAAGTTAAAGAGATAAACGCAGTGGGCGACCTTGAAGCTCTTGCTAACTCCGTAGAGCAACTAGAACCACTCATCGAAGGTCATCGCGGTGCCTATGAAGCGAAGAAGGCTGCTGCCGAAGCTGAGAAAAGTGCAAAGCGCGCACAAGTTCTTGTTGAAAAAGAAAAAATTGTTGCAGAAGCTGAATCTCTAGCTCTTTCAGAGAGTTGGAAAACCACAGGTGATCGCCTTAAGGAATTACTAACTGAGTGGAAGTCTGCACCTCGTCTAGATAAGAAAACCGACACAGATTTGTGGAAGCGCTTTTCGGCATCTCGAAACAAATTTGATAAGCGTCGTCGCACGCACTTCGCCAATCTCGAAGCTACAACATCAGTCGTAACAGATGCCAAGAAGAATTTAGTTGCCGAAGCTGAAAAGCTCGCGACTTCAACGGATTGGGTAGCAACAGCTAAGGCTTACAAATCACTCATGGATCAATGGAAAGCAGCAGGTCGCGGTAAGCCATCTGATGACGCAAAACTATGGGCAAGATTTAAAAAAGCACAAGATCAATTCTTCCAAGCAAAAGGTGCTGATCTAGAAAAGCGCGAAGTAACAATGACTGCCAACTTAGCCAAGCGCGAAGAACTCATTGTTCAAATTGAAGCCCTAGTGCCATTTACAGATGTTAAAGATGCAAAGAATAAATTCAGAGATCTTGCTCGCTCATGGGAAAAAATAGGAATGACTAATCGCGATAAGCGCGCGGCCCTTGATGCCCGTGTAAACAAAGTGGAAGAAGCGATCAAATCAGCGGAAGCAGAGATTTGGCGTAAAACAGATCCTGCAGCTAAAGCACGCGCTGCAGAAGTTGTTGCTCAGCTTCAAGGTGCAATCGATAATTACGAGAAGATCGCAGCGAAAGCAACGAGTGCTGGTAATGCGAAGAAAGCCGCCGAAGCCTTGGAATCTGCAGCTGCTAGACGTGCCTGGCTAGAAGAAGCGCAGAAATCACTCGCTGAATTTAATTAATTGTTTGTAGTGCGATAAACGTCGTACACGCCTTCAATTGAACGCACGGCAGTTAGTACAGCATCTAAGTGCGTTGCATCAGCCATTTCAAATGTGAATCTGGATATAGCGACTCTGTCTTTTGTCGTGCTTACCGCTGCACTCAAAATATTTACCTGCTGCTCAGATAGCGTTCTGGTTACATCAGCAAGCAAACGTGCTCGATCAAGTGCTTCCACTTGAATATTAACCAAGAATAAACTTGATGCTCCATCAAGCCATTTAACGCCAACGATGCGATCGCTCTGATGTAGACGTAGGTCATCTGCGTTTACGCAATCAGTTCGGTGCACCGAAATGCCACTTCCTCGAGTTATAAAACCCATAATTGGATCTCCCGGAACTGGCGTGCAACAACGTGCAAGCTTCACAAGAACATCATCAATGCCTTCAACTTTTATTGCGCTGCTTGAACGCTTAGCAACAGGTGCTCCCCCGGGGATAAAGTCCATGGTTGGTTCTGGGTGTGAATCTTCCACGCCCATAAACAGAACTAACTTGTCGATAATCGCAGCGGCAGAAACGTGTCCGTCACCAACTGCTGAATACAACGCTGAAATATCTGGATATCTCAATTCGTGCGCGAGTTCTAACAATGCATGCCCTGCAAAGATCTTTTGTAGCGGCAAACCTGCTTTACGCATTTGCCGTGCAATTGATTCGCGACCCGCTTCAATTGCTTCTTCGCGACGTTCCTTGCTAAACCAAGCCTTGATCTTTGACCTAGCCCGTGGACTCTTTACAAAATTCAGCCAGTCGCGAGAAGGCGCTGCAGAATCACTCTTGTTCGTTACAACTTCGACTACATCACCATTGTTCAATCGTGTATCAAGTGGAACTAAACGACCATTGATTTTTGCACCCGCGCATCTATTGCCAACATCTGTATGCACTGAATAAGCAAAATCGACAGGAGTTGATCCACCCGGTAGTGCGACAACACTGCCCTTGGGAGTAAAGACGAAAACTTCAGGTGTACCTAAATCAAAACGGAGTGCTTCTAAGAATTCAGATGGATCTTCTGTCTCTTTCTGCCATTCATGGAGTTGGCGTAACCACAACATCTGCGGTGAAGAAGAGTTTGTATCTGTGCCGTGCTTGTATTTCCAGTGAGCGGCGATACCGAACTCAGCGCGAGAATGCATTTCAAAAGTGCGGATTTGAATTTCAATTGCCTTGCCATCAGGGCCTATAACAGTTGTATGCAGAGATTGATACAAGTTGAACTTTGGCATAGCTATGTAATCTTTGAAACGTCCCGGAACCGGTGACCATCTTGCGTGGATTGAACCTAGAACCGCATAACAATCTTTCACATCATTTACTAAAACACGGATACCTACGAGGTCATAAATATCATTGAAATCTCGCCCGCGAACAACCATCTTTTGATAAACGCTGAAGAAATGCTTCTTGCGGCCAGTAACTGTTGCCTCAACGTTATCTTTGGCTAAATCTTCTTCAACTGTTTTGATTACTTCAGCAGTTAACGCATCTCTAGAAGGACTGCGCTCAGCAACTAATCGGGATATTTCTTCAAACTTTTTTGGTTCCAGTACAGCGAATGAAAGATCCTCTAACTCCCACTTGATCGCATTCATTCCCAAACGATGAGCAAGTGGCGCATAAATATCCAAGGTTTCACGCGCTTTGCGTTCAGCGCTCTGGGGATCGACATATTTCCATGTTCGAGCATTGTGTAGGCGATCTGCTAATTTAATAACCAAAACTCGAATATCCCGAGACATCGCAACAACCATCTTGCGAACAGTTTCTGCTTCTGCCGTTGGTCCGTAACTCAACTTATCTAACTTGGTTACACCATCTACAAGGGATGAAATTTCATCTCCGAAATCACTTTTAAGCTGCGCAAGTGAATATGGCGTATCTTCCACAGTGTCATGCAATAAGGCCGCGATGATTGTTGAATCATTTAATCCGAGCTCAGAAAGTATGTGTGCAACGGCAACTGGATGAGTTATGTATTCATCTCCTGATTTACGGAGTTGACCACTATGGGCTGTCTTTGCAACTTCGTAAGCGCGCTCAACCTTTACAACATCAGCCTTCGGATCATGCTCCTGTAAGGAGCTGATCAGAGGTTGTAAGAGCGTGTCCATCTGGGACGCAAATAAAGTTACTTGCGACCTTTCCGTTTTGGTTGATTGCGAGGCCCACGTTTTTCATTGCTCGCTTCAGCAACTGATGAACCAACTGTTGCTACAACTGTCGATCCTCCACGTGCATTAATGCGCTTAGCAAGAGCTTTCATTGCTGGTTCGCGTTCGCGCATTGCTGCTAGCAATGGTGTTGCAATAAAGATTGATGAATACGCACCTGTTGCCAGACCAATAAAGAGGGCGAGAGATAGGTCTTTTAATGTTCCCGCGCCTAGAAGTCCTGCACCAACAAAAAGAATCGAACCAACTGGTAGCAAGGCAACAATGGTTGTGTTAATTGATCGAATGACAGTCTGGTTAATTGCCAGGTTAGCAGCCTGTGAATATGTCATTTTCGATGTTGAAGTAATTGATCGAGTGTTTTCTCGAACGCGATCGAAAACAACGACCGTGTCATAGAGCGAATAACCCAAAATTGTTAAGAATCCAATAACCGTGGCGGGCGTAACGTCAAAGCCAACCAGTGCATAAATTCCAACTGTAATGAAAACATCGTGAACAACGGCAACAATTGCTGCCAGCGCCATTTTTGGCTCGAAAGCCATCGCGAGATAGAGGATTACAACGATTAAGAATCCGACCAAACCATAAAGAGCTTTACGAGTAATTTCCTTACCCCATGAAGGTCCAATAATCTGAGTATCGATTGCTTCAACACTTACTCCAAAAGTTGAAGCAAGAGCGTCTTCTACTGCATTGGATTGTTCTGCACTCAGAGATCCTGTTTGCACGCGAATCTTGTCATTACCAACTTGCTGAATAATTTTTTCACCAGTTATGCCCGCAGAAGTTAAAGCGCTTTCTGCTTGGGCAATAGTTCCTCCAGATTTAGTGATCGTATAAGAGGAACCACCCTTGAATTCAATTCCAAGGTGCAAACCTTGCAAAGAAAGTGCAGCGATAGAAGCAATTACGAGAAGTCCTGAAACCGCGTACCAGCGACGGCGCTTACCAATGTAATCAATTGAGGTTTCACCTGAATGCAAACGAGCGCCTAATCCTGAGAACTTAGACATGGCTTATGCCTCCTTTGTTAATTGAGATGAGTTACCAAAACTCTTGGCCGATACACCCGAGAGGGCGTGACCAGAGTTGAAGAATTTCAGTTTCGCCAAAAATACGGTGAGTGGCTTGGTGAAGAAGAACACAACGATTAGATCCACAAGAGTTGTTAAACCAAGTGTGAATGCGAAGCCGCGCACACCACCTACAGCAAAGAGATACAAAAGAATTGCAGAGATAATAGAAACAAAGTCGGCTACAACGATTGTTCGACGTGCTTTGGTCCAACCGGTTTCAACTGCTGATCGCAATGATCGACCATCTCGAACTTCGTCTCGAATACGTTCGAAGTAAACGATGAATGAGTCAGCGGTAATACCAATTGCAACGATTGCTCCGGCGATACCGGCCAAAGTGAGAGTAAATCCAATCCACTTACCAAGTAGAAGGAAAGCCATGTACACAAGTGCGCCTGCGACAATTAAGGAACCAATAGAAACGAGTCCTAAACCGCGGTAGTACAACACTGAGTAAAGGAAAATAAGTATCAAACCTAGAAGACCTGCGAGCAATCCTGCATCTAACTGATCGGCGCCAAGTGTTGGAGACACCTGTTGAACTTCTCCGCGATCAAAAGCAAGTGGTAACGCACCGTATTTGAGTACGTTCGCCAAATCTTGAGCCTCTAGCTGAGTAAATGAACCGGTAATTTGTGCATTACCTGAAGGAATCGCTTCGTTGATTCGTGGAGCAGAAACAACTAAACCATCTAGAACGATTGCAACTTGATTTTGTGGACTTGGCAATGAAGTAACGCGAGCTGTGATGTTGCTAAATGCTTTTGTTCCTTCACCATCGAATACTAAAGAGACAAACCATGCGTTGCCGCCTTGCTGATCGATGCCTGCAGTTGCTTCAGATACTTGGCGTCCAAGAACTTCTGCTTTATCCAAAATGTACTTTGCTCCACCGTTTCGATCGCACGCAACGATTGGAGCATCAGCATTATCAGAACCGCTGCCCTGTAGATTCGCAGGATTTGTGCAATCTAGCGCCGCGAATTGTGCATTAATTTCCGGTGTGACAGCAGCTGCAGGAGTTGCAGCTGGGTCTATTGGTGCAGCCGATGGTGTACCTGCAGCAGTAGCAAGAACTTGTCTAAATCGAAGTTCAGCAGTTTGCCCAACAAGTTCAACCACGCGACGACCAGTGTCGCCTGGAATTGAAATGATAATTTGACGATTTGTTCCACTGCCTTGTGCAGCTACTTCACTTTCGGCTACACCCAATGAGTTAACGCGTTGGCGAATAATTGAAACTGCTTGATCAATAGCCTCTGTCGTTACTTTGCCATCGTCACCGGGAGCAATTCGTGGTTGCAAGGTAACGCTTGTTCCACCGCGAAGATCTAGTCCTAATCGAACCGCAGTTGCACCAGTTATGAAGACTGTCGCAAGCAGAGCGAGCATGACCAGGCCAAGGATGAGCAGGGTTCGTCCTGGACGGGTGGCATTTTTAATTGGCTTATTCGTTGTAGACATAAGTGCAGAGTCTAGGCGTGATTATCTGGTGTGTCGAAAAGACCGGGAGTAGCGGCCAATTCTGCTGGCGGAGTACGCCCAATATGGGTCCAACCCAACGCCGTGGCAATTCGACCTCGAGATGTACGCGCCATAAACCCATTTCGCACCAAGAACGGTTCAGCTACAGATTCAACCGTTTCAGTTTCTTCTCCAACTGCGATAGCTAAAGTTGAAAGCCCAACCGGTCCGCCATTAAATCTTTCGATGAGTGCGGTTAGTACTGCGCGATCCAAACGATCTAACCCCTTTTCATCAACTTCATACATCTGCAAAGCCGCCATGGCGTGCTCATGCGAGAGAGAGTTACTGCCCTGTACTTGTGCAAAATCTCGAACTCGTCTCAGCAATCTATTTGCAATTCTTGGAGTACCGCGAGAACGTCCTGCAACTTCATCTACTGCCTTTGAATCAATACTCAATCCGAGTAATTGCGCACTTCTCTTAATCACTGTCGCTAAATCTTTTTCATCATAAAAATCTAGGTGCGCAGTAAATCCAAATCGGTCACGCAGTGGACTTGGCAGCAACCCTGCACGAGTAGTCGCACCGACTAATGTGAAACGAGGCAGTTGTAAAGGAATTGCTGTAGCGCCAGGGCCTTTACCGACTACAACATCAACTCTGAAATCTTCCATCGCAAGGTACAAAAGTTCTTCTGCTGGGCGAGGCAATCTATGTATCTCATCTAGAAACAAAATCTCGCCTTCAACCAAAGAAGAAAGAATCGCAGCTAGATCACCTGCATGAGTAATTGCCGGTCCACTGGTAACCCGAATCGGTGTATTCATTTCGCTTGCCAAAATAAGAGCCAGAGTTGTCTTGCCCAAACCTGGTGGACCTGAAAGCAAAATATGATCTGCTGCGCTTTCACGCTTTCTCGCCGCACTTAATAGAACATCTATCTGTTGGCGCACTCGATCCTGACCAATGAAATCACTCAACGTTTTCGGACGGAGCGCGTGTTCTGCTGCGCCGTCATCGCTTCGAAGAGCAGGAGTAACTAAACGATCATCTGGCGTCATTTTTTACCACTTTGAAGTGCCAATTTGAGTAAATCGCCTAACTCCATTGACGCGATGTCTTCCTGAGAAACACTTGATAAAACCGAATTGATTGCTTCATCAGAATCTTTTGCAGAAAAACCTAAAGACATAAGTGCACTTGCTAACTGTTCACGCCATACAGGTTGGTGAGAAATTCTCTGACCGCCGTGACCAAAATCCGATAATTTGGATTTAAGTTCGAGAACCAATCTTTGTGCGCCCTTCTTACCGATACCCGGGACTTTTTCGATTACGGAAATATTCTCCGTGTTAACGGCCTGAGCTAATTCTGATGGTGTGAGCGCTCCCAAAATAGAGAGCGCCACTTTAGGACCGATACCAGAAACAGTTTGAACTAATTCGAATAGAACACGAGATGCCTCATCGCTAAATCCATACAACGTCAGCGAATCTTCTCGAACCACTAGTGAAGTAAAAAGATGTGCAGGTGCGCCCATGGCGAGTGAAGAACTTGTGTGAGCATTAATCAAAACATTCATTCCTACTCCCCCAACTTCAATAATGGCTCTATCGGGAGAGAGAGATTTAACAATTCCACTGAGAGTTGCGATCATCGAAGTGCAGCCAATCTTTTCTTCTCTGCGGCCACCGCACTTTTAATCTTAGAATTTGCTCCACCGCGCCAAATATGACAAATAGCCAGAGCTAGAGCATCTGCGCTATCCGCGGGTTTAGGTATTTCTTGCAAATTCAATAATCGTTTAACCATTTCAGAAACTTGTGCTTTATTAGCGCGCCCTGATCCCGTGACTGCAGCTTTTACTTCACTTGGCGTATGCATAAATACGGGGATGTTGTTTTGCGCCGCAACCAAGAGCGCAATACCGGCTGCCTGAGCTGTTCCCATAACTGTACGAACATTGTGTTGAGAGAAAACTCTTTCAACCGCAATGACATCGGGAGAATACTTCTGTACCCACTGAGTGATTTCGGAGTGCAGAGAAAGTAAACGATGATCTAAATCGTTATCTGCTGGCGTCATAATCACGCCAACGCCCTCCAGTAGCAAGGTCGAGCCAGGTGTTCCAGAAACGATGCCAACACCGCATCTGGTCAAACCTGGATCAATACCTAAAACTCGCATGTCGCTAGCCTAAGAGGTTGAGTGTAAAAATTAAGCCAGACTCGCCATTACATCATCTGATACGTCAGCGTTACTGAAGACATTTTGCACATCATCTAGCTCTTCAATCGCATCGATTAGTTCGAAGACTTTGGTAGCCGATTCAGCATCTAAATCGATAGTCATCGAAGGAATGAAAGAAGAGTCAGCGGATTCATAATCAATTCCTGCGCTTTGAAGTGCAGTACGCGCACCAACTAAATCGCTAGCTTCGCAGATAATTTCAAATGATTCACCATTGTCTTTAACTTCTTCTGCACCAGCTTCTAGTACTGCTTCTAGAATCGATTCTTCTGTAGCACCGGATGCTTTGTTGACTGTAATCAATCCTTTTCGGTGAAATAGATATGAAACAGATCCAGGATCTGCCATTGATCCACCGTTACGGGTTACGGCAACTCGAACTTCTGATGCCGCACGATTTCTGTTATCTGATAAACACTCAATCATGATTGCAACGCCTGCCGGGCCGTAACCTTCGTACATAATTGTTTCCCAGTTAGCTCCGCCAGATTCAAGTCCTGCTCCGCGTTTAATCGCGCGTTCAATATTGTCAGCCGGCATTGAATTCTTTTTTGCTTTTGCTACTGCATCAAAAAGAGTTGGGTTTCCGTCCATGTCTGGACCACCATTGCGCGAAGCTACTTCAATTGCTTTGATGAGTTTTGCAAAGTTCTTGGCACGACGACTATCAATAACAGCCTTCTTATGCTTTGTTGTCGCCCACTTGGAATGGCCGGACATTTAACACCTCACCTGAAAGTTCATGTAACGAATGCCTTACTTTATCGTAATTTACTCAATCTCCTACTTGCAGACTTTGTCTAAGAAATAGCGATGCACGCTGTAGTCATCGGTAATTTCAGGATGAAATGCTGTGGCTAATAAGTGATCTTGACGCACGGCAACGGCATGGGAAATGCCATCGGAAGCTTCATAACTGGCCAAAACTTCAACGTTTTTTCCAACTTTTTCAACCCACGGAGCTCGAATAAATACTGCACGGATTGGGAAATTAGAAATTGCAGGGGCCGAAATATCAGTTTCAAATGAGTCAACCTGTCGGCCAAAAGCATTACGACGAACAGTGATGTCTAGTCCACCAAAAGTTTCTTGGCCTTCCTTGGCTGCAACGATGTGGTCTGCCAACATAATCATCCCAGCGCACGAACCGTAGGTCGGCATACCTGCTGCAATACGTTTTTTAATTGGTGTAAAGATTTCGAATGTTTTCGCTAAAGAGACAATCGTGGTTGATTCTCCCCCAGGAATTACTAGAGCATCAATGCTATCTAGCTCACTAACTCTGCGTACTTCTATGGCATCTACTTGGCAGTTAGCGAGAGCATCAATGTGCTCGCGAAAATCCCCTTGTAATGCAAGAACGCCAACACGCAAGTTTTTTGCTACCAACCGCGTTCAGAGAGTCGATGTGGCGCTGGAAGATCTGCAACGTTAATGCCAACCATCGCCTCACCAAGTCCGCGTGAAGCATCTCCAACAACCTTAGGATCATTGAAAAAAGTCGTAGCTTTCACACATGCAGAAGCACGTCGCTTTGGGTCTCCAGATTTGAAGATTCCAGAACCGATAAACACACCATCTGCACCCATCTGCATCATTAGGGCCGCATCGGCTGGAGTTGCAATTCCTCCGGCAGTAAATAGAACTACCGGTAATTTTCCATTTGCTGCAACTTCTTTAACCAAATCGTATGGAGCTTGCATTTCTTTAGCTGCAACATAGAGCTCATCATCGCGCATGGAAGTTAGGCGACGAATCTCTCCACCAATTTGGCGCATATGTGTCATCGCATTTGAAACATCTCCTGTGCCAGCTTCACCCTTTGAGCGAATCATTGCCGCACCTTCATTAATACGACGAAGAGCTTCTCCTAAATTCGTTGCACCGCAAACAAAAGGAACAGTGAAATCCCATTTGTTGATGTGATTTGTGTAATCAGTTGGTGTTAAAACTTCTGATTCGTCGATGTAATCCACACCTAAGCTCTGAAGAATTTGTGCTTCGACAAAGTGACCAATGCGCGCTTTTGCCATGACTGGAATAGAAACAGCGGCTTGAATCGCTGCGATCATGTCAGGATCTGACATACGAGCTACGCCACCTTGTGCGCGAATATCTGCTGGAACTCTTTCAAGTGCCATAACAGCAACAGCGCCAGCATCTTCAGCAATTTTTGCTTGCTCAACATTGACTACGTCCATGATGACGCCGCCTTTAAGCATTTCTGCCATGCCGCGCTTTACGCGAGATGTTCCGCTTTCCTGTGCCATTACAACTCCCTATGTGAATAGGTGGCTAATACTACTTTGAAGTTGAAGTTGGCGCGCTCGCTACTTTGCGCGTGAAAACTGGCTCTTGATCCGTTAAAGCGACCCACACTTGACCTGGCGCGAACTTAACTTCGGCCCCCGTTGCATCCGTCCACGTAGTCGGAGATAAAGAATCAGCTCGATTCCATGTTGCGGCTATCACAGTGGAATCTCGTAATACATAACCTTTACCACTTCCAACAGTTTGTGAAAAAGGAGTATTTCCTCCGAACTTATCGCCGTATTCAGATGGTGTTATCGAAACCATTTGTATAACTAGTGTCGTCGGTCCAAGATTTTGACCCGTATCTGAAAGATTTGGCACCGAATTAACACTTAACAACCAACGCATACTTGTTGGATCCCACACTGCCGAATAGTTCTGCGCTGGCCAATTCACTGTTACATCAGAGATTTGAAAACCTTCATTCTCTAATTCTTTTGAGAAAGTCCAACCAACATTTTTTGCGGAGTCAATAACGGTGCCTTTGCTCACTTCATTAGCCATGAGTGTCTGGGCATTTAGAATCATCGCAAATGGTTGATTTCGATTTGGATCCGTTTCGTAAAATATCGGGCCTCTTCGCATTGCCCCAACATCTGACCAATTAGCATCTGCAATGACTGGCAATAGTTTCTTCTGAGCTCCACTATAGGCAAATGCCACTCGACCATATTGTGCAAACAATTCAATATCACTAATGCGAGCACTTCTTACTGGCCCAATGCGGGGAGGAATAGTTGAAGAAAAAACCGCCGCCAATCTCGTTAAGCCCCCTTCAACTTGTTCGATGTAAACAACATCGGCAAACTCCAAACCAATTTGTGGTCGTGCATATCGAGTGTCATCTATCTTCACAACCAGAACCGGACCGTTTTCTCCTTCTCGACCGCTGAGTACATTGGTTTGAACGGGATCAGAGATTAATTGTGTAACGGTTTGTGAAATGGATGCGCACCCTGCCGTACTCAAAACAGCAAGATAGGTTACAAGTACGAGAGCGCCACGAGATTTAGAGAACATCAGATTCAAACTCATACGTAACTGGTAGAGGGGCAGTACCGGCTAGTCGGAAAGTACGGAAAATAAACTTCTTGCGCACTAATTGAGTACGCGTGACCGCATCGACATGAAGTGCGATAGCAATTCTAATCTTGTCCGTTAAATCAGAGAGTTCCCGGAGAAGTACAACTTCAGCTGGCCTGGCACTGCTTTGTCCATCCGCTAAGAGCAAACCAAGAGCCCCGGATAATCCACTCTCTGCTGCTGATCGATTCTCAATTTTCGCCTCGCGTGCCTGATAAGCCGCTGCTGTGAGCAACATGGCCGAAGCTGGATCTGCAATTTCACTTCGAGCTATTTCTAAAGCAACCGCTGCGCGCCTTTGTAACAAGCTATCTAAATTTGCCCAACTGGTTTCCACTCGATGATGCAAGCGATCCAAACGCGTGGCAGAGAAAGATAAATACCAGATGAAAACTAGCAAAATAACAATGACGAAAATAAAGGTCTTCATTTATTCATCTCCCTTCGACTCTCGTCCTAGGAACTTACTCCACGAACGGTTCTCAGATGCGAGGCGAACTTTCTCTCCGCTTACGAGGGACATCTCATAGATAGAGAAGATCTGATCTGCAACTACTTTCCAATCAAATTGTTGAGCGTGAGCTTTTCCAGCCTTCCCCAATTCAACTCTTCTATTTTCGTCCCGCAGTAAGTCGATGACACGTTTTGCGAGATCGGTAGAACTTTCAGATTCAAATATTTCTCCATATTGACCATGATTTAGCAATGAATCAAAAGCGGGAATGTCACTGGCTACAACTGTGGCGCCACCGGCCAGCGCTTCAGCCAAAATAATTCCGAAGGATTCTCCCCCGGTATTTGGCGCGATATACAAAGAGATCGAGGCCAAGAAATTGGCTTTATCTTGCTCGGAAATTTTTCCAAGAAATGTAAATCGAGATCGCAATTGAGGATCGATAGTTTTAATAACTTCATCAGGATCTCCAGGACCGGCGATGAATACACGCACATCTGGAGCAAAACGAGAAATTATTGGTAACGCATCTACTAAAATAGATAAGCCTTTGCGCGGTTCTTCGAAACGACCGATGAAGCCAAGAGTATTTCCTTGCCATTTTTCTTGTGGAGTGCCATCTCTATATCTGTCTGCATAAATTCCATTAGGAATAACCACTGCATCTGTCTCGAGGTGTTCTGTAAGCGTTGCACGCGCGGCTTCACTCACGGCGATGCGTGCAGATAGTTTCTCGATTACTGGTTCAAGAATCGGACCAATTGCAAAGATTGCTTTCTGTCTCTTAGCCGCTGCGTGAAAAGTTCCGACCATAGGTCCTTCTGCTGCCCAACAAGCTAGGAGTGAAATAGATGGAATAGCTGGTTCGTGCAAATGCAAGATGTCGAAATCGCCTTGTGCAATCCATTGGCGTACGCGAGCGAAAGCAATCGGACCAAATAAAACTCTCGCTACTGCTCCGTTGTATGGAATCGCAATTGGTTTTCCAGCACTTGTTACATATGCAGGAATCTTTGTTTCATCAATAACGGGAGCCAGTACCGAAACTTTGTGTCCCGCTGCAATTAAGTATTCCGCTAAATCTCGAACATGATTCTGTACGCCCCCGGGTGTATCCCACCCATAAGGACAGACAATTCCAATGGTCAGTGATCGAGTGAGCATTAGACGCGCTCCTTGAAATCTTCATCAATCCAAATCCTTTGAAGCATGTGCCAATCTTGTGGATGTTTGCGAATTCCTTGCTCGAAATTATCAGCTGATTTTTGAACCAGCACAGAAACTTTTTCTTCTTGAGATCCAGATTCGGGAATTGAAATTTCATCAAAGGTTATGTGAATTCCATCTTTCGTGTAATTCACAAACGCAGTTAGAAATATCGCTCCGGTCTTCAAAGCCAGAACAGCAGGGCCTGCTGGCATCCGTGCAGGTTTTCCAAAAAAATCTACGTCGATACCTGATTTAGAAAGATCTCTATCTGCAACTAATGCGATCAGATGTCCCTCGCGCAGACGCTGTGCCAATGTTGCTATTGATCTGGAATCCAACGCTAAAACTTCCATCCCCATAGCTTGGCGATACCGAAGGAACTCATTAAACAAACGCTCAGGTTTTAATCTCTCAGCAACGGTAACTAGATGAATTCCCTTTAAACAGAAATACGCTCCGGCGTGATCCCAATTTCCTGCGTGTGGAAGTGCAACGATAACGCCGCGACCGCTCTTAATTCCATCAACCAATAACTCTTCTCGAGTTACGGTGACTGTTGAATTAATACGTTCTTTATCCCAATTTGGGAATCTAAACGTGTCACACCAATATCGCATGTACGAAGCCATAGCATCTTCTAGGAGATTACTCATCTGCGACTCTGATAAACCAGGATTAACGCGGATCAGGTTCTTGCGCAATCTTTGAACACTTTTGCCGTTACGTGAAACAAGCAGATGGGCTCCACGATTAAACAAGGAATATGCAGATTTTTCAGGAAGTGCCCGTAACAATTTCCAAGCAACAATGTAAGCCCAGACTACGAAACTATCTTTCATCTTAAATCGCGCGTTTTACTATTAACAATCGTTGACATGTAGTTATTAAACCGAGAATTGCTAAGACCCAAGCGCTAACTGCTAACGAGTAATTCAAACCGAGTCCATGCAGTCCAGTGCCGACTAAGAGGATGATTGCCCGCTCAGTTCGTTCAGCAATACCACCGCTGCATTCAATCGACATACTCTCAGCTTTGGCTCTTATGTAGGGAATCAAAATTCCTGTAACAATTGCAACCAAATACACAATCGAAAGTGAATCGTTTTGATTAATTAAGTTAATTGAAACAGCAAATAGAATCGAAGAATCGGCAACTCTGTCGACAGTTGAATCGAGGAATCCTCCCCATTTGCTGGCTCCTCGTGAACTAATTCGAGCCATTGCCCCATCGAAAAGATCACTCAACATAAAGAAACTGATTACGAGCGTTCCAACAAAGAAATCACCGCGTGGAAAAAAATATAAAGCACTGCATAAAACACAAAAGGCACCGATGGCAGTAACTGCGTTAGGAGTTAATCCGATTCGTAGGAAGAATCTGGCCACCGGCGAAATAATTCGCGTGACCGCTGGCTTTAAAACATCACTAATCATTAGGCACATCGTAGGCTGAGCCCATGGCATCTCATAGTCACGACCTCACCATCAGCGTGTACGGACACTCAAGTGCCAACCCCGAATCAGTAGCCAGCCTCTTTGGCGGCAAACATGTTGCGCAGTCCGATGGATCAGAAGATGTTGCAATCTTCGTCATTAATCCAAACACAGGAGTTGATGAACAAACCGTCGCCAACTGGGGCGCACTCGATGATTTTCAAACACCTCGCATAATTGTTGTAACGGAGTTGGATTCGGGTGAAGCAGATTTTGATGATGCGGTCTTGCTGGCAAATAGGCTCTTTGATCAAGTAGTGACGCCATATCTTGTGCTACATGATGACTTGGGTGCGCCATGTGCTCTGATTAGTTTAGAAACGCAAGAGATTATTGATTATTCAGAAACACCAGAGAAGATAATCGCAAGTGATCCAGAACATAAAACGTTGGTAAGTGAATTTGTCGAAGAGTATGCATCTCATTTAGCAGTAATGGGCGATGGTGCATTCGCTGCAGGTTTGCTCTTTCCTGCGATACCGCTATTGATTGAAAAAAGAATTGGTGTAGATATTGTTAGAAAATATCTCTCCGAAATTAGTCGTTAATCCAACCAGCTGCAAGATCACTTCGAGTCTGAGCAAGTAGTTGCGGTAATACTTTAGTTTGACCGATTATCGGCATGAAATTGGCATCGCCGCCCCAACGTGGAACGACGTGCTGATGAATATGTTCGGCAACTCCTGCGCCGGAGATTGCTCCTTGGTTCATTCCTAGATTAAATCCTGCAGCACCGGAAACTTTACGAATGGTTTTCATGGCTTGAGAACTCAGAAATGAAATCTCATTTCGCTCTGTTTCTGTGAGATCAGTTAAATCTGCAACGTGTCGGTATGCGCACACTAAAAGATGTCCAGCGTTGTATGGATATAGATTCATAACTACATAGGCTTCTTTGCCACGGTGAACAATGAGTCCGTCTTCATCACTCAATGATGGAATTGTGCAAAAAGGGCAAGCAACACTGTTGCCTTCTAAAGGTCTATTTTCGCCTTTGAGGTACTCCATGCGATGTGGAGCCCATAAACGCCCCCAGGCATCAGGAATACCTGCTCCACCTTCTAGATGCATCCTTTATACCTGAATTCGTTTGTTCACAGATTCTTTAATCTCTGCAATCGCTTGCGCAATTGGAATTCCATTCTTCTGTTCGCCATTTCGATATCTAAATGAAACAGCGCCAGCCTTTTGATCTTCTTCTCCTGCAATAACCATGAATGGAACTTTCTGCATTTGAGCATTACGAACTTTCTTCTGCATGCGATCATCGGAGGCATCTAATTCAGCGCGAATACCGGCTTTCTTCATTTGAGAAATGACATCTGCTAAATAATCTGCAAATGCATCAGCAACTGGAATACCAACTGCTTGCAATGGAGCTAACCATGGTGGGAAAGCACCTGAGTAATGCTCGGTCAGAACACCAAAGAATCTTTCAATAGAACCAAATAGTGCACGGTGAATCATTACCGGACGTTGACGTGTTCCATCTGCAGCTGAGTACTCAAGTTCAAAACGTTGAGGTAATTGGAAATCAACTTGAATCGTCGACATCTGCCATGTTCTGCCAATGGCATCTTTTGCCTGAACCGAAATCTTTGGACCGTAGAACGCCGCTCCACCTTCGTCTAGAACTAACTCCAATTTCTGTGCTTCTGCGGCTTTTCGAAGAGCCTCTGTCGCTTCAGTCCAATCCTTATCATCGCCAACAGATTTTTCAGGATTTCGAGTTGAAAGTTCTAGATAGAAATCGTTGAGTCCGTAATCACGCAGTAAATTCAAAACGAAAGTTAATAGCGAATCCAATTCAGTTGGCATTTGCTCTTTGGTGCAATAAATATGCGCATCATCCTGGGTAAAGCCACGAGCGCGAGTAAGGCCGTGCATTACGCCTGATTTTTCGTATCGATAAACAGTTCCAAATTCGAATAATCTCAGTGGCAACTCGCGATATGAACGTCCTCGTGCGCGGAAAATAAGATTATGAAATGGGCAGTTCATCGGCTTCATGTAGTACTGCTGCCCAGCTTTTTTAATGGTTCCATCTGGATGATGTTCTTCATCCAAAATCATTGGTGGATACATGCCCTCTGAGTACCAATCCAAGTGACCTGATGTTTCAAAGAGAGCGGCTTTAGTTAAGTGTGGTGAGTAAACGAATTCGTAACCTTCTTCTTCGTGACGGATGCGGGAGTAATCTTCCATCGCACGACGAATAATTCCGCCCTTAGGATGAAAAACGGCCAAACCAGAACCGATTTCTTCTGGAAAAGAAAACAGATCTAATTCATTACCAAGTCGACGATGATCACGTTTTTCCGCTTCTGCCAGTAACTCAAGATGCGCAGTAAGTTCTTCTTGAGTTGGCCATGCAGTTCCGTAAATTCTCTGCAGCATTGGATTCTTTTCTGAACCTCGCCAATAGGCCGCAGCACTTCTCATTAATTTAAAAGCAGGAATATGTTTTGTTGAGGGCAAGTGAGGACCTCGACACAAATCGCTCCACACTGGTTGACCATCTCTACCTAGGTTGTCATAAATCGTTAATTCAGCTCCACCAACTTCAACACTTGCTTCTTCACCTGCGCCAGATTTCAAACCGATTAATTCGCACTTATACGGCTCGTGAGCAAGTTCTTTCAGAGCATCCGATTCGGAAGTAATGCGGCGTTTGAATCTCTGACCATCTTTGATGATTTTTCGCATTGCAGACTCTATTTTTTCAAAATCATCTGGATTAAAAGGACGCTCTGGATCGAAGTCGTAATAAAAACCATCAGTAATTGGCGGACCAATACCTAGTCTCGTACCTGAGAAAATACTCTGCACTGCTTGTGCCATTACGTGAGCAGTTGAATGACGCAGAACTGCAAGTCCTTCGGGAGAAGAAATCGTCACTGATTCAATGGAGTCACCAGATACTAAATCACTCCACAAATCTTTTAATTCGCCATTAATTTTGCAGACAACTACATCTTTTTTATCTGCGAAAATCTGTGTTGGTTTTTGATCTGCCGCAACGTTGACGGCAACACCATCAACGGTGATTGAAATCTCGGACATGCCCCTAGCCTACCGAAGTCCGTACTGCCATTTCTCGGATTTGTTGCGCAAACAATTCACTAATTGGCAGATCCGGCATCACTCGCCCATCAATGCTCTGCACAGGTATCGCTATTTTCAAACTTGAAATCACTAATGCTGCCTGCACATGCGAGAGGTCATTCGTGTCTATTTTTCTGACCTTCACTGGCAAATTTTCGACAACTAAAGCGCGCATAACTCCAGGCAGAACCCCCTGAACAATTGGTGGAGTAACCCACATGCCGTTCGTGTAAAAAATCAAGTTCGAAACAGCAGCTTCGCAAATCTCGTGATTGCTGTTGATAACTATCGCTTCGTCGCATCCACGAGATTTTGCAGTTTCTAAAATTTCTAAACGAGAAGTATATGGAAACGTTTTACTCGGTACCCCTTGAATATCAATTCGTACCGAATGGGTACATAACTTTAAGTTGTGGGTAATTTCGGTATATGCATCGTGAGTTGCAATAAATGTGCCATCTTTTTTAAAAAGTAAACGCAATCTGCCGATCGGATGGCTAACTTCGGCAAGTAATGCATCTATTGCTGTGCGTACGCGTTCTTCATTAGGAATAGAAACGCCAACCCGTGCCCCTGCATCAAGTGCTCTTCGCATATGCCTATTTAATGCATACGGAAATCCATCAACAGTTTTAATGGTTTCGAAGACGCCAAAACCTTCTGGCCAGTTATCTGCTGCGAGGAGATCTGATTGCGCATCAACTAATGCATCATTGAACCAAATCTTCATAAAATCTCTCCTGATGCAATCTTGACCAGCCGCTGGGCCTTCAGCTCTGTTTCTTCCCATTCAGATTGGGGGTCACTGGCCCATGTTATTCCTGCGCCTGTTCCAAATTTCAAAACATTGCCATCTTTCCAAAAAGTTCTAATTGCAACGGCTAATTCACATGAATCACCTTGGATCCAACCTAATGCTCCGCAATAAGGTCCACGATTATTTTCATGCTCTGCAATTATCCGAATAGCAGATGATTTAGGTGCTCCACTTACAGATCCTGGTGGCAGCAGCGGAGTAATAACTTGTTGCCAATTCAAATCATCCTTTAACTCACCAGTGACATCTGAAACCAAATGATCTAGTCCGGGGTGCACTTCCACTGCTAATAAACGTGGGACATCGATAGAACCATCTTTGCAAATTTGACCAAGATCATTTCGAATCAAATCAACAATCATTATATTTTCGGCTTGATCCTTGCTTCCGAAATCAGATCCCCCAGAAGGTCTTGTGCCCTTAATTGGAGATGAAGTTACTTTTGAACCACTCCGTTTTAGAAAGAGCTCAGGTGAAGCTGATGCAATTTCAAGACCAGGTATTCGAAGATAGGAGGCGTATGGCGCCGGATTGTTATTGAGAATTGAAGAAAAGAGCGGCGACAGAGAAAAATCAGGGACAATAGTTGCGCTCAGAATCCGACATGCGTTTACCTGATAAACCTCACCAGCAGATATGTCTTCTTGAATGCCAGATACATACGAAACGTAATCCTGTTGATTCATTGAAGACACAAACTCGTCCGTAACAAATGCAGAACCCTCAGAAACAAATTCAGATTGCTTAACCTCAGAGAATTTTGCACATGTCCATTGGCCTTCAAATGAAATGGATACAGCCCAGAAACCATCTGCAGTAATTTCTCGGGGGTCGTGCGTCACCAGCTGCAAACCAGTTGCAAACCGATTGCCCATCCAAAAGATCGGCTCAACCCCTGCGTTCATGCGGACAACTTAGTCGTTAGCCACTCGCTTTGGCTCTTACGCACTCATGCGATAGATTTTGCCCTGCAATACGCGGACGTAGCGCAGTTGGTAGCGCGGAACCTTGCCAAGGTTCAGGTCGCCGGTTCGAACCCGGTCGTCCGCTCTGA
>JACCDW011783415.1_pt1 | contig 30390 bp, 30 predicted proteins | sample 7449781 | NCBI WGS metagenome assembly JACCDW01 (sample SAMN15323449, study PRJNA562643) | freshwater metagenome | isolation source: river surface water | place: USA:Blue River Watershed | collected 2017-08-18
ACACCGACGAAGTTAAAACCGACCCAGCCGATAGTTTGGATTTGAATGATGGAGCAGCCGTAGATGAATTTCTGCATAAACCTCTGTGGCGAACTCCGACTTGGGAAGATTACGAAGCACTCCAACAAGAAAGTGAATATGCCGCTTGGGTAATTTATAACCGATATTACCTCAATCATTACACGATTAGCGTGCATAATTTGAAAGAAGGCTACGGCACGATTCAAGAATTTAATGCTTTCTTGGAGAGAATTGGTGTAAAACTCAATGATGCAGGTGGAAAAATAAAGATAAGCCCCGATGGTGGCTTATTGCAAAGCTCAACAGTAGCAGAAATGATTGATGCGGAATTTGCCGATGGAAGCACTCACGCCATTTCAGGAAGTTATGTGGAGTTTGCCGAAAGAAAAATTTTGCCACAATTTAAGGGAATTCCGATTGATAAAATCGAGAGGATTCATCGCCGTGATGGTTTTGAAACAGGCAATGCCGATAAGATTTTTGAAAGCACATTCACGAGCCAAACGATGAAGGCTGAAATGTAAGTATTTTTTCTTCGTTGCCTTCGACTCCGCTCAGGCAACGAGGAAAAAACAATAAATATATTATAAGTTCGCCATCAACCATGCCTTAAAATCGACAAATTCGGTTGACATTGGTGTGGCTCGTTTTTCTAAACTTAATAAATCTGATAATCTTATCGGAATATCTTGCTTGCCCACTACTTCTTCTACTACATCCAAGAATTTTGCATAATGTGCTGTTGAGAAAAATATTCCGCTGACAGGAACGCCTGCCGCAGCTTCAGACAAAGTTTTGGTATAATCTTTCAAACCTAAATAAGCAACAGCCGTATGCGGACACATCACGTAGCCCGTACGCTCATATACATCATTCATGGCTACTTTTGTTGCATTATCATCGTAGAAATACCCAACAACTAAGCTACGCATTTTTTCTAAATCATTATCCAGTAAGGCTTTCATGCGAGGAAAATTACTCGGATTTCCGACATCCATTGCATTAGAAATCGTTGATAATGAAGGACTTATTGGTTCGTAAACGCCATTTTCTAAATAAGCTGGTACAACTTTATTTACATTCGTAGCAGCGATAAATTTATGCACTGGCAAACCCAATTTCCAAGCAATAATTCCAGCACTTAGATTTCCAAAATTTCCACTCGGAACAGACATTACCACTGGCAAATCAACACCCGATTTTTTCAACTGGGCATAAGCATTCACATAATAAAATGCCTGCGGAATCAGACGTGCAATATTGATTGAATTGGCCGAAGCTAAATCAAATTTATCGGTCAATTCTTTATCCAAGAAAGCCAATTTTACGAGTTTTTGGCAATCATCAAAAGTACCGTTTACCTCCAAGGCCCTTACGTTTTCGCCGAGCGTAGTGAGTTGTTTTTCTTGAATATCGCTTACTTTGCCACTCGGGTAAAGAATCGTTACATCAATGTTTGGTGTTTTATAGAAACCTTGAGCTACCGCTCCACCTGTATCGCCAGATGTTGCCACCAAAATATGGATTTGCTTTTGGGATTTTTGCAGAAAATACGACATCAAAGCTGCCATAAATCTTGCTCCAAAATCTTTAAAAGCCATCGAAGGGCCATGAAAAAGCTCTAAGCAGTAAGTATTTGCCTCAACTTCAACAATCGGTGCGGTAAAATCAATCGCATTATTGATTAGTTGACGTAAATCTTCGGTAGGAACATCTTCACCGATTAGGGCATTAGCTATTTCAAAAGCAATTTCTTGCAAGCTAAGATTTTGAACATTATCCCAGAACGATTGAGGTAATGGTTTAAACTCAGTTGGCATGTAAAGTCCATTATCGGGCGGAAGTCCACGAAAAACCGCTTCGGCTAAATCTACATCAGGACTTTGGTGGTTTGTGCTATATAATTTCATAAATAATTGATTATCAAAGAGATGATTTATCAAGTTTCAGACCAAACTCAGTCAGATGGCTGAAATCATTATCGGTAGTTTGAAGAGGAATATCAAAAAAGTAGGCTGTTGAAGCAATCCATAAGTCATTTTTGCCCATATTACGGGCGGAAGTACTTAGCTTTTTTTCAGGATGAAGCCCTTGACTAAAAGCATCTATTTCGGCGTAGATGTCAGTTAATGTATTACTAATATCAATAATATGTAATCGTCCTAAGTTTACTTGTAATATGTCTTTTTTTTGTTTTCCCCAATTTCGTTTTAAAGCAAATGCCTTTAATTCACCAACCGTAACGATTGAGATAAAACAAGCATCGGGAACAAGAGCATATTTTCTAATATAGTTTAAAACTATATTCGTATCTAATAAAACCATTTTGTTAGTCAATACCATTTTTCAACATCTCATCCCACTCGGCTTCTGTAAATTCAATAGGAATTAGCTTTATCGGCTTATCATTTCCGATTAATTTACTAAAAGCCGCTAACCCTCCAGCCTTCATTATATCATCTGGGCTATAAAGGTTTAGCTTGGGGTCTTTGCTTCTTGGAATAAATGGTTTCTTCGATTTTTTCTTTACGACTTCAGTCATTTTTCACCTCCTTTTTTGCAAAGATATAAAAAAACTATAAAGGTTTGAATTATATAACAATTATGCCACACCTATTTATCGCTGATGACAAGGTGTGGCACAATTAAATATATTGCTCAGTATTTTTTAACCTAACATTTTCACGAAATCATCGAACAAATAACGTGAATCGTGAGGGCCAGGTGATGCTTCTGGGTGATATTGTACCGAAAATGCTGGTTTATCTTTTCTACGGATACCTTCGATGGTATTATCATTCAAATTTACGTGTGTAAGTTCGATATTTTCTACACTCGAAACCTGCTCAGGTTTCACGGCAAAACCATGATTTTGTGAAGTAATTTCACAAAGACCAGTTCGTAGATTTTTCACTGGGTGATTCAATCCACGATGACCGTTTTTCATTTTATATGTTCCTATTCCGCTCGACAAAGCTAATAACTGGTGTCCCAGACAAATACCGAAAACTGGCTTGTTAGTTTCGATTACTTGTTTGATAGTTTCAACAGCATAAGGCATTGCCGATGGGTCGCCAGGGCCGTTTGACAGGAAATAGCCATCTGGATTAAATGCTGCGATTTCTTCAAAACTTGTTTTAGCATTGAAAACTTTGCAATAACAATCTCTTTCTACAAAGTTATTCAAGATACTTTTCTTCACACCAAAATCCAATACAGCTACTCGGTATTTTGCATCTTCACTGCCCAAATAATAAGCCTCTTTCGTACTCACAACCGAAGAAAGCTCAAGACCATCCATTGAAGGCACTTTCTTTAATTCGAGTGCTAAAACTTCTGGGTCAAGAATTTCGGAAGAAATAATACAGTTCATCACACCCGCATCACGGATATGACGTACGATTTGGCGAGTATCTACATCACAAATACCTACGATATTGGCACGCTCGAAATACTCTTGTAATGAAAAATCAGCGGTCGAACGTGAATAATAGTGGTTTGCATAAGCATTGCAGACCATTCCACTAATTTTTACACTCGATGATTCTTCTTCATCATCTAACACAACGCCATAGTTGCCGATATGTGAAGTAGTATTTACGATTACCTGACCGTAGTACGAAGGGTCTGTGTAAATTTCTTGGTAGCCAGTCATACCTGTGTTAAAACAGATTTCGCCAGCCGAAGTACCAATTTTGCCGAGTGCTTTTCCTTTGAAAAAAGTGCCATCTTCAAGGAGCAGAAGGGCATCAGAAGGTTTGTGATTCATCGAAGAATTATAAAAGAGTTCCGAAAAAACTTATGGTTATCGGAAAACAAAGGTAGTAAAAAAATATTAACCACCCCTCTATTTCTTGATTAAATACAACTATTGCACAAAAAAACAACAATTATCAATCTTTCTTAGTATTATTTCTGAAGAACTGGTCACGAGTTACGTTATCACGAGGGGCGGCGGCAGCTCCTGCCTTCCATGATTGGTCTTTCCATGCACCGCCTCTTACGGCTTTCACGAAATTAGCCCATGCAAACGGATTCAGTAAAGGATTGGTTGTTACTTGACCTCTATTTTCCATTTGTTTGATGAACTGATTTTGACTATATCTATAATTGGCATCGGCGGTCATACCGTGTACTGAAGCCATTTTTGCGATGTTTTCGGGGCTATATGTTTCGGCTAAGATTTTGCGTTCACGGTCGTCAGGGAGTTTCATATCGACCAAGGCTTGTTTAAATTCTTCTTCGGTACTGAACGGATAAACTTTAACTTCTTTTAACATTTTTGAGTCGGTCTGAAGCTCAACAAAAACCGAATAATCAACGTCTGTTTTCTTTGGTATAATATGAAATTGCTTCTTGAAACCTAAATAACTAAACACAACTGTATCGCCTGGAAAAACACCCAATACAAAATACCCTTTACTGTTTGATAGCGTACCACGGCCTGCTCTCGGAATCGTAATATAAGCTCCTGGAAGTGGCTCTTTGGTCTGGCTATCAATAACTAAACCCGAAAATGTGATGTACTTTACTTCTCCTTGAGAAAAAGCTAAGTCGCTTATTATCAAGGCTATAAATATCAACAGAAGTGTAATTGTATTTCTCATTGTGAGTGATTCAACCGAAAATTTTCAGAAATGTAACAATAAAAGGCATTGAAAGCAATAGTCCGTCGAATCTGTCCATAAACCCACCATGACCTGGAATGGTATTCCCTGAATCTTTGATGGCTATACTGCGTTTGAAGAGCGATTCAACGAGGTCGCCGAGTGTGCCTGTAATAAAAATAATGATAGCTACGCCGTACCACTGCCAACTTAACAAACTATCGAAATACTTTGTTAGAATAAACGCTACAATCAACGAAGTTATTGCCCCACCAAAGAAGCCTTCCCATGTTTTTTTGGGAGAAACTCGCTCAAAAAGTTTTCTTTTTCCGAGAAATCTTCCCGCAAAATAAGCTCCAGTATCATTGGCCCAAAGAATAAACAAACAACCCAAAATTAGCTGCGGAGCATAACCACGGCTATCGGTCAATACCATTTCGTTAATCAGTGCAAACGGAACCGCCACGTAGATAATACCCAAGAATGTATAACCCAAATTGGCAAAGGGTTTGGTGTCTTTCTTGCGATAGAGCTTAATAAAAAATGTAGTGGTAAGTAACGGAACTATTAGATAATAAAACTTGAATGGCAGAAGCTCTTTCTCGATAAAAAAGGTGAGGGCATTAAGCACAATACCACAAAAAGTACCATAGACACTTAATGGGTGATTTTCGTCGAGTTTAAGTAATTTGTAGAATTCTCTTTGAGTAAGAATACTGATGGCCAGAAATAAAATCCAGAAAGTCCACTCATTATAAAGTACACCTGCTAAAATAATAGAAACACCTACTACGGCCGCAATTGCTCTTTGAGCAAGATTAGGAAGTTGATTGAGCTTCGAGGTCATTTTGGTTGAATATGTCGATTACTACTTTTGCTATTGATTCTTGTTCGTCGGGTACTTGTATTTCGTAGTAGCCAATGAGATAATTACTATCTTGTTTATTGAGTACAACACCCATTATTTCGTGGGTAAGTAGCTCATTTTTTAATAATTCGGCCTTGAACACATTTTTGGTTTCAAAAACTTTTACCCAGTTTGCCATTTTGATTGGTTGTGAATTTGGCTCAAATATAGTGGTAAAATATTGAAAAGTAATATCTACAAAATAATGTCATTTACTTGTTTTCTTTTTTTGTATTACAAAAAACTATAAATTGCTCTAAAAAATTAGACTTTTTCCTTTTCATGCAGATAATTTTAGTTGATGACCACCAGCTTTTTGGCCAATCACTGTCTTCGTTGTTGATGCAAATGAAAGAAGTAACCAGCATCAATGTTTTTCAGCGTGGTAATGAAGTATTGAGTTATTTAGAAAAAAACTCAGTAGATGTTGTTATTTCTGATTTACAAATGCCCGAAATGAATGGCATTCAATTAACAGCTAAGATTCATGAAAAATTTCCTGATATTAAAGTGCTAATTCTGACAATTGATGATGAGCCTCATAAAATCAGACAAGCCATCGCCGCAGGTGCTTCGGGCTATTTATTGAAAGATACTGATAAAACCGAACTCGAAGAAGCTATCAAAAAACTGCATCAAGGGCTACCTTATTATAGCGAAAAGGTTTTAAAGATAATCACAACTGGTGAAAAAGATAAATCTGTGATTGACAAAGAATTAGCTCAGTTATCAGCCCGAGAGATTGATGTTTTAAAACTGATTGCCCAAGAATATTCGACCAACGAAATTGCTGATTTACTCTTTGTAAGTGTCAATACAGTAGAGAGCCATCGTAAGAGTTTAATGAAAAAACTGGATGTAAAAAATGTGGTTGGACTCATCAAATTTGCGATGCGACATAAGCTGGTTGAGTAATAGGTACGCTTATGTGCGTGCGGGTACCCGCCGCTATTTCTGACTCAATATTTAGCATGCCATTCATGGCCTCTACTCGTTCTTCAACGCTCGTTAATCCTTTGCCCTTCATGTAATTTTGTAAGCCTTTGCCATTATCTCGCACAAAAAGCTCCAACGAATCATCTTTTTTACGAAACGTCATGGCAGCATCAGTAGCTTCTGAGTGTTTCAAGATATTATTGATGAGTTCGAGACAAATCGAATATAAATGAAAGGCCGTTTTACGGTCGAGGTAATGTTCTTTTAACCCTTTGATATTGAGTGTAAATTCGATGGGTGTAGAGAAATTAAGTCGCTCAACCATTTTTTCGAGTGCTACTTCCAATCCATATTTTTCGAGTTCTTCGGGTAATAAATTATGCGAAATCAGACGTACTTCTCGACAAGCGTTTTCTACCATTTCTTGTATTTGTGCATAAACTTTTTGGTCATGATTGGGTAATTTCTCGCTATTTAAGGTCAATAAACTTACTCTTACAGCCGATAGTAATGAGCCTACATTATCATGAAGTTCGGAAGCCACTCGTTTACGCTCAATGGTTTGCCCCTGGAGCAATGCCTCTTGAATCTCAAGATTTTTGGCCAATAACTCCTTGTTTTTTTTTCGTAAAACAAAACTATAAACAATTGACGAAAACCCTAATAGAGAAATTAGCACTACGATAATCAAAAGTGATTTTTGTTGTTGATTTTCAAGTTTCAGCTTATTCGATAAATCATTGACCTTCAATTGCTTAGAAAGTCTTTCTTGTTCGTTTTTTTGTTTATCTGTCTCTATTTTCAAAGCCTGTTCGGTAGCAAGGGCGTGTTCTTTTTCAAGCTTTCGACTAATGGCCTCCAAAGTAAACTCTTGAGCGAGTTTTTCGCTTTTCAACTTCGTTATTTCATATTGTTTTTGCAGGAAGTCAGTCGTTTTTTTCTGAATCAGCTTTTCGTTTTCATAACGAATTTGCATTTTCTCGAGGTCATATCGTTTCTGAATCTCTACCAATTCATTGAGTTTCTGATTCTTTTGTATGCTATCTCTCAGAGCAATAGCTTCTTTATAAAACATCAAGGCTTTCTGTGGATTGTTTTGCATCAATCCAATATCAGATAAGTCTACTAATGCCTGCAATTTCACGGTATTATTTTTCGATTCGTTGGCGTTTGAAAGCGTTAGTTGTGCATACTTTTCGGCATTATATGGGTCTTTTTTAAGTTTGTAAAGCGATACATAGCTTGAATATAACGATGCCTTTCCTTGCCAGTAGCCTTTAATAGAAAAGAGTTTGTCGGCTTCATCTAAATATTTTTGAGCTTCATTGGCATTCTGCTCAACATCTAAATAATAATCGCCCATGACCGACTGAGCAAATGCAATCTGAATATCATTTTTTGAGCGTTCGCAATATTTCAAGACATTCAAAAACATTGACTTTGCCACTCGTTTTTGGCCAAGAAGTTGTGCCGATATTCCCGAAATTCGATAGGCTTCTGCAATTTGAAGTTGGAGGTCAGTTGAAAGATTAGGCTTCGCTGCCAGATAATCAATGGCTTTCCGTAAATACTCAATCGTCTTTTCATATTCTTTGATGTTATAATAAATCTGCCCAAAACGCAGATTTATTTTCCAAATATCGTCACAAACATTATTTCCTTCTTCGCATTTTCTGAGGGTACTCAAGTTGGCCTCTAAAGCTTTAGTATAAAGACTCTTTTTGATATAAAAATTAGAGAATAAAAACAAAGCTCGAAGCTGATAAACATTGTTTTTGAGGCTTAGTGCTTTATCGTAAAGTTTTTGAGTAAAATAAAGACCTGTATCGGCCGAAACCCGAGTCAACAACGAATAGTTTTTGCATATTTTGTTTAAATAAAATAATTCTAACGTATCATTGACAAACGAAGCTTTAGCCTTAGCCAGCTCACTTAGGCGTTGTTTCGACTCTACAATTTCGGACAAATTTGAGACCTGAGCTTGCACAAAAAATTGAGTTAGACAAAACAATATTAGGATATATAAAGATTTCTTCATCGGCCATGATTTTATCCTAAAATTATCTTTTTTTTAAAACTAACAAAGCAAAAAAGACAAAAAATCACGGTTTACCGTGATACGATTCACGGTAAACCGTGATTGACACAAAGCATTTAATCTTAGACCTTTGTAATAAGCTTTATAGCGATGAAAATAATTAACACATGAATCATTATGAATATCCACAAAAAAACTAAGCACTAATGAATAGAGTATTTGTGGATATAATTTAAAATCTTGGTTAACTATTTCACTTCAATTGTAGAACCTACTATTTACTATCATCCCATGAAAAACTATACAATACCACAAAAAGACACTAATTCTGAGCTCCTGTGGTTTAACCACAAAAAAATTAGTATTAAACCCGAAGAGGTAGTTTATCTGAAAAGTTGTGATAACTATACCCGATTTTATTTGAGCGATGGCAAAAGTTTTTTGGCATCATCAACCATGAAATCTTACGAAAAAGAATTACACAAACGCGGGTATTTTACACGTCTTCATAGAGGAACACTCGTAAACCTAAGATATCTTACGGGTATTGAACGCACCAAAGATGGGCACGTTGCGTGCCTTTCGACTGGACAACGAATTGATGTTTCACGTCGTAAGATGAGAATTTTGGATTTACCTTAAAAAGCCTGTACTTTAGTGGCTTCAACCAAAAATTCTAAGCCATTATGCTCAACGTTGCCCTTGTCGGATTCGGACTTTCGGGGAGATACCTCCAAGCTCCGTTTTTTCTTACGAATCCCGATTTTAATCTAAAAACCATCGTTTCGGGTTCACAAAACCCACAAGCTATATACCCAAGTGTGGGCGTTGCCCGTAGCATTGATGAAGTCTTGGCCGATGCCGAAATAGACTTGGTGAGTATTGCCTCTCCGAGCCATTTACACTTTTCGCAAGCTAAACAAGCATTGTTAGCTGGTAAACACGTCTTGGTAGAAAAACCTTTCACGGCAACCGTTGCTGAAGCCGAGGAGCTTATCGAATTATCAAAAAAACAGGGTAAAATACTTTCAATCTTCCAAAATCGCCGATTTGATAGCGATTTTATGACGGTCAAAAAAGTGATTGAAAACAAGCTTTTGGGCGAATTGGTAGCCTTTGAAGTACATTTCGACCGCCACAAGCCTATCTTAAATCCTAAAAAATGGAAAGAAGAAGTAACGCCAGCCAACGGAATCTTGTATGATTTGGGAGCTCATATCATTGACCAAACCATTATACTTTTTGGGTCGCCAATGGCGGTTTCGGGCGAAACTTTCACGCAGCGAGAAGGCTCAGCCATTGATGATGCGTTTGATATACGAATGGATTATGGAAAACTAAAAGTTACCCTAAAATCAAGCCTTTTAGTACGCGAAGAAGGCCCAAGGTATATCATTCATGGAACAAAAGGCTCTTTTGTAAAATACGGTATTGATGTACAAGAAGACCACCTTAAGGCTGGGCTATTCCCACGTATGGAAGGTTTTGGAGTAGAGTCAAAAGATAAATGGGGTGTTTTGAATACCGAAATTGGCGGACAACATTTCAGAGGACACATCGAAACCGAAGCTGGCAACTGGGATTTACTTTTCCAGAATCTTCATGCAGCCATCGTTGAAGGGAAAGAATTGTATATAAAACCAGAGCAAGTTTTGGAGCAAATTCGAGTGATTGAAATGGTAAAGGGAAATTGATGGCTTTTTATTAAACGATATCCATTAAAGATAAAGACACTGGTTTTGCAAATGAATGAAAATTTGTAAAATCAGTGCTTCTACTATTAGGCTGATAGAAGTTGTAAAAATAAAAATCCCAACACAAGCGGCTGGGAGTTTATAGTTCTAACAACAAACTGTATGGGTCACATACAGGAAAATCTTTAATGCTTTGTGCTATTGATGCGTGTTTTTGCTTATTTTGGTCATGAATTATAACCTAAAACTAATGAAGCGATAAATTGTTTATACTTTCTGTGAAGAAAAGTAAATACGCTTTTATATTCATAATTTATTGTGATGTAAATATAAAGCACAAATCAACTTCTATCTTTGCATTTACACGAAAGGTATTTTTATTTGATAAATGGCAAGGAAGATATTAGCCTTTTATTCGGCGTAATTCATCTTCTGAACCCGAACGACGATTGCGTGCTTCTTTGATTTCCTTACTTCCGAAGCGATAATTGAATGTCAGACGGAGCAAGCGTCCTTCAAACTTAAATCTTAAATTTGTGGCTACACCAGCATACTCAGAATGATAACCTCCACGGGCAGTATTTAGTACATCGCTGAAAACAATCTTCAATGAAGCATTATCTTTCATAAATTTCTTCTGCACGCCTGCATCCATCATACCCATTGCCGAGTTATAATCAATGCGTTGATAAGGTGAATTATACCAACCCGAAAGCTCAAATACCCAATTATTTTTTAGCTTAATCGTACTTTGTCCATTTGCGTTTACGGCAGTTGTTCGGTTATTGATTATCAAGCCATTATCTAATTTTGCTCGCCAAAGATTATGATAACCATTGAAGTTCAAACTCACTTCCCACCATTTGGTTAGCTGTGTATTAAGGCTTACATCTAAACTATACCCTTCTGAATAATCGAGGTTTTCAGAAATAAAATAGGTACGACTATTATCATACGGAATTCTCAGACCAACCACAGGATATTTCGTTCGCCAATACCCCAACGAAGTGGTCAGTTTACCTTTATACGTATGTGTTAGCTTGAAATTATTGGCATATTCTGGTCTGAGAAATGGATTTCCTTTTGAATAAACCAATTCATCTATTCGATACTCAAATGGGTTGAGATTTTGGTAGCTTGGGCGGTTGATTCGGCGACTATAATTGAGGTTAAACGAATGATTATCAGAGGCTTTATAGGAAATTGCCCCACTCGGAAACAAATTCAAATAAGTAGTATCTACTTTGTCTAAATTGTTTTGTTTAAAGCTCGTCAGTTTGCCCAACGATTGTGTATTTTCGGCACGTAAACCTGCCTGTACATTCCATTTTTTACCGATGGCTTTATTATAATTTAGGTATGCGGCATACACTCGCTCAGTGTAACGAAACTGGTTGCTGCGTTCGGTATCTCGAATCTCTTCATTCTGAATTTTTGTAAAGAAATCAAATGTATTATCAGATGTTACATCAGAAAGTTTCACTCCATACGCCAATTTACCTTTCTTAAATGGCTGCTCATAGTCAATCTTGGCCGATTTTATGATAATATCCGTTGGGGTTTTGGTTACATAATTTCGTTCAAACGAAGGTCTATCACTATTCAAGAAAGTATATTTGTTGGGCTGATAACTAATGCCTCTCGAAGTAAAAACACCATAATCAGCATCAATATTCAATTCGTGTCCAGTAGTATCGGCATAGCGATAATTGAGATTAAAAGTAAGGTTTTTGTTCTTTTCTGGATTCGATGTCTGTGAGGCTAAAACTGCCGAATCAGGCTCAGTTACGCCATATCGACGTCCAATCAGCGTTTCGCTCTCTCCTCCCCCATTGTGGTCGCTTACTCTCCCATTAAAATTTACGCCAAGTGTATTTCTTGAGTTAATAAAATAATCTGCCCCTAACTTTACATTATTCGATGTATCACGCCACAAGCCACGCCACGTTTTGTTATACATGATATTATTCAAGATTTGGTCGTCGAGCGTACGGTTATGCCATCCTCCTTGATTATAACTGTAAGTTCCAAAAAGATTTACTTTTTTGTCACGATGGTTAAGGCTAAGCGAAGTATTATATTTGGGCGTTATGCCAAACATCCCCGCTAAATTGATATTTCCGTTAGTACCCAGTTTTCGGTTTTTCTTTAGGCGGATATTGATAATACCCAAATCTCCAGCGGCATCGTATTTGGCAGAAGGATTCGTGATAATTTCGATGGCTTCAATATCAGCCGAATTCATGCTTTTCAGCGTAGATGCTAAATCTCGGCCACTCATCGGCGATGGTCGGCCATCAATATAAATTCTAACGCCTGATTTTCCTTTTATCAGAATATTTTCGTCTTTATCAACCTGTACACCAGGCGATTTTCGCATCAATTCTAAAGCAGTTGTTCCAGTGGAATTAATACTACTTTCTACATTAAATACCACTCTATCATCTTTCACCTCAATCATGGGCTTTGATGCCACTACTTTTACTTCCTTCAACTGTTGTGTCTCGGCCAATAGAACAAATGGCTTAAAATCAATATCAGCATCAATTATTTCAAAAACAGGCGAAGCAAAAGGCTGAAAGCCTACGGCAGAAATTTTAATGAAGTATTTGCCCTTATTTAGATTATTAAACTTAAAACCACCATTTTCGTCGGCAATATCAGCCTTTACTAAAGTAGAATCTTGGGCTTTATGCATGGCTACCGTGGCGAACGAAGCCGCTTCATTTTGTTGTGTTTTGGCAGCTCCTTTTACACCAAAAGTTTGAGCAAAGGCAAAGCCCGACAGGCTCGTGAGAAACACGAGTAATAGATTTTTCATAATGTTAATTGTTATAGCTTTTTCATAAAATGTTATAGGATTCCATGCACACTCATGAGTCGTGCACGGTAAAAGTTGTGGTGTTTGTGTGTGTTTCTTGTGAATACTCCCTTCTATTGAAAAGGTTACAAACAAGATTAATTTTTATCTACGAAATATTTCGTAACAAAGATAAAAGGAAAGTTTTTATGATTGCAAGATTTATTACGAAATATTTCGTAATTGTGACGAACGGAGAAAAATGATAGAAGATTGGGGTTAAAAAATAATAGTTTTACTAAATCACTTATTTCAACCCTTTGGGGTTTGAATGGGCCTTTATCACATTTTTGCCATAGTTTTAGCTCCCCTTCGGAGTTGGAAATTACTCTTACAGCAAAAAACACTGAAAAACTACTTATCAGAAGTTAGAATCCCGAAAGGAGGTTATGATTAGAAAAAACCAAACAGTCATCAAGTAAGAACCTCAAAGGGGTGATATAATCTCAAAAAACTAAATCCATTTAAAGATGATAATTTTAAAAACCTATCTTTAAACTTAGCCTTTTATCAAAAAAACGTCGGCATGGTTCTGAACCATGCCGACGTTAAAAAATCATTTTTCAATGCTTATTTCTTGGCATTTATCTCTTTCAAAAGTTCATCGACAGCAGCTTTGAGTTGGTCGTCGGTGCCTTTGGCAATCCAATCGGGTTGGTTTTCTACGATAATATCTGGTATGGCAGGCCCGAGTTCTTGATTCTTATCGGTTGCTTTCGTAAACCATCCACGGAAAGGCAAACGCACAAACGAACCGTCCATTAAGCCTTTCCCACCAGTCGAAATTACCGAACCGTTGGTTGGAACTCCTACCAATTTACCAATTCCGAGGGTTTTGTAGGCGTGCGAGAAGATTTCGGCGTTTGAATAACTACCCTCATTACAAAGAGCAATCGAAGGTTTTGTCCAAGCGGCATACACCAAACGTTCGCCCGTTGGATAATAATCTTTAAACTTCAATTTATCTTTTTCTAAATCATTACTCGCTCCTCGCGGAATCGTGTAGGCATGCTGTTTATAATTTAGTACGGTCATTAGATAATCGGTTGTTGAACCTCCACCATTATATCTAACATCAATGATGATTCCGTCTTTGCCATAACCTGCCGCAGTAAATTCACGTTCAACAACTTCAAAACTCGGAAAATCCATTCCTTTGATATGAATATACCCCAAACGCCCGTTTGAGTATTTTTCTACCAATTTTTTTCGGCCTTCTACCCACTCATCGTATAAGTTATTTGAGATATTGGCTGTCAATCTGATAGCTACCTCACGAGTTTTTCCATCGGTAGCTTTTACGGTGAGTAATACTTTTTCATTCACCAAGCCATTCAATAACTCATAAAAATTGCTATTCTCTGCAACGCTTTCACCATTTACAGCAATAATTACATCGCCTTCGTTGAGTTTGCTTTTTTCTTTATCGGCAGGTGTTTCTGGCACCACGTGATTTATTTTTACACCACCTGACACAGGCACTAATTCTGTACCTAAAAGTCCTGTTGATTCACGTTGAGTATCAGCTCTTTCGGTTACGGTTAAGCCCATGTGGCTTGAATTAAGTTCGCCCAAAAGTAGGTTAAACATATCTCTGAAATCGTTACCCGTACTGGCATTGATACAACGCTCTTTGTATTTATCATGTAATTTTACCCAATCATTTCCGTGAAATTTAGGGTCATAGAAACCATCACGGATAGTACGCCATGCTTCTTCAAAAACTTGTGTACGCTCAGCGGTGTAATCAACCTTCATTTTTGCTACAAATGGAAGAGATTCTGACGCACTTGATTTAATATCTATACGTGCCAAGGCTCCTTGACGGCTGTAATACAAATATTTACCATCTTTATCCATCGAAACGCCACTCGGATTTGAACCTCCTTTTGTGATTTCTTTTAAATCTTTTCCGTCCCATTTAATGCTGTAAAGGTCACGACCTTTGGCATTGCTACTGGCTGTGGTATAATAGAACGTTTCACCATCTTTCGAAATCACGAGGTCACTTTCATCGCCTGTAAAATTGGTTACTTGCACTACTCGCTCATGAATCTTATCGAAGTCGATTTTGATAGGCTTTGGTGTTTTATCTTTTTTATCGTTTGATTTAGCAGGGGCTGATTCAGCAGTAGGGTTTTCACGTTCTTGCCAATCTTGGGTTTCTTTTTCCCAATCTTCTTTTTTCAACCACGCAAACCAAACATCGGCACTACGACCAACACTACGCTCAGATAAAAATCCTAATTTAGAGCCATCGGCACTCCAAAACGGACGGCGGTCAGTGCGTGGATGCATCGATACATTGACAGGTTTTGAAGAATTATCGGCTGCTTGAATGAAAATCTCTTCGTTGAAATATAAATCTTCGAGTGAATATGCCACCCATTTATTATCTGGGCTCCACACAATACCACTTGGCGATGCCCAACTATCATTTAAGATTTTCTCGTTGCTTAATTTGCCATCTGCGGCAATATCGGCCACTACAAATGTTCCACGGCCACGTACGTAAGCAATTTTCTTTCCATCACCCGAAACACTCAACCCTGTTTCATCGCCTGGTGTTTTTGTCAGTTGTACGATTTCGTGTTTTAATGATTTGAAAATATTTCGTTGAGTAGTGTCGGTTGAGCGTACCATGTAAATATCAAAGTTTCCGTTTGCACGGTCGCTACTGAAAAGAAGTGTTGAATCATTGAGCCAAGTAGGTTCTATATCACGAAAAGGATGCTCCGATACATTGATAGTTCTTGATTTTTCCTTATCAGCTTCTTTCACAAAAATTTCTCCACGAATCGAAAAGGCCAATAGTTTTCCATTGGGTGAAACCGCATATTCAGTTGCTCCAGTAGCAAAGGTTTTTTGCTCAGTAGCATCTAAACGTTCATCAGCACTGATTTTTACATTTAATTTTTGTGCTGACCCGCCACTGGTTTTCATCGTATAAAGATTCATATCTTTTTCGAAAACAATCGAACTGCCATCAGCCGAAACACTGAAAGCTCTAATTGATTCATCTTTATAACTTGTCAGTTTTTCGGGTTTATCCGACGTTTTGCCGTTAGCATCAATCTTCAAACGATAAACGTTATAAGCACCATCATTGCTACTTAAAAAGTAAATCGAATTGTTTCCACCCCATTGTGGAGAAACATCGTTTGTCTCAAAACCTGGTAACTGTTGGAATGTTTTGTTTTTGGTATCATAAAGCCAAAGGTCACGGTCAGAACTTCCCTTATACTCTTGGCGGGCCACTGGATTGATATCGCCACGAACAAAAACCATAAAACGGCCATCGGGTGAATAAATTGGGTCGAAACCAACGGCATCAAGGGCTCGATATTCTGTGCCACCTTTTGGATTGATGGCATAAACTTCATTGGGGCGTTCGATTTGCTTAAACTCTCGGTTGGTAGAAAATAAAATCTTATCGGCCTGTGTCCAACTCGAGACTAAATCATTACCCGAGTGGTAAGTTAGGCGTTTGGGCATACCACCTTCAGATGGCATTACGAAAATATCATTATTGCCAAATCTTGCTCCTGAAAAAGCAATCTGATTACCATCTGGACTAAAAACTGGGTTACTTTCGTAGGCTTCGTGAATAGTTAAGCGAGTGGCCTTTCCACCTGCACTCGGAACGGTCCAAATATCACCTTGAAACGAAAAAGCAACCATCGAACCGTCTTTATTGATAGCGGGTTGACGGAGCAGTAAATTATTCTGTGCTTGTAAGAAAAGGCTTGTGCAGCCCAGAAATGCTGCGGTTAGGATAGTTTTTTTCATATAGTGTTAGTTTGCTGGAGGTTAATCGATTAACCTTGTTTTCGCTAACAAAGTTATGATTTTTAGGCAATTTCTACCTAAAAAGAGAGCAAAGTATATGTGTATCCGACCAAAGGAGTAAAATTTGATACGATAGTTAGAAAAATAATAGGAAAGTATCTAAATTGGAAAGCATTTTATTCAATTCACATAAATCTCTCGTATATGCTTTTCGCACTCTTTTTTTTGGTTAATCTCGCTCTTATGATTGTATTTTTTTTATGTATTATACCGAGCCGTTATTTTGGTAAGAAAAGAAGTTGGGCTTTGGGCAGCGGTTATTTTGGTTTTAGGAATTGGCCTAAAATCGCCAAAGACATCTACGAATGAGGCAAAAAAATTTGAGTTTAATAACGATATAATTATAAAAGATGGAAGAGAAGGATACAAAAGTTTAATTTTGGCAAACGATTGGTTGAATGATATTCATCTAAATGTTAGCTACGTATTTGATAAAACAAACAATCGGTATTTTCCGAAACATGCAAATTCACATATACTTGGACTCACTACTTCTAACTATATCTGGACCCCACAATTAGTCATTTTAAACCCAACTAATAAGCCTAATCGTTTTGCGTATGTGGTAGATGGGAGTATTCAGTGGCGTATTTGGGGAATTAGCACCTACACAGAAATCAAGACCTATAAAGGATTCTTCGACTTCTAATTGATTATTCAGCCTGTAAAACCTTAATATCTTTCACCAAATTCTCGACATCAAGCGGTAGAGTTGCATTATAAACACCCCGAATATAGCCATTTTTATCAATTAAGAATGCATTTTCGGTATGCAAAAATTCGTTCTTTTCTTTCTGCAAACCAATCTCTTTTTCGGCAAAATAAGATTGTCGGGCTAAGGCATAAATTTTATCTTTTTCGCCCGTAAGTAAATGCCATCGCTGAGAATCAATTTTCCAGCGACTGGCATATTTCTTTAGTTGGGCTACGGTATCAGTGGCAGGCATAACTGAATGCGAAACCATCAGTATATCAGCATCGTTTTTGAATGTATTATATACAGCCAGTAAGTTTTGGGTCATGGTTGGGCAAATGCTCGGGCAAATTGTAAAGAAAAAATTTGCCACATAAATTTTGCCTTTTACGGTTTCGCTGGATACTTTTTTGCCATCTTGGTCAATCAAACTGAAATCGGCAATTTTGTGCAATTTCAACGTATCAAGTTGCTTTTCAGTGTACCAGTTTGGTGTAAAATCTGCTGTATTGTAGTAAGGGAGGGTTTCTTTCTGAGTTTGTTCTTTGGTTTGGCAAGAAAATAAAGCCCATAATAAAATGGAAGTATATTTACATCTCCCTAAACCCTTCAAAGAGGGAATTATGTTTACAATTTTAAAATTCATTTTTTCGCTCGAAAAGTATTGTTTTCAATTACTGAAACACAGTTTTTTACACCTGGTAAACCAAATCGACGGCCATCTTTTATGACATAATTGGCTTTGAGCGAGCCATCATCAAACCACATTTGTTGCTGTCCTTCTTCGTGGCCATTTACGTAATGAAATACTTCGGCGAGTTTTCCATCGGGAAACCAATCTTTTTGCTCGCCGTGATGCTCATCGTTTTTAAAATGATATTCAAATCGGAGTTTTCCATCAGGCCACCATGCACGGTGCCTACCTTCCTTTTTTCCTTTTTCGTAAAAGCGTTCTTCAGCCAATCGACCGTTCTCGTACCAAGTTCTACTCCATCCTTGTTCTTTTCCTGCTATATAAGTTGAAGTTTTTGCGGTATCTTGATTAGCAAAAAGTAAATACTGAGTTCCCGAAAAAGGTTTATTTTCGTACAATAAAACCCCTTGATTATGCGAAAAAGCAGTATTATTGGCTTCAGCTCTTACAAACGGAGTAGTTACTTGGTTTACTTGCTGGCAAGCAACCAAAACTAACCAAAGACTACTTAGAAACAGTGCCTGCCGTGCCATAGAAACCATTGCCGTTGATATAAGGGTCTGCATCTGTGATGTGATAGTGATAAATACCATTCGGATATTCAGTAGTGGCATGTGTGTGTCCGTGAAAGCCATCCAAATCGCTATTGGTTACAGTTTTACCTTTTTCGAGTGGACCATAAACAGGGAAACCATCTAATAAAAAACCTAAAAGGGAATCTTTCCCTTTTTGAGCCGTTAGGTACGTTGGTTCAACGTGATAGTGATATTGCCCTTGTTGCTGTGGGTGTCCGTTGTATTGGTCAAAGCCGTTCACTTCATTGGTCAATGGAGCATTCATGGCCGCATATTGGTTGAAGAATGGTACACCATTCAACGACACTCCAATCGGCCCGAGTGGAGTGGCACTTGTAGAACTCGCTTTTGTTGGATTAATCGGAATCTTGAAAACCAAGCTTTGTGACGCAATTCGATTAGGATTCAAAGCAAACTTTGTATTCGTTCCGTTATAGGCTTCATATTTTGCAGTAGCCCATTGTGTATCTTTATAATAGGGGCTTTTATGGTCTGGTAAACCATTGGTTTTTATAATGGCATAGTTTCCTTCAAGATAAACCTCGGTTGCTCCATAAATCTTTTTGAAGATTTCGAGCGAAGTAGTTGCATTAGCAGTTGTTGTGGTTGTAGAGGTGGTTGTTCCAGAAGTTGTTGTTGGCGACAGGTCTGACTCATTGCCACAGGCCGAAACCAAAAGCATAACATTGACAGCAAAAATAAAAATAGATATGACTGACTTTTTCATTGGAGTTGATTTTTAAAGTGAAACATTGATTAGTCGAAAGTGTTTTAACTCGTAAAGTTCAATCCATAGAATACTACTTTGGTCAATGTTTTTTTAGAATTTGAATAATTAGATGCACTTACTTTTAAAAACTTGCGGTATTTTTTGTTTTTTTCACCGAATGAATTCGGAGGCTAAGGGAACAAAAGCGGCCGACGTTCGGAATTTATTTTACTTTATGCCGAATAAATTCGGCAACACTTTGGGTCGTTCTTTCACCTCTCGGGTGGCGGAGGCATATCGTCCATCGGTGGGCGACCATCTCTTGGAGGCATTCCTTCTGGGCGTGGGCCTCCTCTTGGCCCGCCTGGGCGTTCGATTGAACGAATAAGGTCTATTACAACTTCATCGAAATGTTTTTGCTGAGCGGGCGTACACATTTGGCGAACTTGCTGAAAGTGACGAAACGTAATTACATCTGCATCGGCCATTTTACTTTCTATGCGTTTGGCTCTTGCACGCAGGGTATCGTCTGATATGTTTGCCTGAGCTAAATCTTTAAAATACGCTTCTTTCATAGCTTTTACCTCATCACGCATTCCTCGCATTTGCTGTGCGTGTTCACGGCGAAGTTTTCTGTAAACTTCTGTTTGCTTCTCATCAAACTTTAATTCAGTCTCCAAAAATAAACGTTTTGGTTGTGCAAAATTTCCATTTGAAAAGAAAGCCATCCAAACAAGCAGCCCGATATTGAGCAGTAAAAGCACGCCGATAGCCACCCAAAGTATCTTGTATTTATTGTTTTCTTTCATGATTCTATAAGTTAGTATCAAGTGCCCCCAAGCCGTATTCTTTGGCAAACGTAGAAGCATCTTGCGGTTCTGAAACTGTTTTCTGGCTGTATCGAATCACAACTCCAACATTTAGCAAAACAACCAAAGCCAGAAACGACCACACAAGGGCGGGCTTTGCCATAAATTTGGGTAATGGAGCATAACGTTGTTGCATTCTGGCATCCAGACGAGTTTGAAAAAACGGTCTTGGCTCGGCTCTTTCGATGCCAGCGAGGGCATCTAAGGTTTCATCTATTTGGCGTTCGATTCCTTCTTGATTTTTCATTTGTTTATATGCTTTGGTTCATATAATGGTCTTTAAGAGTTTTACGGAGGTTTGTTTTTGCTCTGAATAATAATGACTCAACCGACGACAATGACAGTTGCATCACCTCCGAAATTTCTTGATAACTCAGCCCTTCAACATTACACAATGTAAAAGCGACTTTCTGATTATCGGGCAATTGATTGATATGTACGAATAATATTTTTGCTCGTTCTTTGTTTTCAAACACAACCCCTGGATGCTCAAACTCTACAGGATGATGTACAATTTCATCGTTTTCACCGAAAAGGCTCGTCAGGAATGCGAAGCGTTTGACAGCTTTTTTCTTTCTATGTGACTCTAATGCCTTGGTGGTGGCAATCCGATAAATCCAAGTTGAAAGTTTTGACTCACCTTTAAACTTACCAACCGACTCGTAAATCTCAATAAATACTTCTTGAGCTACATCTTCAGCCTCTTCATTATTTTGAACAATAGACAATACTGTATTAAACACCTTGTTTTGAAATGATTCAACAAGGTGGCGGAAAGCACTTTGCGAGCCTTTCTGCAATTCAGTAATCAGTTGTTTTTCGTCCAAACAGGTGTGTCTTGATTAGGTCTGTAAATATTAGATGCGGAATTAAAAAATAACTTGCGGAAATGTCTAAAAAACTTTTTATAAAAAAACGTCGGCAAGATTCAAGACCATGCCGACGTTAAGACTAACCTAATATTTATGCTATCAAGGCAAATTCAACAAGAAGCCAATAGTAAAATTAGCATCCCAGTCAAATACAAATTGCTCACAACCAGTAGCATCTTTAATAGCTTTGTAGATATTTACCCCAGCTTTTCCTTTAGCATCATCCATTTTATAATCTTTTGGTGCTTTTAAAACGGTGTAACGCTCTTTACCATTTCTAACTTGCTTGGCCATCGAAAATGGAGCTCCACCAATAATGAAACAGGTTTTGCGTTTCATGCTCGGAATACCCGCACATTTGGCTTTTACTTCGTCATATACTTTGCCATCGTCAGTTCCATCTTGGAAATACTTGGCTCCGTAGGTCTCAACCGCCGAAACTCCGCCACCATTCAACCAAGAGATTTTAGTATTACCCGAGCCAATATCCGTTACAAAAGCTTCATCTTCAAAATCTTTAGGTAGTACGCATTTCAAAGCTAAAGCACCTTCTTGTTGAGCCGAAACCGTATTTACGAAATAATTCAAAGCTTTTAAGTTTTTGATGATTTTTTGCGTAACCTCAGCTTTTACTGCACCCGAACTCACTACAAAGTGAATATCACGGCCACCCACACCAAAATCAAGCATTTTACCGATGTATTGCTTCAAACCAGCACGAATATCTTCGTCAGTTGCCATATTTTCGGTTACTAAACTATTTCCAAATTCTGATTTTTCAAGTTTCCAGTTCTTATCTTTATCAATTCTTACGATGAATGAATTAAAACCACTTGCACCAAGCTCAACCACACCTTTTAGTTTACCATTAATTGGCTCAGGAGCAACATAGCTGAAACTCGAACCACCACCAGCAGTTGCCTCAGTATCGCTCGAACTTGACGATGATGAACTTGAACTTTCAGTACTTGCAGTCTCAGAAGCAGGGCCATTTTCGGGGGCTTTTGTATCGGCATCAGTTTGCTCAGTTGCACTTTTAGCAAGCATATTTTTGCCCCAAGACGTATTTTCGAGGACATATTTTCCACCGAAAAAGATTGCTCCAAGAATTACAAGCATTATCAGAAATCTTGCAAAAGGGGTTAATTTGTTCATTTTACGATTAGTTTATTTGTGAATTAAAATAAGTGTTGAGCAAAAATAGAGAAATACTTTCATCTGCTCAATTATTTTTTTGAATGAATGGTTACGGGGCTTGATGGGGTCTTGTAAAAGATTGATAAACCTTTTATTTATTTGTACTTTTGAAATCAAATTAGTCTATAACCCTCCATGCTCATCACCATTATATTTATCATTGGCTATGCAGCCATTGCTCTCGAACACCCCATAAAAATCAACAAAACGGCTTCTGCCCTACTCGTCGGAACAGTTTGTTGGACAGTCTATGCTTTAACCAGTACCGAAAGCCACGCTATTCAAGAACACCTTTCGCACCATTTGGCCAGCATTGCCGAGATTTTATTTTTCTTACTCGGAGCCATGACCATCGTTGAGTTAATTGATGCTCATCAAGGCTTTAAAATTATTACTGACCAAATTTCAAGCAAAAAATCGGTCACATTACTTTGGACAATCAGTTTATTAGCTTTTTTTCTTTCGTCAGTTCTCGATAACCTCACAACAGCCATCGTAATGGTTTCGCTACTCCGCAAAATCATTTCGGATGCCGAGCAACGCAAGTTTTTTGCAGGAATCGTAATTATTGCCGCCAACGCAGGCGGTGCGTGGTCGCCGATTGGTGATGTTACCACTACCATGCTTTGGATTGGTGGACAGATTACGGCGGTAAATATCATGAAAGGTTTGTTTATTCCAAGTTTGGTTTCGTTGGTTGTACCTCTTGTTTATTTGAGTTATAAAATGCGAGGGCAAATCATTGAAAGTAAGGCAGTCGAAGAGAATGACTTTATTGAAACAACTGCCAAAGAACGCAACACTATGTTTTTTGTTGGACTTGGAACACTTCTTTTTGTACCCATCTTCAAAACCATTACCCACTTACCACCTTACATGGGTATGATGCTCGGTTTGGGCGTTGTATGGGTTGTAGGAGAGATTCTTCATAGTGCCAAAGACGAGGAAGAACGCAAGCCATTTACGGCTTCGTATGCCCTCAGCAGAATAGATTCGAGCAGTATTCTTTTCTTTTTAGGTATCTTATTGGCCATTGGGTGCTTAGAAGCAACGGGGCTTTTGCAAAATTTAGCAATGAGCATGAATGATACTTTCGGAAATCAAGACCTCATTATTTTACTAACTGGCTTGGCTTCATCAGTAGTAGATAATGTTCCATTGGTTGCTGCCACAATGGGCATGTATGACCTCAGCAGTTTTCCGACCGACCACAAAATTTGGGAGTTTTTGGCTTACTGTGCTGGCACTGGCGGAAGTATCCTGATTATTGGCTCGGCGGCTGGAGTTGCGGTGATGGGGATGGAAAAAATTGATTTTTTATGGTATTTAAAGCGAATTTCGCTTTTAGCATTACTGGGTTATTTCGCAGGTGCAGGAATCTATATACTATTCTGATGCCACTCAGTAAAAAACTACCATTGTTTCTAACCAATAGAATGCCTTAAAATACCAATTATCATAAAAAGATTTGGAATATATTCGGCGGTTTTACACCTTTGTCGCAGTTTTAAACTTTAACTATACTCAGAAAACACAATGAAAAAAATTAGTATCGTATTAGCTGCCTTATTTGTAAGCACTGTCTCTTTTGCTCAAACTGCCGACGAAGTAATAGCTAATTATGTAAAAGCAATAGGCGGCAGCGATGCTATTGCTAAAATAAAAGATTTATCAATTACGATGACTGGTGAAATACAAGGACAGTCGTTAGAAGTTTTAATTCAAAAGAAACCTACCAATAAGTTTCTTCAAACAGTGAGTATCGTAGGTATGGGTGAAGTACAGAAACAAGTTTGTGATGGTGTGAAGGCACAAATTGGTGGAATGCAAGGCTCTCAGGATATTACTGAGCCTGAAAAGGTAAAAGCAATTGCGATGCAATCTTATATTGTTCCAGAAGCAAATTATGCGGCAATGGGTGCTAAAGTTACGTATGCTGGTAAAGAGAAAATAAATGGTGCCGATGCTCATAAACTTGAAGTTTCGGTTGGAGAAGTAAAAATGACTGAATACTACGATGTAGCATCAGGTTTGAAAATTCGACAAGCAATTACAGCTGAAACGCCGATGGGAACTCAAACTATCACTTCTGATTATTCAGACTATAAGGAAGTAAGTGGAATTAAGATTGCTTATAAAATGAACCAAGATTTAGGTATGGCACAATTAGCACTTACCGCTACTAAAGTACAAGCAAATACAAACTTAACTGACGCTTTATTTGAGATTAAATAATTAGTCGGTGGTTGTTAGTCCACAGACAACAGAAATAATGAAGATTTTCTTTTCGAGAAATACAACACGTAAGAGGAATAGCTTTTTAGGGCTATTCCTCTTTTTATCTTTGCAGCTTTCTGCACAAAAGCGGTTTGAATTTACGCACCCACAAATGGGCACAATGTTTCGAGTGGTTGTTTATGCTTCCGACTCTGCTTCAGCACGGGTTGCTACTCAAAAAGCTTTTTCACGACTTGATGAGTTAAATCTGACACTCAGTGATTATCGAGAAGATAGCGAAGTAAATACCCTTTGCCGCACAGCTGGCAGCGACCAATACATAAAAGTGAGTGTAGATTTATGGAATATCCTGCAAGAGTCTGTCAAAGCAGCTAAATTATCGGAAGGTAATTTTGATGTAACGATTGGTCCACTTACGCAATTATGGCGACGCATGAAACGCCAAAAACAGTTACCAACGCCCACACAAATCAGCGAAGCAAAAACTAAAATCGGTATTGAAAAAATATTCTTCAACAAGACAAATCAATCAGTCATGCTCAAAACTAAAGGCATGAGGCTCGATTTTGGGGGAATCGGGAAAGGTTTTGCCGAAGATGAAATGATGAAAGTTTTGAAAGAAAATGGCATCAAATCTGCCTTGATTGAAGCTGGTGGAAATATTGTCGTATCAAACTCGCCCACAGATTCGCCCAAAGGTTGGGAAATTATTATCAATCAAGAAAAGTATTACTTGAAAAACTGCGGTGTTTCGACTTCGGGCGATGCGTATCAGTTTGTCGAGATTGAGGGTAAAAAATACGCTCACATTCTTGACCCAAAAACAGGTATTGGATATGCTGAACCTCATCAAGTAAGTATCATTGCCAAAAACGGTACAATTTCCGATTGGCTTTCAACGGCATTGTATTTGATGCCAACGGAAAGTGGTCAAAAATTAGCAAAAAAAATAAAAGCAAAGGCTATAAAATAACCTCAAGACTGCGGCTTAATAATCTTGATAATGGTCTGATTGCTCATGTTTGAATTGGGTATTATCACCATATTTCCATCGCCATCAATCAATGTTGTTTGGCGTAAATCTATGTCATCGACTTTGCCCGTGATATCTCCTACTTTAATTGTTTCACCAATCTTAAATGGCTTATAGACAATTAATAAAACACCACTTATAATATTGCTCAACGCTTGCTGAGACGATAAACTCACAATGATAGAAATCATGCCTGCTCCTGCTAAAATTGTATGGCTCAACGTTTGGAAAGCTGGTATAAATGATAAAGCCAGCCCAATACCAATCAACCAAATAGCGGTAGTAGTAATGTGCTGAAAAAAACGAATGCGAGTGATATCCGATTTTTCAGAAAGTTTACGAAGTATATTTTTAAAAACAAGATTCTGAGCGAGCAAATTGACTATAAATGCCAATAACAAGCACAAAAGCATTATCGAAAAGCGTTCGGTATCGTTGATAATTTCTCTGAGCATACTATAAGTTTTCAATTTTACTCATTGTCTTTTTTTAGCGTATAAGTCAATTTAGAAATATAAAATACATCCGTATTCGTAATTTCGTTATTACGTTTGACACTTTGATAGCCATAAGCCAAAAAACTACGACCATACCAAGCTGCTAAATTTGTACGCTCGGCATCGACAATTCTATCTGATTCCGAGCTGGCTTTTAGGTCAAAATTTTCTAAATTTTTCACTTTTTCATTTCCTCTGATAACTGCTGTACGAATGAGTTTTTCATCGGGATACGCCAAAATATGATAGTCGTCCTGATGGGTTATTTGCACTTTTGCGTTCAACTCGCTGCTTTCAATATCCTTAAGCGAAACACTATTATCCCAAATTAATTTGCCCGATTTATCGAAACCACAAATAATGGCATGCGAATATCTAAAATTATTATAAACATCATTGCCGATGCGATAATTTCGCCAATTACTGTAAGCCGTTGAAGTTGCGGGAGACTTATATTCTGGATAAAAAACTTCGGCCAGGATTATCCAACCATCATTGCTCGGAATAATATCATGTAAAAACAATCGGTATCTTAATTTTACGTCTTTGCCTTTTTGTTTCTTTTGTTTAATTCTCTGCTTGATTTTTTCTTCTCTTTTGGAATTCATAAAGCTGAAAAAATTATCTAAATCTGCAAAGTTGATATACTGAATTTTAGAATCATCATTCAACTGCTGTAAATAAAAACCGAGAGCAAGAAGCGAGCAACCATCAGCGTAGTTTCCCATCAGAATCGGGTGTTCTTTATCAATATTCAGTACTTCGCCTGATATGGGTGTAGTATCTCGATTCCCTAACGAAAAGCTCTTAATCAATTTTCCTTCATAAGAATATTTCTTAACAATAAACTGACAATTTCGGTCATTTTTTAGCATTAAATATAGAAAATTACCGTGTTCATCAACATCTAATTCATTGATAGCAAGATTATTACTATGAACTTCGGGTAAAACCTTTGAGGTATAATCAAAAAAGCTAAACATCACAACCACGGGGCGGTCGTTGTATTTTCCCCCAATAAAAGCCTTACTTTGCAAAACCACAAAGTGCTCAATATCCATATTGGTAAGTAAATTGCCTTCAGCATAAGACTTATCGCCAGTTTCTACATCTATCCGCAACACTCCAATATCAATCTTATCGGTTTTCTTAAACAAGACATACATAAACTGTTGATTTCGGAAGGTTTTCACTAAATCAAATTCGGGGTCAGGCAAAAAAGTTGTTTTCCAGATTTGTGTGAGTGTGCTGTCGTATTTATAAAAATCGAAGGTTGATTTTCGGTGGTAAGGCTCAACTCTTGACTGCATCAACAAAACACCATTTTCTTTAAGTGGTATCAACAGGTGTTCTTCGTCAATGTCATTTCGACGGTCGAATTCAATTCGTTTTCCTTGCGTCAGTTGTGCAGATGCTGAAAACGCAAACAGAAAAAATAAGATAGTAACTATGTGTTTCTGATAGTTTTTCATAACGTTGAGGGCAAAGGGTTATTTTCCTCGTAAGCCTAATTCTATAACCTCCAAGTTAGACATTTTTCCTGTGTCCAACGTAAATCTAAGCAAAGTTTTCATCTTATGCCAGCCATGTTTGCCCGCTGCTCCTGGATTTAGGTAAATCATGTTGTTTTGTTTAGGGTCACGCATAGCTTTCAATATATGCGAATGCCCACAAACAAAAATATCAGGTATTTTTATCTTAAATTCTTTCTTCACGGCTGGATTATAATTGGGCGGACTTCCACCAATATGAGTCATCCAAATATCAAGCCCTTCAATCGTAAAACTCTGATTTTCAGGTACTCGCCACTGAATCTCTTTTTCGTCGATGTTCCCAAAAACAAAGAGAGTTGGCTTGAAAGCTTCCAGTTTATCAATGATTTCGAGCGAACCAATATCGCCCGCATGCCATATTTCGTCACAATCTTTGAAATGTTCAAAAACTGTCTCGTCAAGAAATCCGTGAGTGTCTGATATAAGTCCGATTCGGGTCATTAAAATAATGGTAAATGTTTAATGGTGAATATTAAATGTGAATGAAAAACAATCTACAATTTACCATTAACCATTGATAATTCCCTCAATTTCAAATATTTCATGGTGGCATAAACGCTCTGCGTAAAAGCCCAAACGAAACCACGATACCCATTCAAAAAATTGAGTCTGATAAAATATTCGGTAAAGAACGTTACGGGAAATTTGGTAACAACTTTGAGTAACGATGCCTTTTTACCTTTTTTATAGAGTTCGTTTGCCCCACGAGACGAGTAATTATTCATTTTCTGAAAAACCTCAGCCAAATTGGCGTAGCTATAATGCAATACATGATTTTTTAGCGTGGCTATCTTCCCATTCAAAACCACATCTTCGTGTACTTCTCGGTCATTATAATTACCGTATTTTTTATTGAAAAGTCGCAGGTGTGGCATTTTATATTCACGCCCATAACGCATAACTCCACCCAGAAAAACGAGCGTATTGGGCACCATATATCCTTGATATTCAGAACTTTGTAGAGCAGCATTAATTTCTTTTTTCAGCTCTTCGCTCACAACTTCGTCAGAGTCAACAATAAAAATCCAATCGTTTTGTGCTTGGTTAACGGCATAACGTTTTTGTGTACCAAAACCATCAAATTTTCGGTATTGGGTCTTGCATCCAAACTCATTGGCAATGCTCACGGTTTCGTCGGTACTGCCACTATCTACTACCACAATTTCATCAGCCCAGCCTTTTATCGACTCCAACACTTGTTTGATTGTGCGAACATTATTGAGCGTAATAATTACTACCGAAACTTTCATTCATCAAGGGTTTTATTGCCAAAGTTAAGGTTTTTGATTTTTCAATCGTAATTTTGTTGAAGAATTTGAAACCATAAGTTTTCGGCATTCTTGAATCTTCATTAACAAAACCAACGTAAATGATTTGTGTTCAGACAAAAACCAAAAATTTAACATGAAAACAATTATCATTTCGCTTGCCATGGGTATATCTGCCGTAGGCTTTAATAACACGAGTGAAGAATCAACTGGCAAAGAGATTTTCGAGAAAAACTGTGCAAAATGTCACGGTAAAGATGGTACAAAACGACTTTTAGGAGCGAAGAATCTACAAATAAGCGTATTGACCGCCACCGAAAACTATGAAATCATTGCCAACGGAAAAGGTAAAATGCCCAGTTGGAAAGAAAAATTAAGCACCGAACAAATCAACCAAGTAATTGAATACTTGGCTATTTTGAAGCAAAAACCAAAGAATAATGATTGAAACCCACGCTCACATTTACGATGAGCAATTTGATGAAGACCGTGATGCCATGCTCGAACGTGCATTTGCGGCAGGAGTGAAACAAATCTGGATGCCCAACTGCGACCACGAAACCATTGATGGTATGTTGGCTCTCGAACAGCAATATCCCAACGTTTGCCATGCCATGATGGGCGTGCATCCGTGTTATGTAAAAGAGAGCTTTGAAGAAGAACTGGCCGTAGTTGAGGGATGGCTCGAACAACGAAAATTTATCATGATTGGCGAAATTGGTCTTGATTTCTATTGGGATTTAACGTTTGTGGCTCAACAAGAAGAAGTATTTTTACGCCAACTGGCCTTGGCAAAAAAATACAATTTGCCGATTTGTATTCATTCTCGTAACTCAAAAAACAACGAACATAATGCTATTTTGCGTTGCATTGAACTTATCAAACAGTTTGGTTGGGAAGATTTACGAGGTATTTTTCATTGTTTTTCGGGGAATTTGGAGGAAGCTCAGAAAATCATTGAAATCAATTTTTTATTGGGAATTGGTGGCGTGGCAACTTTCAAAAACGGAGGAATGGACACGATTTTGCCACACGTTGATTTAAAACACATCGTTCTCGAAACCGACTCGCCTTATCTTGCCCCAGTTCCGTACCGAGGCAAACGCAATGAAGTAGTTTATATCGAATTGGTGGCTCGCCGAATTGCCGAAATCAAAGCAATAGATTTCGATGAAGTTGTGCAACAAACCACCCAAAATGCCTTATCTTTGGTCGGTCTAAAATCATAAACGTTGAATCTAAAAACTATTCTTCTTGGCATTCTTTTCGCTGCTTTATG
>JACCDW010021223.1_pt1 | contig 30360 bp, 22 predicted proteins | sample 7449781 | NCBI WGS metagenome assembly JACCDW01 (sample SAMN15323449, study PRJNA562643) | freshwater metagenome | isolation source: river surface water | place: USA:Blue River Watershed | collected 2017-08-18
CAATATAATTTTGTGCCTTCAAATAATTCTCCGAGAACAACATCATCTCTAAGGTTGCAGAGAAGTCTTGCAGCTTGAAACGCGCATATTTATTACCGTTCTTATCCAATCGAATTTCCGGCTTCGTAATCATACCTCCCAAAACCACCTCTCTATCTCGCATCATCGACAAGCGCTCTACATTCGTATTGGTAAACGACTGCAGCTCTCGCTTATAATTATCAAGCGGATGACCACTCAAAAAGAATCCTGTCACCGCTTCCTCATGACGTAGCTGTTCTATATTCGACCAAGGATCGCACTTAGGAAAAGTAGGTTGTGGAATCGTTTTATCTTCAGCAACAGAGCCAAATAAAGAGCCTACAGCAGAGGCTTTACGATCACCAAGCATAGCAGCCCACTTAGCAACTTGCTCAATAAAAATCATACCTTCTTTAACCGGATAAAAATATTGCGCTCTATTACCGCCATTAAAATCATCTAATGCCCCAGCATAGGCCAATGCCTCAATCGCACGCTTGTTGACACTACGCAAGTTTACGCGTTGCATCATATCAAAGAAGTCTTTAAAATCACCATTCTGCTTGCGTTCTTTGATAATATCGTCAGCGGCCGCTTCTCCAAAACCTTTAATCGCAGAAAGAGAAAAACGAATATTTCCCTTACTGTTTACGGTAAACATCTTATCACTTTCATTCACATTCGGTCCTAGTACTTCGATACCCATTCTACGACACTCCTCCGATAAAAAGCTTATAACAGAAACATCTCCCGACTTACGTGTCATTACCGAAGCCATATATTCAGCAGGATAATTTGCTTTTAAATAGGCTGTTTTGTAGGCTAATACAGAGTAGGCTGCAGCATGACTTCGATTGAAACCATAGGCGGCAAACTTCTCCATGGTATCGAAGATTTCATTCGCCTTCTTTTCAGACAATTGATGTACCTCAGCTGCTCCCTTCACAAATTTATCACGCTCCTTCGCCATTTGATTGGCATCCTTCTTTCCCATGGCACGACGAAGCAAGTCGGCGCCGCCAAGTGAATAACCGGCCATGATCTGTGCCGTCAACATAATCTGCTCTTGATACACCATGATACCATAGGTCGGCTTCAATAGCTCTTCCAAAGCTGGATGCGGATATTCAATCACCTCACGTCCGTGCTTACGTGCAACGAACAAAGGAATATAATCCATTGGTCCTGGACGATACAAGGCGTTCATGGCAATGAGATCTTCGATATTCGTCGGTTTTAATTCCTTCAAATATTTCTGCATCCCCGCACTCTCAAACTGAAATACTGCGACAGTTTCGCCACGCTGAAAAAGCTCGAAGGTTTTATCATCCTCCAAAGGAATTTCATCGAGATCAATCTCAATTCCTTTCGCAGCCAACATACGCAAGGTATCTTGAATGTTGTTCAAGTTGGTTAGACCCAAGAAGTCCATCTTCAACATTCCTGCAGATTCAATTACTTTACCATCGAACTGCGTTACCAAAAGATCACTGTCTTTCGCCACCGCTACCGGTATATATTTAGTGATATCATCCGGCGCGATAATAACTGCCGAAGCGTGTGTTCCGACGTTTCTAACCGAACCTTCTAATACCATCGCTTGCTTCAAAATCTCCGCACGCTGATCGCCGCTACGCATTATCTCCTGCAACTCCTTCGACTCTGAAATCGCTTTCTGCAAGCTTATTCCAGGTGTATCTGGGATTAACTTTGGCAAGGCTTTTATTTCTGGCGTTACTTCATCCATCACCACACGTGTCACGTCGTTGATCGCCATTTTAGCAGCCATCGTACCATAGGTAATGATTTGCGCTACTTGATTTTTGCCATAGGCTTCCACCACATAATCGATAACCTTTTGCCGGCCTTCTTCATCGAAGTCCGTATCGATATCGGGCATGCTCACACGTTCTGGATTCAAGAAACGTTCAAAAAGCAAATTGTATTTAATTGGATCAATATTCGTAATTTCTATACAATAGGCGACGGCAGAACCTGCGGCAGAACCACGTCCTGGTCCAATCATTACGCCTATCTCTTTCCCTTTACGAATGAAATCACTTACAATTAAGAAGTAGCCACTGAAGCCCATCTTAATGATGATTTCTAACTCGAAGTTTAATCGTTCTTCAACTTCTGGCGTCAATATTTTATAACGCTTACGTGCACCTTCAAAGGTTAAATGACGAAGATATTCATCCGCATTAGAGAAGGGAGCAGGTATTGGAAAGTGCGGTAGTAGGATATCACGTTGTAATTTCGGAGGCGTAACTTTACTCACGATCTCCATCGTATTATCTATCGCTTCAGGAACATCTGCGAAGAGCGTTGACATTTCCTGGGTCGACTTGAAATAAAACTCATCATTAGGAAAGGCGAAACGCTGTCCTTTTTCATCGCCTTTCGTCTGACTTTGTTTAGCACCTGTATTGATACAAAGCAAGATATCATGGGCATTTGAATCTGATTGCTGCACATAATGCGAATCGTTAGAAGCAATCATTTTCACCTGATACTTTTTAGCAAAACGCATCAATACTGCGTTTACCTTTTCTTGTTCAGGTAGGTTATGACGTTGTAATTCGATATAATAATCTTCGCCAAACAAATCCAACCACCACTTAAATTCTTTTTCTGCAGCCTCTTCACCTTGAGTTAAAATTAGCTGAGGGACACGTGCGCCTAAACAACAAGTGGTTGCAATCAATCCTTCATGATACTGCTCTACCAGGCGTTTATCAATACGTGGATATTTAGAATATAGCCCTTCCATAAAACCGAGCGAACATAGCTTTGCCAAGTTTTGATAGCCGGCTTGATCTTTGGCTAATAATAATTGATGATAACGATTATCTCCCGCCTCTTTGGTAAAGGACTTCTTGAAACGATCTTCTACTAAATAAAATTCACAGCCGACAATCGGCTTGATATTTCGCTTATTGGCTTCGGCCACAAATTTAAAAACCCCGAACATATTACCGTGATCGGTAATCGCAGCTGCCATCATATTGTCGGCAACGGCTTTGTCTAGCATATTAGGAATACTGCTAGCGCCGTCTAGAAGGGAAAATTGGGTATGACAATGGAGGTGAGCAAACTGCATCTCTGTTCTGTTTTTTAGGTTTACGAATTTACGAAATGGCGGCCAAAAATGTCAATAAAATATCCGTTTAGAAACACTTACAAACGAATACAAACATTTAGGCTGCAATATCTACGCAGCAACCTTCGTTATATTTCAAAACCACGATTATGAACGATTCAATCTTAGATCCAGCCACGCCATTTTGGCCAGACACCTTACAAAGTATGAGCGCGCAAGCACATCGCGTAAATTTCGCCCATATCGAAGGGAATACTCCGTTCGAATTACTCGGCGCTCCGATATTACCTGCATGGGACAGTTTAAGCAACTCCTCTATCCTATCGATACTCACACGCATGAAACGACTCTTTCAAATCATCGGTTTGGAAGTCGTATTTAAGTACGCTTACCCACCTTCGTTAAAATATCGTTTCATCAGCGAATACGTCCTGTTTCAGCCTATCACGGCAGATGTACTAAACGGGGAAAAGATGACTATTTGCTATGAAAAGATTTTCCCCAACCACGTAGAGACCTTGAAAGAAGAATGTAAGATGCTCATTAAATGCTGGACCTTAAACATCAAAGATCAACTCGAGCCGGAAACGGTGCCCGCAAATGTTTATATCAATGGAGAAAGAAGCAGTGCAAGCGAACGACTCACATTTTTCCAAGACATGCTCGAACCACTATCCATAAAATGGTGTGGCATAGAAATAGAGCAGGTCTATGTAAACTGGGGCCGAAAGGAAGCACAAATTAATTGCACTATTTCTTTCATGCATCAATACGGAAGTTCCTTAATAACACGTTATAACGCGCACTTCAACTATCATTGGGATGACAACAAACAGTGGCAGTTACGCGCCGCAGATTTATCTTGGCTAGAACAGCAAAAGCGCTTAAGATCCTGAGCGCATCAAGTCTTCGACATCGGCAATTTCAATAGGAATATTCGCCATAAGATCGATATTACCTGTATCAGTGATGAGGATATCGTTTTCTAAACGAATACCGATATTCTCTTCTCTGATATAAATTCCTGGCTCGCACGTAAAGACCATGCCAGCAGCGAATTTATTGCCATAATAATTTCCGATATCGTGCACATCCAAACCTAAAAAATGAGAGGTGCCGTGCATGAAATACTTCTTGTATAAAGGCGCATTAGGATCTTGTTTGGCCACCGCTTCCTTCGTTAGCAAACCAAGTTTGATTAACTCTTCAGTAGCAACTTTCCCTACTTCGCGTTCATACGGTTGTCTTTCATTTCCTACCACCAACATTTTGGTAGCAGCCTTTTGAATATTCAAAACAGCCTGATATACTTCTTTCTGACGAGGCGTGAAAGTACCGCTCACAGGCAATACACGTGTCATGTCGGCATTATACATGCCGTATTCTGCACCATAGTCCAATAAGATAATGTCACCTGCTTTCGTCTGCTCGTTATTCTTATTGTAATGTAAAACACATGAATTGGCACCACTTGCTAAGATTGGCTCGAAAGCAAATCCTGTAGCGCGGTTACGCAAAAACTCATGAATAATTTCTGCTTCAATTTCATATTCCCAAACACCAGGTTTGATGAATTGCGCGATACGACGGAATGATTTTTCAGTGATATCAATAGCGGTTTGCAATAAAGCAACTTCCGTAGCGGACTTAATCTCACGCAACTTAGCCATGATCGGAGCACTGCGCTTATACGTGTGTAAAGGATATGCTTGCTGCATCGAGAATACGTTGCGCAAGTTGCGATCTTCTACTTCATGCACATAACGATCATTCTCATTAGTATTCATGTAAACACAATCCGCATGACGCATCAATAAATTCAAAATCGCTGGCATTTGATCCAACCAAAACACATTTTGAATACCACTCGTTGCACGAGCTTCTTCAATCGTATACTTATGACCTTCCCAAATGGCAATCTCTTCGTTGGTACGTTTTACAAACAAAACCTCCTTACGATTATCAATGGCACATTCTGGAAACAACAACAAAACAGATTCCTCCTGATCAATACCTGTCAAATAGAAAAGATCGCTATTCTGACGCCACAAATGCGTAGCATCTGCATTGCGCGGCATTAAATCATTAGAGTGAAATATAGCTAATGCGTTGGGGGCCATTTGCGCCACAAAACGCTTTCTGTTTTCAATAAACAACTTCGAGTCGATTGCGTTGTATTTCATAAAAATTAATTCTTTGCTTGCGTTAGTTGTTGGAAGATGGCTTCCAATGATTGTTTTTCTTCTTGTAAACCTTTCAGTCCCCAATTCATCTGAACTGTTTTCTGTAAGATTGCATTTCTGATATCTTTATCCGCGCTGATACGCCATTGCAAGGCGCCTTGCTTTTCTACTTTTTTTACGCCACCAATTTCCTTCCACGCCTCGTTAGAAATCTCCGTTTCCAATTCAATCAAATACACAAAACCATCTCCGGCACGTTTTTTCAAATCTTCACTAGGAGAATCTAAGACTAATTTACCTTGATGAATAATAATCACGCGACTACAAATAGCTTGCACCTCTTGCATAATATGTGAAGACAATAACACTGTTTTGTCCTTCCCTATTTGCTTTATCACATTACGTATCTCAACAATCTGATTTGGGTCCAAACCAGTGGTAGGTTCATCTAGAATCAAAACTTTTGGATCATGAATCATTGCTGCCGCAAGTCCTACACGCTGTCTGTAGCCCTTTGACAATTGACGAATCAATTTCCCTTGTTCTTTATCTAATCCCGTCAAGGCGATCATTTCTTGTACGCGCTTTGCCACCTCTTTCACTTGATAAACACCAGCTACGAAAGCTAAGTATTCCTTGACGTACATATCGACGTAAAGCGGGTTATGCTCAGGCAAATAGCCAATATTCTTTTTAACCTGTTCTGTATCCTTTTGAATATCGAAATTGCAAACTGTCGCCATTCCACTACTTGGCGGAATGAAACCTGTCAACATTTTCATCGTAGTACTTTTTCCTGCACCGTTTGGTCCGAGAAAGCCTACAATTTCACCAGGCTGAATAGAGAAATCAATAGCATCAACCGCCTTCTGCGTTTGATACTCTTTACTTAGTTTTTGAACGGTAATTGACATGCGTAAAATTCAGCTTAATAATCTCCAACGTTCCCAGTAGGCTGACGTTTTCCTTCTTTATAAAGAACCATGAATGCGTCTGCAAAGCCAAGCTTTCTAAACTCATTCTGCGTTTTCAAAGCCGACATAGAGTCTGGCAATTTTTCAGACATATAATGATAACGCCCTTGTCCGTCTTGTTCAATCGTAAACTTCCCAACGTTTTTAAGTCTTGAATCATCCAAATTTAAAGGCGTTGGCGAAACATAAAACTGCACGGAGTAAAAATCAGGAGCCTTTGGGGCAGGATTATTTAATGATTTTTCAGGAGCAGGATCATTCGTAACAGTGGGCTCATTATTCACATTGGTGGTAATGGTGCTCTTATTTCGTAAAGTATTATCAACGGAAGTATTAAACTTAGGTTTTACCAATTTAGCAACACCCTTCAACTTCTCCATTTCTACCTTATACTCAGCAAAGCCATTATAGATACAGGCAGAAAGAATGGTTAATCCAGAATCGGAAGTCATAAATTTCTCCTCCGTTGGATTCGTTAAAAAGCCTGTTTCCACCAATATAGATGGCATTGAAGTATGCACTAGTACGGCAAAACCCGCCTGGTTAACTCCGCGATTAAAACGACCGTAGTCTTCAAACTGATCTTGAATCTTTGAAGCGATGTTTACACTCTGATCAAGGTTAGCGTTTTGTAACATACTAAACATGATATAGGAAGCAGGATCATTTGGATCAAATCCTTCATAATGCGATTGATAATCATTTTCCATTAGGATAACCGCATTCTCACGCTTCGCCACTTGGAAATTATCGTCGGTACGATGTAATCCCATCGTATAGGTCTCAGTCCCGTAGGCAGAGTGATTCGTGCTTGCGTTACAGTGAATACAGATAAACAAATCAGCATTCGCTTTATTAGCCATAACCGCACGCTCGTACAAATCTACAAACTGATCTGTGGTACGTGCATATACTACTTTCACATCAGGATAGTTCATATTGATATACTTCCCAACCATCATAGAAATCTTTAAGGCAACATCCGCTTCCTTAGAATAAACTCCATGACAACCAGGATCAGTGCCTCCATGGCCCGGATCAATAAAAACTGTCTTAATTTTATACTTACTTTGTGTGGCGGCAGGTTGTGCTATTACAGCACTAAATGCCATTAAAAAGAACAAAGAGAGTCCTATTTTGAAACAATTAACAATAGATGATGCACTGCTTTTCATAATACACTGCTACTAAACGCTTATTTTTACACGAATTTCTAAAAAACTACCCTATAAATATACGTAAAGCTCCGCGATTGTTGCAACGATTTATTTCCATATTAACAATTATAATTTCTTTGAGCATCCAATCCGGCTTTGCACAACAGGATAGTAGTAAAATATTGAAGGATAGCACCCTCATCACTACCCCAATAAGCTATTCCAAGGACGCCCCAGACACCAGCATTGTTTACAAGGCTGCAGACAGTATGTTATTCGATGTGAGCAGTAATCAGATCTACCTTTGGAACGAAGCTTCCATTGATTATAAAGAATTACAATTAAAGGCATTTAAAATTGGAATTAATTGGCAAGAACATGTTTTGAGTGCCGATCAAGAATTAGACAGTAATGGAACCGAAATCGGACGTCCACACTTCACGCAGGATGGACAGACTATGGAGGCGCGTCGTATGCTTTATAACTACGAAACAAAAAAAGGAAAGATTTACGAACTTCTATCCAAAGAAGACCAAGGTATCATTCACAGTTCTGAAGTAAAACGAATTGACGACTCTTCCTATTTTAGTAAAAAAGCTGTTTATACCACTTGTGATGCGCCGCATCCGCATTTCGGGTTTGAAGCTTCAAAGATGAAGGTTGTCCCCAACAAATTGATTGTAGCCGGTCCTACCCATTTAGTCATCTCCAATATCCCAACACCATTAGTATTGCCTTTTGCGATTTTTCCTATTTCAAAAGAACAGAGCTCAGGATTGATTTTACCAGCACCCGGACAAGACCTTGCCAAAGGTTTTTTCCTTCGTCATGGTGGCTACTATTTCGCTCTTGGTCATCATCACGACATGGCGCTTACGGGAGATATTTATTCCTTAGGCAGTTATGGCGTACAGTTGAACAGTAATTATAATTATTTGTATAAATTCAAAGGCAATCTTGCTTTGAGTTATAGCCAGACGCGCTTGGGAGACCCACAAGAAAGCTCCTTTAGAAAATTAAAAGATTTCAAAATTCTTTGGAATCATGTGCAAGACAATCGCGCCAACCCGAATTATCTATTCAGCGCTTCGGTACAAATGGGTAGCAGCCGATTTGATCGTAACAATAGTTATGATGTCAACGACTTCCTAACTAATACTTATCAATCTTCTGTATCCTATCAACGCTTATTCCCTGGCAAGCCTTTCAACATGAGTTTGAGTGCGACGCATTCGCAAAACAACCGTACGAGGGAAATGAACTTCGATTTACCTTCTTTTAGTTTTTCCATGAATCGCCAATTTCCTTTTGCACGCAAGAAAGCTAGCGGAGCGAAACGTTGGTATGAAAGCATAGGCGTTTCTTACAATACACGCATGTTGAATCATTTAAAAACATACGACACTTTATTGCTTAATGGAATCGTAGGTTTCAATGATTTTGACAATGGAATGATTCATCAAATCCCTGTTTCAGCTTCATTCAATATTTTGAAATATATCAATATCAGTCCGAACTTCAATTATACAGAACGTTGGTATAGCAGAACGAGTGCTTGGGAATACGACTCTTTAGATGCAATTGTAAGAAACAAAGTAAATGGCTATAAGACCCAGCGAGATTGGAATGTTAGCCTAACCGCAAATACGCGTATTTACGGCATTAAGCAATTCAAAAAAGGTAAGCTTAAGGCTATACGACATATCCTAACACCAAGTGCTTCTTTAATCTATCATCCGGATTATGGGCAAGCGAAATACGACTATTGGCGTTATACCAATACCAACTCTAATGGCTATCGTAGCTTGTATTCAATCTTTGATGGTAGCTTAATTGGGGGCGCTCCGACACCTGGTAAATATGGAGCCATTGCGTTAAGTTTGAACAATGATTTAGATGTGAAAGTCTATTCAAAAAAAGACTCCATCAGTCATACCCAGAAACTAAATCTCTTACGGAGTTTCAATATCAGTACAGCCTATAATATGGCCGCAGATTCCTTCCGCTGGTCGAATGTAAACATTTCAGGCAACACCACTTTATTTCAAAAAGTGAATATCGTTTTAAACGTAGGTTTTGACCCTTATCATTATGAAAACCGTCGTCGCGTGGATCAACTAGCGATATTAACCGATGGCAAATTAGGCAAACTTCATAATATTAACTTGGCGGTAGGTTCGTCTTATTCCAGTAAAGCAAAAGGAGGTCCTGTTGTAGGCGCTAATGCTGCTAACAACGACGCAATATGGGATGGAATCAGCGTCCCATTCGATATTTCCGCCTATTACATCCTTACGGTACAGCCGACTATCATTAACTATCGCGACACCACCCTATTCACGCAAAGTATTAGCGGCAGCTTTCATATTTCACCAACCAGTAATTGGCGCATAGGTCTAGAACCAGGTTATAATTTCAGAACTCGATCCATGGGTTACACGAATATTAATATCACTAGAGATATTCACTGTTGGGTATTGCGTATTAATGTCTCTCCAGGACATTTCTATAGTATCGACTTAAATGTGAAAGCATCGATGCTGAACGACATGAAGCTTTCTAAGAGAAAACAAATAAATCCTTACTTCTTCTAATGATTGAAATAATTAAGGAAATAGATTATGCTTGTTTTCAATGGTTACAAAACCATGTGAGAGGAATCGGATTGGATCAGGTATTTATTTTTCTACGCGACCCAATTCATTTGAAATGGGCTTATGGAGGACTTGCGGCAGGACTATTATTACGTTTCAAACAAAAGGCACTTCCTGCAATTGCCTTTTTTGGCGGTGCTATGGGTTTTGCAGATCTTACGAGCAGTCGTGTTTTCAAACCTCTGTTTCATCGATTAAGACCTTGTCAGGATATTTTATGGACGGATAAAAATTGGCACGCCTTAGTAGATTGCGGAGGCGGTTTTAGTTTTACCTCCAGTCATGCTGCCACCAATATGGCTGCATCTGTTTTCTTAGCCTTATTACTTCAGCCCTATTGGGGAAAGAAAGCTAATCTCTTTTTAGGGTGGGGTTTTCTTATCGGATTTTCACAAATTATAGTTGGTTTGCATTACCCTGCGGATGTATTAGGCGGCTTTATAATAGGCGCATTTTGGGCGATTGCCTTACACTACGCCTACCTACGATTACCCAAAAAATTCTTGTTGCACTAAATAAAAAAATCCCCTCGTTGGAGGGGATTTTTTTTGATTCTATTTGCTCTTATTTGATAATCTCAAATTCAACACGACGATTTTTCTTACGTCCTTCTTCTGTGCTATTGTCTGCTACAGGACTTTCCGGACCATAACCAATTGCGGTGATACGATCTTCTGCTACACCTTTCATCACGAGATAAGCTTTCACTGCTTTTGCACGATCATCACTCAATTTCTTGTTGTGCGCAGCATTTCCTTTATCATCTGTATAACCAGCTAGCAATAAGCGATACTTCGTCTTCTTCATCATCAAATTAGCTAAGGTATCTAAGGAAGGATAAGAAGTTGTATCGATAATTGCTTTATCGGTAGCGAACAACAAATTATCAAAGGCAGCAGACAATACAGCCTGTTCTGCTTCTGGTATTTTCTTCTCTGGACAGCCTCCATTAGAAGCAACGCCACGTTGATTTGGACATTTATCTTCTCCGTCAGGGATTCCGTCTTTGTCTTTATCTGGACAGCCTTTCAAAGATTTTTCACCTGCCTTATCCGGACAAGCATCTTCACTGTCTTGAACACCATCTTTATCTTTATCTGGACAGCCTTCAAATTCTTTTAAACCAGACTGATCAGGACATTTATCTGTATCATCATATAACCCGTCACGGTCAGAGTCAGGACAGCCATTCGCTTTTTTATCACCTTTCTTTTCAGGACATTTATCGTCCTTGTCAGGTACATTATCACCATCTTGATCAGGACAGCCTTCTAACTTAATTAAACCAGCTGTTTCAGGACATTTATCCAAGGAGTCCACCACATGATCTCCATCGGTATCTGGACAACCACTGAAGTAATAAACGCCATAAACATCTGGGCATTTATCAACGTTATCCGGAATGCTATCGTTATCACGATCAGGGCAACCTTCAAACAAGCAATCTCCTTTTTCAGCTTTACACTTGTCGTGACGATCACTTACTTTATCTCCGTCTTTATCTTTTGGAATTTTCTTGGCAATGTCGATACATGCGCCGAAATACACATCCATTCCATGAATTTGTCCAATCGATGTAAAGGCTCCTAAATTATTCGTTCCAATATAACAAGGTCCTAGTCGTGCCGCTAAGCCTACCGTAGCAGTTCTGTAAAGCGGATTAACAACTACCGGTAGCGCTAATTCCACCCAACGTGTTTCGTAGCGAGGAGTCAAGGCAAGATAACTTGGTGTTTTGTAGCCATCTGTTAATGGTTTACGTAATGACTGTTGGTAGTAGACGTTTAAATAAACATGCTTTTGAATTTGATAGTCGAACAACAAATTCAAAGTCATTGGCAAACGCATTTTGTATACGGTACTAGTAGGTGTTACTCCTCCCATTGCGGCATTAATTTGCTCAGCAATTTGCGTTGAACTACCTGCTTTAAATCGATCCAATTGTCCCCAATACAAAGTGTCTTTCGCGCCATTTTGAGCTTTACCCACTTTCATATTGAAGGACTTGACTTCTGGATTATCATAGGTGATATGTCCAATATCATTCACAGAAGCGGCCACTTTAAATTTATACTTATTCACTTCAGGATTACGTTTTTTATCACAATCCATGGTATAGTAATAACGACGATTCGGACGGTATTCATATACAAATCCAAGGTCTGCACCAAAGCCCGTACCTAATGCATCGCTACCAAAGAACCATTTTTTCAAGGTTTGTGATGCGTTAGAATTACCTGTGAGAGCAGCTTTAGGGTCTGTTCCGTAAATTTTACCGATATTTTTGAAAGAGTCGATACCAAAATATTTTTCAGAAGAATAAGTGATAGAACCATCGACATTATAAGCGACGATAGAGTCTTTTGCAGCCAAACGAAAATCCATTAGTTTGTTATCCCAGTTGAATAAAAATAAGCCGCGTTCACGTTTCAAGGTGATACCGGCTTTAAAGAAGTGCTGGCGTTTATCGTAGACCACACGCGCATACGACAATCCCATTTCAGAATACGCGTTAAAGTTTACTTTAAACTTATCCGCGCTAACGCCTTGATACCAATTCAATTGACCTGCTTGATATCCTGTTTGCAAAGTGGTGATGAAGTCTTCAGGGATACCATAACCCGTTAATGAAGTACGAAGACGAGTAGTAAACGCGATTGTATTTTTCTCATTCCAAGAAAACATCACAGAAGGACCACGGCTTTCGTTTTGAAAGTCGAAGTTATGATCGCGGCCGTTTCTTCTTTCCAAAAAGTAATCCCCGTATTGGGCATTCGGGTTTTGAAAATAATATTTCAATGGCTCATTAGAGGCATAACCTGTATAGTCGTTTCTAAAAATCAAGCCATTACCAAATGCGTTGAAATATAACCATTGACGAGAATCCGCTCCCGTAGCGGGGTTTAACAGTATGCCGTTTGTTCCTGAATAGTTACTGATGCTGTAAGGGGTGAATACCTGTGCAAAGGAATGACCAATGCCAAACGTTAGCAACAAGACAAGAATATGTATTTTTTGCTTCATAGAGTTAAAATATGGCCGAAATTACAAAAAAAAGCAAGGAAAAACCCCTACTATACCGAGAAAAAACGGAATTATGCCCTTATCGAAGGTAATAATCTTGAATTAGTGCCTGCCAAGCAGCTGAACGGGATCCATTCGCCTCGTGTAAAACTAATTGTTGCGAAGTAATGGAAGGAGTACATTTTGTCTTTGAAAAGCCAAGAATCACTCTATTCAAGGGCTTCTGCGCGTTATCTGTTGATTCCAACTGAAAGGCTAAATGGAAGTTCTTTTCAAACAAGCCTAAACATTCTTCCTTACGGGAATGAGGCAACAAAACTCCGAAAACACCCTCTTCTGCTAAGTGCTTTTGTGCAATTTCTTCTAGATGTTCCAAAGTCAGAAATTCATCATGACGAGCCATCAATCGTGCTTGTTCTTCTGACAAAAGATGCTGCGCAAAGAAAGGCGGATTACAGACGATTAAATCAAACGTTGCTACTGAATCTTGCTGCCAAGTCAAGACGTTCTTATTCAGAATACTAATTTGTTGGCTCCAAGGAGAATTTGAAAAATTACTTTCGGCTTGCTTAGCTGCTTGAGCATCTAATTCTATTGCAGTATATATCGCAGATGGATTCTTTTGCGCTAACATTAAAGTTAATAATCCTGTTCCCGTTCCTATATCCAAAACACGCTCCGGTAGCACCGTTTGCCCCTCCCAAGTACTTGCGATATAGGCGCCGAACAAACACGCATCCGTACTCACTTTCATCGCACATTGCTCTTGATGAATCGTGAATTGCTTGAAAGAGAAATAGGTATTAGCCATGCTTAAGCAAGGTAACGAAGACGAAGAAGAACACTGAGTAAGGCTACCGCAACTAATTGATGCAACTCAGCCCATACTAAAGGAATTTTACCCGCGGACAATAAGATAGTGGTAATCCCTAGAATTACTTGAATCAAAACCACTATTGGCAAGCTGTTCAACAAGTTTTTATGCTGTACAGCACTACGATTCTTCCACCAAAACCAAACAATTAGTAGGGTTAAAAGGTAAGCAGTGCTTCTATGCACAAATTGAATCCAGGTATTATTTTCTAGAAACTGTTTCCAAAAACTGAGCTGTTCATTATACAAAGCTGTCGGAATAAAGCTTCCGTTCATATCTGGCCAAGTATTAAAATTCAAAGCAGCGTGCGCACCTGCTGTAAATCCGCCAAACATAATCTGTATAGCCGTTAAAGAGAGTAACGCATTCAAAAACACCTTTTGTGAGGCATCGCTTTTTTGTATCTGATTTCCTGCCGTTTGCCAGTAGGTCCATAATAAAAAGCAATAGGTAAACAAAGCTAGCATTAGATGCGAACTAAGACTGAATGGACTCACCCATGGACGATCTTTTAAGCCTGTACTAACCATCAACCACCCAACAAGGCCTTGCAGTCCGCCAAGGACAAAAAGCCCTATCATACGACGTCCGAGATCCTTTCCAAAATATCTTTTGAACAAGAAATAACAAAATGGTATAAAGAAAACAAATCCAATTAAACGAGCCCAAACACGATGAAAATACTCCCAGAAAAAGATAAACTTAAATCCTCCTAAATCCATATCCTCATTCAATAGATGAAATTGCGGTGTTGCCTGATACTTTTCAAAAGCGGTCATCCATTGCGCATGATTCATTGGTGGAATCCAACCCATAATTGGAGCCCATTCTGTAATGGACAAGCCGCTTCCTGTCAGACGTGTGATCCCTCCCAAGGCAACTTGCACGATAATCATCACACAACCAATCAGCAACCATAGGCGAACTACTTTAGGTACATTTGAGAACATAATCTAGAATTTGATTGTAAAAGTACAACAGGAAAAATTTTCAATTGCTGTTTTTTTTTGAGAGTATTGCATTCAGAAAAATGAATGCCCTTGCAACAGGATGAACAATTTATGGCACGATGCCTGGTTTTGGCTCAAAGAGGCGAACGCGCTGTTATGCCAAACCCAATGGTGGGCGCTGTCTTGGTGCACGAAGGCAGAATTCTCTCCGAAGGATATCATCATTATTTCGGAGGGCCACATGCTGAAGTCGATTGTTTAAACAACGTAAGTCCTGTTGATCTGTCACTATTTCCGAAGTCGACCCTATATGTCAGCTTAGAACCCTGCAGTCATTTTGGTAAAACCCCGCCTTGCGCCAATTTAATCCTGGAAAAGAAGATAAAACGTGTGGTGGTAGCCTGTTTGGATGCGAACCCTTTAGTAGCAGGCAAAGGTCTGGCGCTACTTGAAAATAACGGTGTAGAGGTCAAATTTGGTGTACTCGAAAAAGAAGCGCGTGCCTTAAACAAACGCTTTTTTACTAATCAAGAAAAACAACGCCCCTATATTATTTTGAAATGGGCACAAAGTGCAGATGGCTTTATAGCATCGGAATCGAAAGCTCCGATAGCAATTAGTAATGAGCCAACTCAACTATTAAACCATCTCTGGCGTAGCCAAGAAGCTGCCATTGCGGTAGGGGTAAATACCGTTCTCCAAGACAATCCTTCGCTTACAACAAGATTAGTTGAAGGACCAAACCCCGCTCGCGTTATTTATGACCCAAATGGGGCGCTTGATAAAGATACTTATAGCATTTTCAATGAGGAGGCTGTCACTCTACATATATGCAATGCAGAAAACCTTTCTAATTGGAGTGAGGTAATGAATTATTTGTGGCAGGAAAAACAATTAAGCTCCGTTATTATTGAAGGCGGCAGCAAGACCTTACAGTATTTTATAGATAATGATCTTTGGGAGGAGGTTCGAATGATTACGAATGAAAAGCTATTCTTAAACAAGGGTTATGCAGCACCCAAATTTCAAATACCTACCGATAGCCGTATTGAACATTTGGAAGAATGCACTATTCGCTACGTTGAGCGCTTTCATTGATTTTTGTATTTTTGTATTATGATTCCGAACACAACTCTTTTTCAAAATATATTCTTGCTTCTAGCCTATTTGCTTGGCTCCATTCCTACTGCCGTTTGGGTAAGTAAATATTTCTTCAAAACAGACATTAGAGAACATGGTAGCGGTAATGCAGGCACTACCAATACCTTAAGAGTACTGGGCAAAAAACCAGCTATTTTTGTTTTGGCAGTGGATCTTTTGAAAGGACTTGCAGCTGTCAAACTAGCGCTCCTTTTCGATAATAGCTTCAATAGTTCGAATTACTGGATGAATCTTGGCTGCGTTTATGGTATGGCTGCCGTTATTGGACATATTTACCCGGTTTTTGCTGGTTTTAGAGGAGGGAAAGGAATCGCTACGCTATTTGGAATGATTCTCGGCTTAAATTTATTGGTGGCCCTTATTCTAGCAGTACTATTCTTCAGTATCGTATTAATCAGCAAATACGTTTCATTAGGTAGCATTCTTTCATCCATTGCTATGCCTATACTCATCTGGATCCTATTTCCTGGTAGCGACTATAACAAGCTTCATATAATGAGTATTGCTGTGCCTTTACTTGTAATTTATACGCACAGAGAGAATATTCAACGCTTACGTAATGGTGTTGAAAGCAAAACGAATTTAGTAGGCGGCAAAAAACAAGCATAACTACGTAATTCCTTTATCATTTTCCGTAATTAAACGGATGTTTTAGGCCCAATTTCCAACGCATCTTTACAACAGAGGTTAATCAAAAACATACCCTGTTTTGAAGTCCGCTGGTTCGTGGTTGTCCAGCGGACTTTTTTTGTTTCATCCCAAACGAATTTCAATTACAGGGAACTTTCCTATCTATTCTTGCGTATAAACAAATGGAATCAATCAACTAGGATTGTTTCCTCAGAGGTAAACTTAAATTAAGTTTTGAATCCGTCGGTTCGTGGTTGTTCCGGCGGATTTTTTTGCATAAAAAAAGGCTGAAGTAATACTTCAGCCTTTACACTATTTTATTTCAGTTTAGAACAACCACAAGCGAATAGCTCCTGTCAATAACAGATTCACAATCGCTAAAGGAATTAGCATCTTCCAACCTAAGTTCATCAACTGATCATAACGGAAACGTGGTAAAGTCCAACGTACCCACATGAATAAGAATATAAAGCCTGCAATTTTTGCAAACAAGAATACAGTTCCAAGAATGGTTTCCACATTATGCGCAAGGCCCAAACGACCAATGAAAGGCATATTGTAACCACCGAAGTAAAGTGTACTCATCAAAGCAGAAGAGATAAACATGTTCACGTATTCCGCGAATAAGTAAAATCCTAATTTCATACTTCCATATTCGGTATGATATCCACCTATCAATTCGGTTTCACATTCTGGTAAATCGAACGGCGCACGATTTGTTTCGGCAAACGCGCAAATCACAAAAATTAAAAACCCAAGTGGCTGATAAACAACATTCCAATGCCATCCTGATTGTTGTGCTGCTATTTCGGATAAACTCAAAGAACCAGTACCGATCACCAATGCGATGATTGCAAGTCCCATAGCCAATTCGTAAGAGATAATTTGTGAAGCTGCACGAATAGCACCCATAAGCGAGTACTTATTATTAGAAGCCCATCCTCCGATCATAATACCATAAGCGCCCAAAGAAACAACAGCGAACATGTACAAAAGTCCAACGTTCACATCAGCAACCGCCATACTAATTTCTTTGCCTCCGATAATCAATCCTTTACCCCATGGCAACATAGCACCACCCATACACGCCAAAAGCATCGCTAAAGACGGACCTAAGATGAACAAAAATTTATTTGCTTTTGCAGGGATGAATTCTTCCTTGAACAACAACTTCACACCATCCGCAATGGGTTGTAAGATACCTCCCGGACCAGCACGATTAGGACCGATACGATCCTGAAGCCAAGCAGCAAGCTTTCTTTCCAACAATGTCAAATATGTGGCAAGGCCTAATGAAACGCCTAATACGCTTCCTGCAATGATAAGTTTTTCAGTTGACATACACTTCTAGTTAACAAGTTTACAAAAGTAACATTTTTTGCCTTTTAAAGGATATCGTACCTTTGATAAATGAAGCTTTTTTTTCAACCACTCCAAAACAAGGTCAATTGGACAGAATGGTATCAATCACAGACCTACGATCAATGCTTTATTTTAGTTGATTCAAATACAGAAAAACATTGCTTACCCCTGCTCAGAAACTTATTTCCGAAAGACGCGACTATTCTAAAAATTAAGGCGGGCGAATCGAGTAAAGAAATCAGCACAGCGACGCAACTTTGGGACAAGCTGTTGAAGAAAGGAGCGACTCGTCGTTCTGTCCTAATTTGCATTGGCGGAGGTGTCGTTTGCGACTTAGGCGGATTTGTGGCAGCTTCTTACTTTAGAGGTATCGATTGCGTATACTTCCCTACTACCTTGATGGCGCAAGTAGATGCGGCGTACGGTGGCAAAACTGCGATTAATTCGAAAGGAATTAAAAACAGCATCGGCTTTTTCAAAATGCCTACAGCGATTGCGGTTGAAGAAAAGTTGTTGAAAACCCTACCAGAACAACAGATTTTAGATGCTTGGGCAGAAATCATCAAACACGCCTTGATTCAAGGTCCTGAAATATGGAAACTGCTCCCGAAAAGTAAGCATAGTTCAAGTAGCGTATTAAAAAAATGGATTCCAATATCTGTTGAATTCAAGCAAATGATTTGCGAACAAGATCCTTTAGAGAAGGACATCCGCAAAGCACTTAATCTAGGACATACCATTGGCCACGCCATTGAGGCAGTGCGAAAGAAACAATCGCATGGAAAATGTGTCTTGGAAGGCCTTTGGATAGAAACCTTACTTTCAATGATGTTGTGTCATTTGGATATCACAGAAGGAAACGAAATTTTATCGTATTTATCGAAGTTTGGAGCGCCGCCATCCTTCACGCAAGCGGAGATTAAAGCAATTTTAAAACACCTCCGCTACGACAAGAAAAACAGCCATGGTCAGGTAAAATTCATTTTACTTTCAGCGATTGGAGATGTGAATATTGGCGTACCTTGTAGCGAAGAAGAAGTAAAAGATGTCTTGTATTGTTTTTGCCAATAAGCCTATCCTTTCTATCCAAGGAACGGTAGAAGTGCCTGTATCGAAAAGCGTGGCGAATCGCTTTTTGGTGCTCGACTTTTTATGTGGCTATGAACGATTTAAAAAAGAGGAATCTAGCTGGTCGAAAGACATTAAAGCCATCTGGAAAGCCCTTGCATCCATCAAAAAAGGAGAACATCACATTGATATCGAAGAGTCAGGTACTGCACTTCGCTTTTTAGGAGGCGTACTCAGCATACAAGAAGGCCAGTCCTTCACTTTAACGGGTAAGGGAAGAATTCCTGAACGTACGATGCAACCTCTTGTAGAAGCGCTTCGCAGCATAGGAGCCGAAATAAATTATTTAGAAAAAGAAGGCTTCGCACCCTTGTTAATTCATGGCAAAAAATTACAGGCTGCACCCCTTAAAATAGACGGTAAAGCAAGCAGTCAATTTGCTAGTGCGCTGCTATTGATAGCACCATTTTTGGAGGGTGGACTTACCCTTCAGTTGAGCAAAGACAGTAAATCATTATCTTATTTGGCACTTACGCTTGAAACCCTTGGTTTATATGGGGCGAAGTATACGGTTAATGACGATGAAATTATTATCCCACAGCAATCCCTTATTCCTCCATCTCTAAAATGGCCTTCTGATTGGAGTAGCGTACCCTATTTTTTAGCTTTAGCTGCCTGCGTTAAAGATGCGAGTATTTTGGTGAAGGAGGTACAAAAAGACCTTACGCAAGCCGATTACATCGCTATTGAACTGTTTAAAACGCATTTCGGCGTGGACTGTTCATTTGATGAAAGCGGATTGAATATTAGGCACAAAACGGATCAAGTTTTTAATACCAAAATCTGCTTGGATGGCACGAATTATCCCGATTTAGTACCAACGATTATTTGTTGTGCGGCAGTGCTTAGAAGAGAGATAGAATGTAGCGGCATTGAACATTTACGATTTAAAGAATCGGATCGTATAGCAACACTGGAAGCTGCCCTCAAAAAGCTTGATTATAATTTACAAGAACTTAGACCAAACGTGTGGCAAGGCATTTATGAAGGGACCTCCGAATGGCCATTAGAGGTAACATTGGACACGCAAAGTGATCATCGCATGGCAATGAGCTTGAGTCTATTTGCTTTGGCGGGTATTAAGGTGAAAATGGATGCGGCAGATTGTATTGACAAATCATTCCCCAAATACTGGCAGATGTTATCAATTTTAGGAATAAGTTACGAGATTACTTAAAGCGAACGATTTTTCTTACTTTCGTGCTCCTAAAAAGAAGGGAAAAGCATGTTTGCCAACTTACAAGAAAGATTAGACAAAGCGATAAAAACGCTTAAAGGTGAAGGACGTATCACGGAGGTGAATGTATCTTCAACGGTTAAAGAAATTCGTAAGGCCTTAATTGACGCCGACGTAAACTATAAGATTGCTAAAGATTTTACGGATCGCGTAAAGGAAAAAGCAATTGGACAAGAAGTTTTAACATCCGTTTCTCCAGGACAATTACTGACTAAGATTGTCATGGACGAATTGACGGAGTTGATGGGATCTTCCTCAATCGACATCAATTTAAAAGGGAGCCCAGGCAACCCAGCGATTATCTTAATTGCAGGTTTGCAAGGTAGTGGTAAAACGACGTTCAGTGCGAAGTTAGCGCACTTTTTAAAAACAAAACGCAGCAAATCTGTTTTACTAACGGCAGCCGATGTATACCGTCCTGCGGCGATGGAACAGTTACGTGTTTTGGGTGAATCTATTGGTACAGAAGTTTTTATTGAAATTGACAATAAGAATCCACTTGATATTGCTAACAAAGCGATTGCAAGAGCGAAAGCACATGGCTATGAAGTGGTGATTATAGATACTGCGGGACGTATTGCGATTGACGAGGAGATGATGAATGAGATTAAGGCGTTGAAGAGCGGCCTAAATCCTGCAGAGAGCTTGTTTGTGGTAGATAGCATGACAGGTCAGGATGCTGTAAATACAGCGAAGGCCTTCAATGATGCTATTGATTTTGACGGGGTCGTTTTAACGAAATTAGATGGTGATACACGTGGTGGTGCCGCTTTGACCATCCGTAGTGTTGTCAACAAACCTATCAAGTTTGTGAGCATGGGAGAAAAGGTAGAAACGTTAGATGTGTTCTACCCAGATCGTATGGCACAACGTATCTTAGGGATGGGTGATATCGTTTCCTTGGTAGAACGTGCGCAAGCGCAATTTGACGAAAAAGAGGCTGCCAAGCTAAACGAAAAGCTAAGAAAGAATCAGTTCGACTTCCAAGACTTTTTGACGCAGTTGAATCAGATCAAGAAGATGGGGAATTTGAAAGACTTGTTGGGTATGATTCCAGGGGTTGGAAAAGCAATAAAGGATATCGACATTAGTGATGATGCATTCAAGAAAATCGAGGCGATGATTTTGTCGATGACGCAAGAAGAACGTTCGAATCCTGACGTTATTGATGGAAGAAGAAGACAACGTATTGCTGCCGGTAGCGGAAATAGTATTCAAGAAGTTAATCAATTCATGAAGCAATTTGAGGAAATGCGCAAAATGATTAAAAGCATGAATAAAATGCAAGGCGCTGGACGAATGATGGGTGGTTTACCATTTGGAAAACGTTAAAATTTTCAACATTTTATCTAAAAAGCTAAATACCAAGTATTTAGCTTTTTTTGTATCACTTACATTTGATGAACTTTTTTAGTTAATAATTGCCAAAAAAGTTTATTTTTGTAGCAATACTATTTTGGAGAAGTAATCCTTTTCTGAACTAGCTTTATTGTCAATCATAGATTTATACAGAATGAAATCGAAATTACTCGTATTACTTTTTATCCTATTAGGAGGAATGAGTACCGCTGCATGGGCACAGGAAGAACCTGAAACAGAGGATCCTGTAACGCCAGTCCTTTCTAAAAAGGAACAAAAGAAAATGCAGAAAGATGCTGCAAACCAAGGGACTACAGTTACTACGAACACAGTTGCTACACCAGCTCCTGCTACTAAAACCACTGTAGTGACACCGAAGCAGACAGCACCTACACAAAGTGTTGCAAACCCTGTAACCAGCATCACTTCAAGCCTAAATATCGGAGAAAGCAAAACGAATAAAAGTTCTAACCCGCGCACACAATACTCTTTAGATTCAAATGCGCAAGGTAACTTGAATTTATACCGCCCGGCTTTCGATACAACCTGGACCACTCCAAGTAACCGCGAGCAAGCTAGAGCTTATATCTATGGCTTAAACCCTTATCCTGCAAAGCCTCGCAACATGATTGAAGCGAGTATAGGTGTCGGAGTTCCGTATATGTCTGGCGATTTAAGCTATCAATACTATTTGTTAAACCAGAAAGGAACGACGTATGGCGTTAATCTTGGTCTTCGTAAATCCTTAGGTTATATCTTCTCTGTTAAAGGTTCTCTAACCTTTGGTCGACTTTATGGTATCGGTTGGAAAGGATATACTGCTATCATCAACAACCCTGCTTTGAGTGGTTTCTACGACCCGAACGTAAGTTATTTCAACCAAATTCATGACAGAAACCCTATTTCATTAAACTACCGCATGACCTATACAGAAGGTAGTTTGAATGGTATCATCAATTTGAACAATATCCGTTTCCATAGAGAACGTAATATAGTTTCTTACTACGCGCTTTTAGGTGTTTCTGGTCTATACTATAATACAAGAACAAACCAGTTGGATGAAAATGGGCAAATGTATGATTATGCACCTGTGTATGAATCATCTCAAAACACTTCTTCTCAAACTATCCTTCGCAAGAACAAACTAAACATCTTGGAATCCATTTGGGATAATACCTACGAATCTCAAGCTGAACAAGATAACGTGTTCAGAAAGAACGGAATCTACAGATACCGTCTTGATTTAGGTTTCAACGCAGGTGGTGGTGCGTCTTTACGTATCAATCGTCGCATCAGTGTTGGTATTGAAACTCGTTTCACAATCGTGGATGATGACTTAATGGACGGTCACCGTTGGTCTGAACACCCTGTTAATGATCCTACGTTCACTCCTTCTCGTGATTTGTTAAATTACACTAGTGTGAACTTAAACTACTCTATTGGTAAAGACGCTTCAGAACCATTATGGTGGTTGAATCCGATCGACCTTCCAATGGTTGAGATGAATGAAACGAAGAACAAATTGGCTAAAATCCCTGAATTCACTGATAGTGATGATGACGGAATTATCGACGTATTAGATCGTGAACCTAATACACCAGAAGGATGTCCGGTAGATACGCATGGTGTTCAAATTGACAGCGATAAAGATGGTATTCCTGATTGTAAGGATAAGGAGCCATTCTCTATTCCTGGTGCACGTGTAGATGCTGATGGTGTTGCTACAAACAAAACACCTGAATTAAATCAAGATTCTTTAGTACAACTAGTTAAGAATATTATCGCTTCTGAAGGTGGCGGAGGTTCTGGCACTGGTGGAATTGGCGGCGGAAGCTTCCCTGGATGGTACTTACCAATGATTCACTTTGATTTGGATAAGGACTTTGTAAAGCCTGACTACTATCCTGATTTATACCATATTGCACAAGTAATGCGTATCTATCCAAGTATGCGTATTTTCATCGACGGTCATACTGATATTCGTAACAGCAATACTTACAATGAAGATTTGTCACGTCGTCGTGCAATCAACGTACGTAACTTCTTAATCAAGAACTACGGTATTGATGAAAGTCGTTTATTATTGCGTTACATGGGCGAATCTCAAAACCTAGTAAAAGATCTTCCTGATCGTTTTGATGCGCACTATGAGCGCGAACAATACATGAATCGTCGTGTTGAGTTCACTATCGATTTAGAGTCATTAAAAGACTAATAAAAAATAAAAAAAAGCGGACCAATTGGTTCGCTTTTTTTATTTTCACTGAAACATGATTAGTCGGTTTGTCATACTGCATATACCTTCTTGGTTTCCTACTGATGAAGATCCATTTGCCGGAGATTTCATTCAAAGGCACATGCAAGCTATTCAAGGAATCCAAGCTATTCTATCGGTTCAATTTACAAAATCGAATACGGTTAGCACCATTCAAATCATGCTGAATGCAGAGGCTGAAGTTCCATACATCGAGGTACTAATACCACAAAAAAACGCACTCCCCTTCCTACAAAAATGGATTGCTCAAAGACAGCAGACCAAAGCAATCGAGGCTTTATGTACGTTTTTACAATCGAAGGACGTTAAGGTATTAGCGATTCATTCCCATGTCTTACATCCTGCAGCAAATATTGCCAGGGCTTTAAAAAAGCGATTAAATTGCCCTTGGGTACACACCGAGCACTGGTCGGCCTTAACTAAAGAAAACGGAGAATTCGAACGGAAATCAGCCATTTTCAGGCGCTTTTATAGATCGATTATCAAAGAGGTGGATGCATTCACTTTTGTATCAGGTTATTTACAACGTTCGTTTAATAGGCACTTTTCACCTAGTGCTCCACAAAGCATAATTAGCAATAGTGTAAACACTACTGTGTTTCATTTAAACCCAGAAAAATCAAGTTCAAAACCATTTCGTTTTTTACACGTATCCTCCTTGGGTGAAGCGAAACAAGTGGAGGCAATTATTGAAGCCTTTGATCATATAAACGGCAAAGATGCAGAACTCTGGATCGTAGGCGGATCTGAGAAAAAGAACTTCGAACTTCGTAAAAAACACACTAAAGAAAGCTTGCAATTTTTACCTGCACAATCCTATGAGAATATTGCCCTCTTAATGCAAGATGCAGATGTGTTGGTATTAAATAGTCTTTACGAAACGCAGTCCTGCGTTGCGATTGAAGCACTCTGTTGCGGAGTTCCTGTGATCGCACCAGCAGTTGCCGCTTTACCTGAATTTTTAAATCCCAGCAATTCAATTCTATTTGCTGAAGGAGACATTGAAAGTGCTTTAAACAGTGCTTTTGAAATAATCCCTCAACTTGATCCTAAAAACATTTCTGAAACTGCCGCTCGAAAATATAGTTATACCAATATCGGCAAAGAGTTTAAGCACGTTTATATGGAACTTGGTCTTATCTGATATACTCTAATCCCGAAGCTTTGTATCTTAGCAGAATGAATCGCGTGTCTCTCTCTATCCTATTAATTTTATTTAGCAGCTTTTTTGTTGCTTGCAGAAATCATATAGAGGTAAAGACCTATTACGACGCAAGCAAGAAAAGTAAAAAAGAAGTTTTTCAAGTTTTAAGTAAAAATACCAAGGTCAAAGACGGACCTTATGAATCCTATTTTACGAACGGAAAACTAGCTGTAAAAAAGTATTATAGTAATAACCAACTACATGATTCTTGTATCCAATATAATGAGACCCCTTATTACCGTAGCGAACAAAGCTATTACCAAAACGGCTTGCGAGAGGGCATTCGTATCCTCTTCTATGCGAGTGGTAAATGGAAAATAATTGAACATTATAGCAAGGATAAATTGGAAGGAGAATACAATCATTATGATGAAAAAGGACGACCAATAGAGGAAGGGAATTTTAAAAATGGTCAGATGCAAGGCCTATGGACTTTCTACTTTGCCAATAGCACACAAATAAAAGAAAAAGTACATTTTGTTAATGGGCAGGAGTGGGGCTATTATGAAAGTTATTATGCCAACGGCAAGAAAAAATCAGATGGTTATTATAAAGGAGAAGACAATATGGACTCGCTATGGCACTTATATTACGAGAGTGGCGAGCTGATGGAAGATGCGATTTATAAGGATAATTGGGAGAATGGAATAGTTCATACCTACGATAAGAATAAACAGGTTACAAAAGAGATTCTGTATAACAAGGGTAAGGTCGTGAAGTATGCTGATTTTGTAAAACATGTATTTACGGAACATCCGGAAAATGCGCTAGACACAAAAACAGATGCAGAATAATAGCGCCTTACATATTGTTTCCTTCAGTATCCCCTACCCTGCGAATTACGGAGGCGTAATTGATGTATTTCATAAAATAAGGCTCCTACATCAAGCAGGAATTCAAGTGCATTTGCATTGCTTTCAATACGACCGAAATCCAGCAGATATTTTAAATCAATACTGCGCATCGGTGCATTATTATCCTCGTAAAGGCGGTTTAAAAGCTTTGTTCAGCAGTAATCCCTATATCGTAGAAAGTCGAGTGAGCGAAGCATTAATTGCTAATTTAGAAAAGGACAATTTACCTGTTCTATTTGAGGGACTTCATTGCTTGGGTAATATTCCAAAAAATAAACGTCGTTTATTCTATCGCGAAAGCAATATAGAACACGATTATTACAGAGCGCTTGCGAAAGCGGATCGTAGTATTTGGAAAGGGATTTATTATCGTAGTGAAGCAAAGAAACTCGAAGCGTATGAAAGTCGAATTGCGCTTTGCAGCAATATATTGGCAGTGAATGAAACCGACGCTAAGTATTTCACAGAAAAGTTTCCGCTGTCGAAGACGAGTTATATTCCTTCATTTCATGCGAATGATGAAGTGAATATTTTAGAAGGGAAAGGCAAGTATGTATTACTACACGGCAATTGGCTCGTAGAAGAAAATCAAGTATACCTACTCTATTTCTTAAAGAATATAGCAAGTAGCATTCACGCTCCGATAAAAATTGCGGGCCGATTTATCCCTACCAATATCCAACAACAATTTGCGCATTTACAAAACATCCAATGGATAAGCAATCCAGATGAGCCAACCATGCGCGCTTTGCTACAGCAAGCACAAGTTCATTTTCTTTACACCAATCAAGCCACTGGATTGAAATTAAAACTATTAAACGTATTGCATGTGGGTCGTCATGTAGTATTGAATAGCAAAATGTTAGCTGGCACTAATTTACAAGTAGCCTGTCTTGTGGCGGATTCTATCGAAGAACAGATCGTCCAAATCAATACTGCGATGCAAATCGAGTTTACTACAAAAGATAGCGAGAAAAGAAGCGAGCAATTAAGTAATTTCAACAACCAATCTAATCTTCAAAAATTAATCAAGCTTTTATAATATGAGTCAGCATTTTCAAGTAGCCGAGCGTTTCATGCGTTATGTTCAAATTGATACACAAAGTGATCCTACAGCAACCTGTTTCCCTTCTACCGAAAAACAGAAAGATTTATTACGCCTTTTAGCGGAAGAATTAAAGGCGATGGGCCTTGCAGATGCGCATTGCGACGAACATGGTTATGTCTACGCTACGATTCCAGCAACGACAGACAAAAAGGTACCTGTATTATGTTTTTGCAGTCATGCCGATACTGCACCGGATTGTAGTGGCAAGGATGTAAAACCTATTTTACATAAAAACTATCAAGGTCAGGATATTGTATTGCCTGATGATAATACACAAATTTTAAGCAAGAAGAACCATCCTTATTTAGAAGAGTTAATTGGGAATGATTTGATCACAGCAAGTGGCAAAACGTTACTAGGAGCGGATGACAAAGCCGGTGTTGCCATTATCATGGAATTCGCCAAGCATTTGATGGAGCATCCTGAAATTGAGCATGGCACGATTCGAATTTTATTCACGCCAGATGAGGAAGTAGGAAGAGGCGTAGAGAAAGTGGATATTAAAAAGCTAGGTGCTGATTACGGCTATACCTTAGATGGCGGAGAGCGTGGTTCTTTAGAGGCGGAGACATTTTCTGCAGATGCGATGACTTTTCATTTTAAAGGAATCAGTGCACACCCTGGTTATGCGAAAGGCAAAATGGTACATGCTATGAAAGTGGCAGCTGAATTCTTATCCATGATACCAAGAGATGAATGGTGTCCGGAAACTACCACTGATCGTGAAGGGTTTATTCACCCGACCGCATTCACAGGGGGCTTAGAGGAATCAACAGTTAATTTTATCATTCGTGATTTTGACACAGCAAAGTTGGCAGATCACGAAGCGCGATTGATCGAGTTTGCTAACGAAGCGATTGCACGTTTTCCGGGGGCTAGTTTTACTTCCAGCGTGAAAGAACAATATCGTAATATGTGGGAAATAGTTCAACAGACTCCGGCCTTAATAGATTATGCGGAGGAAGCGATGCTAGCCGCAGGGGTTACACCGCGTAAAATGCTGATTAGAGGCGGTACAGATGGCTCGCGTTTATCATTCATGGGATTGCCTTGTCCTAATATTTTTACCGGCGAAATGGCCATCCATTCTAAACTAGAATATGTTTCTGTTCAAGACATGGAAGCGGCTATTAAAACCATCATAGAATTATGTCAAATTTGGGCTAAGAAATCGTAAGGTATAACCTTAATTTAACACTAAATACACACACAAATCAGATTCAGCATAGAGATTTGTATCGAAATTAAAGCGCATGGGCACAGTAGCCAAAATATTAATTGTTGATGATGAATCGGATATCACAGAGTTCATATCCTATAACCTAAAAAAGGAAGGCTATGAAACCCTGCTTGCATCGAATGGTGTGGAAGCTATTAAAATGGCGAAAGCAAATCAACCCGACTTAATTTTGTTGGATGTGATGATGCCAAAGATGGATGGATTGCAAACATGTGAATACTTGCGTTCCTTACCGGAATTCAAGGATACCGCAATTATTTTCCTTACGGCTTTAAATGATGAAGCTGCCGAATTAAAAGGATTTAACGCAGGAGGGGACGATTATATTGCAAAACCGATTAAGCCAAAAGTATTAACAAGCCGCATAAAAGCGCGTTTGAAAAAGCTTACTGCGGGTGTAGAAACAGAGATTATTGAAATAGGTGATATTATCATAAACCGCGACCGCTATGTTGTTAGCAAAGCGGGTGAAGATTTAGAATTAGCAAGAAAAGAATTCGAGTTATTAAGTTTATTAGCATCCAAACCTGGTCGTGTTTTCTTGCGACAAGAAATTCTAGATAAAATTTGGGGAAGTGACGTGGTGATTGGAGATAGAACCATTGACGTTCATATCAGAAAGATTAGAAGCAAAGTGGGTGAAGAAAGAATAAAAACTGTTAAAGGAGTTGGTTACAAATTTGAGTAGATTTGTAGTGTGAAAAACTTAAAACCTTATCAGCTAGCAATAATTCTAAGCTTACCTATTAGTATTATTGCCGTTCTATTTCATTTGTTATTCCTGCATTCGAATTTAGGATGGTGGGAGCCTCTAGTAATGTTTATAGTGGTTATTGTAGCATCTACCTTAATTGTATTTTATGCAATTGAAAAATTTGTCTACCGCAAGATTAAGCTTATTTACAAATCAATACATCGACTAAAATTGGGCAAAGAATTAAAAGATTCCTTAGGTGAAAGAATTTCCGAAGACCCTATCAACGACGTCAGGAAGGAGGTAATGGATTGGGCCAGTGATAAACGCATGGAAATTGAAAACCTCAAACGAACAGAACAATTCAGAAAGGAATTTTTATACAACCTTTCGCATGAATTTAAAACGCCCCTGTTTAGTATACAAGGATTTCTTCAAACACTAATCGACGGCGCAATTGATGATCCAGAAGTTAATGTAAAGTTTTTGGAGAAAGCGAACAAAGGCGTAGAGAGACTTTGCAATCTGGTTGATGATTTGGATGAAATTTCAAAACTTGAATCAGGCGAATTAAAGTTATACCCTATCGATTTCGACATTAATACCCTTACAAAAGAAGTATTCGACAGTTTAGAATTAAAAGCTTTCAAACGTACTATCAAGCTTCAAATAAAAAAAGGATGTGATCACCCTTTTTGGGTACATGCAGATAGAGAAAAGGTCGGTCAGGTAATGATCAACTTGATTACTAATTCCATCAAATACGGTAAAGAGGAAGGCGAAACAGTCGTTGGTTATTACGATATGGGCGATAATATTCTAATCGAAGTAACGGATGACGGCATTGGAATAAGTGAAGAACATCTTCCACGTTTATTTGAACGATTCTACCGTGTAGATAGAAGTAGAAGTCGCGAAGCTGGCGGAACAGGCCTTGGACTATCCATCGTGAAACATATTGTTGAAGCGCATGAACAAACCATTCATGTCCGTTCTACGATGGGCGTTGGAAGTACTTTCGGCTTCACCTTGAAAAAACGATAGGCCTCGTAAATTCCCGACATTTTAAGCTTTGTTTTTGTAACTTCACCTCACTAAATTTTTGGCGTGAGGACTATGACTCAAGATACCCTTTTAAAGGCTTGGAAATTGATGTGCTATGCAGCAC